>Ga0335076_10001032_pt1 | contig 26771 bp, 24 predicted proteins | sample Lox_Sample_25_FD_206717 | JGI IMG/M metagenome (GOLD analysis project Ga0335076, IMG submission 206717) | Soil microbial communities from Loxahatchee National Wildlife Refuge, Florida, United States - Lox_Sample_2.5 | ecosystem: Environmental > Terrestrial > Soil > Wetlands | place: USA... | reverse complement strand
CCGAGCAGGGCGAGCCAGACTGCGCCCGCACCGATGACCGACACGATCGAAGAGGCCGAACGGAGCTGCCAGCGAGCCCCGTTCACCCGATCCCGTCCGGCTGGCCGGCGCGGCCCTGGGGACGGGGAGGAGGGGTTGTTCCCCCGAACCGCGCCGCCAGCGGCTGCCGCGGCGCTAGCTGCCCAGCTCACTCGAAATCGCCGACGGTACCGAACTCGCCGAGCCGAACACCTGGCGAGTGGGCAACGAGAACCCGCCTTCCTTGTACTGCGCCAGACCCGTCGGGGAGAGCGTGTATTTCACGAACGCGATCCCGGCATCGGTGGGCTTGCCGATGATGGTGATGTCGATCACCTGCGGCGACCCGTGCTTGGTGCCGCTCTTGACCGTAACCGACGCCGTCTTGTACTGGGCAGCATACTGTGTGCAGCAGAGGTTGATCTGCGGGACCAGTGGGACGTAAGCGAGGTGCAGCTCTATCGCCTGGGTGACGAACGCGCTCGCGGCGTCGAGCTGCCCGGACTGCAAGGTCGAATCCAGCGAAGACTCGGCGTAGATCTGCGACGACGAGGCGGTGCCGAAATCCGTGGTGCCCAGGATCTTCGCCACCGTGTCCGACGGCAGGTGATAGTAATCCTGCGCCAGCTCCAGCATGTAGATGAAGTCCCGGCCCTGCGGGTCGATGTTCGGGTCGGTGCGGCCGAGCTTGAGACCGGGCGTCTGCAGCAGGGTGAACAGGTCCGACTGCGGCTTGGTGCCGTCGGCGATGGCCTTGAACTGGCTCGCGTACTTGCTGTTCGGGTTGTAGGCCACCACCATCGCGGTGCCCGCGTACTGGACATACCAGTTGGTGTACTTGGGCATGAGCGGGGTGATGTTGTCGCCGCCGACCGACTCGAACACGTTCGGCGAGATCTCGCCGGAGGCGATGTCGGCCTCCAGGTCGCCGGAGGAGGCGCCGCGGCCGGCGAAGGTGTAGCCCGTGGCGGCGGTGAAGGCCGGGCTGACCACCTTCTCGTTGAGGTACTGAAGCGAGGACGCGTAGGCCACGCTGGCCGTGCCGGCGGGTTTGGCCGAGGCGGACGCGCCGGCCGCCGGGCTCGAGCTCGACGTCGCGGCCGGACTCGACGAACTGCTGCACCCGGCGGCGGCCAGCCCGGCGCACGCGATGGCGAGCAGGGCGACGACCGTCGCCCTGCTCCTGGTGAGAGATGGCATCATTCCTCGAACCTTGCCACCGATAGTTGCATCACGCAAGGAATCCGGACATCACTTAACCTACCCGTTCGCCCCGGCTTTGCCGGCCGGCCGATGCCCGCCCGCTACCGCCGGTTCAGGTAGGAAGGTAACGGGTCTGGAAAGGTGTTTGTCATGACATGGATTGAGCTTGAGGGTGCGGTCAACGTGCGCGACCTGGGGGACCTGCCCACCGAGGACGGGCAGAAGACCGCCAGGGCCAGGTTGCTGCGCGCGGACAACCTGCAGGAGCTGTCGGCCGCCGACGTCACCAAGCTGGTGCGTGACATCGGCGTGACCACCGTGGTGGACTTGCGCAGTGCCAACGAGCTGGCCTTTGAGGGGCCGGCGCCGCTGAACAGCGTGGCGGGCGTGCGGCACGCCCACCATCCGGTGCTGCCCGAGGTGGGCGCGAGCACCGACGTCATCGCCGACGCGCTGCTGGCCAGGGACCGGCAGGACAAGGTCAGGTACCCGCGCGATCCCGTCTGCGGTCACTACCTGGGCTACCTGGAAGACCGCCCCGACCAGGTGGCAGGGGCGCTGCGCAGCATCGCGCACGCCGAGGGCGCGGTGCTGGTGCACTGCGCGGCGGGCAAGGACAGGACCGGGGTGGTGGTGGCGCTCGCGCTCACCGTGGCCGGCGTGCCCGCCCGGGCCGTGGTGGCCGACTACGCGGCCACCGGGGAGCGCACCGAGGCCATCATGGCCAGGCTGCGCAGGTCCCGGCTGTACGCCCGGGATATCGACAGCAAGCCCGCCGACCTGCACCGGCCGCGGCCCGAGACGATGACGGCGTTCCTGGAGCAGATGGACGCGCGATACGGCGGGGTCGCGGGGTGGCTGGCCGGGCATGGCTTCAGCCACGGCGACCTGCGCGCGGTGCGGGCCAAGCTCCGGGCAGGCGGTTGAGGAGTTGAGGAGAAGCCCCGCGCGCCGTTCGGGTTCCTGGTAGTTGCCCGACGGCCGCGTTCCTCGCTAGCCCACGGCCCTGGCCCAGTTCGCCGCTACGTAGTTGTCGGCGTCGGTGTTCTGGGATGGGGTGAGGAACACCGGCGCCGCGCTGACGGGCGGCAGCTTCGCGGCCGCGGAGCCGTTGAGGCTGCCGTCGGCCTTCATCGCCGCCGCCTCCACCGGCCTGGCCCCGCCCTCGAGCCAGAGGTTCTGCCCGCCCGTGGCGGACTGCGAGTAGAGGAATTCCTCCCACAGCCGGGCCGCCGCCGGGTGCGGGGCCTGCTTGTTGATGGCCTGCGCGTAGAACCCGCCGAGGACGGCGTTCGCCGGAATGAAGACCTTCCAGTCCGAGTTCGATACACCCACGTAACTCGGGAGGTTGAGGTAGTCCCAGTTGAATACGACGGGCGTCGTGCCCGCCTTGATCGTCGCGCCGGTCGCCGGCACGGGCGAGAAGTTGCCGGCCGCCTTGAGCCTGGAGAAGAAGTCCACGCCCTTGGCGATGTCGCTGGCGGTCCCGCCCTCGGCCAGGTTCGCCATCATCACGCCGTTCAGGGCGGCATCCGCGGACGTCGGGTTCCCGTTCAGCGCGACCGCATTCTTGAACTTCGAGCTCAGCAGGTCGTTCAGCGATGTGATCGTGCCGAACTTGCTCGAGTACCCGACCGCCATGTAGCCGCCGTAGTCCTCATACCACAGTCCAGACGCGTCCTTCTGGGCGGCCGGGATGTCGGCCCACGTGCTGACCTGGTACGGAGCGAAGAGGCTGGTATCGGCCAGGGCTACGGCCAGGCCGATGTCCAGCACGTCCGGCGCCTTGGCAGTGCCGTTCTCCGACTTGATCGCGCCCACCTCCTGCTGGCTCGTCCCGTCGGGCAGGGCGGAGTTGACCTTGATCCCGTATTTCTGCTCGAAGGTGCTGATGATGGTGCCGTAATTGGCCCACGTCGGCGGTAGCGCGATGACGTTGAGCGTGCCTTCCTGCCTGGCCGCCGCGATCAGCGCGTTCATGCCGCCGCCAGCGGCGGCGGAGGTCTCCGCGGCCCAGTTGGTCCCGCTGCTCGAGGAACCCGACGAGGAACCCGACGACGTGCATCCGGCCGCCAGCAGCGCTGCCGCCGCGACGCCCGCGAGCGCCAGTCGGTATGAGGATCTCACCGGTGCCTCCTGAAAAGCTTCCTCATCGGGAGTGGATGACGGCTGCCTGGAAAGGCTGCGGGCGGCGCTGCCAACCCGGTGTGCCCGCCCGCCTCTCCTGCTCGTTAAGAGTGCAGGATAAACGCGCCTAAAACGTTTGAGTCCGCATGCTCACACACGGCCGCGGGGGTGTCAAGGGACGTTACCGAGTTGCCGCACTGAGCCGCTGAACACCCGGTTAACAGGCGGCCGGGGTGCCTGCAGGGAGGTGCGTTCGACCAGTTCAACCGGGGCGACATAGTCGCTGGGCCGGCCGTCGCCCAGCAGCCGGGCCATCAGCGCCCGGCCCATTTCCCTGCCGTCCAGGCGGATGGTGGCCAGCGGCGGGTCGAGCAGTTCGGAGGTGGGCAGGTCGTCGTGCCCGATGACGGAGACGTCCGGCCCGATCCGCTGCGACAGGTCCCTGGCGGTCTGGTAGATGCCGAGTGCCGTGTAATCGGAGTTGGCGATGACCGCGGTGGGAGCGTCCGGCCGCGCCAGCAGCGTCGCGGCCGCCCTGCGCACGTCGGCGATCGTGAGGGGCGAGCGCATGACGACGGGCTGGACGCCCAGCTCGCGGCTCCACCGCCGGAAGTAGCGCAGCCGGTCCGGGTCGGCCGCCAGGCCGCGCGGCGCGGACAAGAACGCGACGCGGGCGTGCCCGAGCTCGGCCAGCCGGCGCATCGCCAGCCCGACCCCGGCGGCGTTGTCGGGGTACACCCGCGACACGCCTGCCACGCCCTCCACGGCCGCGTTCAGCGTCACCACCGGGGTGCCCGGGCGTAGTCCCTGCCAGAGTTGTACCGACTCGCCGTTGCCGACCGGGGCGATGGCCAGGCCGGCCAGCCGCTGGGCGGCCATCTCCCGGACCAGCAGGCGCTCCCGTTCGGCCGAGTAGTGCGAGTCGAGCAGCAGCAGGGTGGCCCCGGTCTCGCTCGCCGCTCGTTCGGCCCCGGACAGCACCTCGAGGAAGAAAGGGTTGCCGAAGTTGCGGATGACCAGGCCGTAGGTCGTGGTACGGCCGCGCCGCAGCGCCTGGGCCTGGGGGTTGGCTCGGTAGCCGAGCTCGGCCGCGGCGGCCAGGATCCGCCGGCGGGTTTCGTCCGCCACGCCGGGCTGGCCGTTCAGCGCGAAGCTCACCGAGGCGACCGATACGCGAGCCAGCCGGGCCACGTCACGGATGCCTGCCTGCTGTGCTCCGCCCTGCTCACTCGTCATGGCCTTACCCGCGCTTGTGGACGCCCTGCTTCCCCCGATAGGAGCGGAGGTACGCCGCTGAGCGCACATCCTAGCCATGAGGCTGGCCGCCAGGCCAGGGGCCAGGCGTGGCTATCAAGCTGACCGCTAACGGATGCCAGCCCGCCATGAACTGGACACCTCCCGTTTGTCTTGGCTAGCCATCATTCCGACTTGTCTAGCCAAGATCGGCATCTTGGTCCCCGTCAGGGGACTGTGGTTTGGGAGGGAAATATAGTGCGAGCAAGGCACGCCATAGCGGCAGCCGCCGCGGTTGCCAGCAGCCTGCTGCTCACCGTCGGCTGCAGTTCCTCCAGTTCAAGCACCGCCAGCTCGAGCAGCAGCGCGAGCAGCAGCACCAGCTGGTCCACGGCCACCTCCGCCGCCGCTGGCGGCGGCATGAACGCGCTGATCGCCGCGGCCGAGAAGGAAGGCCAGCTCAACGTCATCACGCTGCCCTCCAACTGGGCCAACTACGGCGCGATCATGTCGGACTTCTCCGCCAAGTACCACATCCATATCACCGACGCCAACCCCGAGGGCTCCAGCGGGCAGGAGATCACCGCCGTGCAGCAGCTCAAGGGCCAGAGCCGCGCGCCCGACGTGGTCGACGTGGGCACGCCGTTCGCCGTCGAGGGCGCCAATGACCATCTATGGGCTCCGTACAAGGTGGCGACCTGGAGTAACATCCCGGCCAACGCCAAAGACGCCAACGGCGACTGGTACGCGGACTACGGCGGCTACGTGGCCATCGGCTACGACCCGGCCAAGGTAAAGGTGGCGCCGACCTCATTCGCCAGCCTGACGAACCCGGCCTACAAGAACATGATCGGCCTCAACAACAGCCCGACGACCGCCGGCGCGGCCTTCGCCGCGGTCTATGCCGCGGCGCTGGCGAACGGCGGCTCGTTCAGCAACATCGAGCCGGGCATCAAGTACTACGCGCACCTGAAGCAGATCGGCAACTTCGTCCCGACCGCCGTCGGCGGCCCGACCACGGTGCAGAACGGCACCACGCCGATCCTCATCTGGTGGGACTACCTGCTGGAGAGCGAGGTGAAGCCGGTCGTTTCCGGCTTCAAGATCGTGATCCCGTCGGACGCGTCGTACGCCTCCTACTATGACCAGGCCATCAGCGCCACCGCGCCGGATCCTGCCGCGGCCCGGCTCTGGGAGGAATACCTGTACTCCACCACCGGCCAGAACCTGTGGCTACAGGGCTACACGCGCCCGATCGAACTGGCCACGCTGATCGCCAACGGGGATGTCAACAAGACCGCGTACGCGGCGCTGCCCCCCGCCCCGTCGAGCTCACTGACGTTCCCGACCCAGGCCCAGCAGGCGGCCGCCGAGAAAGTCGTCACCCAGAACTGGCCGACGCAAGTCGGTGGCTGATGGCGGGAAGCACCGCCCAGGTCGTGGCCCCGGAGGCGCCATCCTCCGGGGCCCGGCCCAGCCCGGTCTCCAGATCGCTCCGCCGCTCGCTCAAATGGCTGGGGATCGTGCCCTTCGGCGTGTACGTCGGCCTGGGCTTGATCGCGCCCTTCATCGCGATCACCATCGCCGCTTTCCATAACTCAAGCACCGGCGCCTTTACGCTGAGCAACTTCCACGCCGCACTCAGCGGCACCTACCTGCTCGGCCTGAAGACCTCCCTACTGCTGTCGATCGCCAGCGCAATCGTGCCGGGGATATTCGGGCTGCTCCTCGCCTATGCGATCTTCACCGCCAAGCGCGGCAACGTGCTCCGCAAGGTCGTGATCACGGCGTCCGGCGTGTTCGCCAACTTCGGCGGCGTCCCGCTGGCCATCTTGTTCATCGCGACGCTCAGCACCACCGGCATCGTCACCGGATGGATCAAAGACCTCACCGGCGTCAACATCTGGGACCACGGCTTCACGCTGTACAGCGCGTACCCGGGCGTGTTCATCGTCTACATGTACTTCCAGATCCCGCTCATGGTCCTGGTCATCCTGCCCGCCCTGGAAGGCCTGCGACCGGCCTGGCGCGAGGCGGCGCAGAACATGGGCGCCGGGACCTGGCAGTACTGGCGCTACGTGGGTGGCCCGGTGCTGCTGCCGTCGTTCCTCGGCTGCCTGCTGCTGCTGTTCGGCAGCGCTTTCGCCGCCTACGCCACCGCCGAGGCGCTCACCGGCGGCACGGTCGCGCTGACGCCGATCCAGATCGGGGCGCTGCTGAACGGCAACGTGGTGGCCGGCCAGGAGAACCTCGGCTACGCGCTGGGCGTCATCATGGTCGTGATCATCGCGATAGTCATGATGATCTATGTGTCCCTGCAGCGGAGGGCGGCGCGATGGCTACGGTAGCTGACGTCCAGGCCGGAACGCACGCGCCGACGCCGGCCACCCGGCCCGCGCCGCGCTGGCGCACTTTCCCGTTCTGGCGCTGGGCGATCTTGCTGATCGCGGGCGTTTACTTCCTGATCCCGCTCTACGCGGGGCTGCGTTTCGCCGGGCTGAAGGCATTCGCTAACGTGTTCACGTACCCAGGATTCGGCTCGGCGGTCGGGCTCTCGTTGCGCCTCGCACTGATCACCACGATTCTCACGCTGGTGCTGATGGTGCCCACCACCGTCTACGTGCACCTGCGGCTACCGCAGATACGGCGCAGCATGGACGGGATCACGATCCTGCCGATCGTCATCCCGCCGATCGTGCTGATCATCGGCGTGCTGAAGGTGGCGCCCAGCTTCCTGCTGAGTACGCCGTATCTGCTCGCGCTGGTGTACGTCGTCCTGGCGATGCCATTCGCGTACCGGTCGCTCGACGCCGGCCTGCGCGCGGTCGACCTGAAGACCCTGGTCGAGGCCTCGAACTCGCTCGGCGCCGGCTGGCCAGCCACGCTGTGGCGGATCGTGCTGCCGAACATCCGGACCGCGATGCTCTCCGCCACCGTCCTCACGGTCGCGCTGGTGCTCGGCGAGTTCACCATGGCCAGCCTGGCCCTGTTCGTGACCTTCCCGGTGTGGATCGTGCAGTTCGAGCAGAACGCCGGGCCGGTGTCGACCGCCGCATCGCTGCTCGCCCTGTTCGTCACCTGGCTGCTGCTGATGCTCATCGTGACCGTCGGCGACCGGACCGCCCGCAAGCGCGGCGGTGCCCGCGTCGCCCTGTTCACCGTCGCCCCTCAGGAAACCAGGCCGACCGCTGGAGAGCCCGAATGACCACGAACGCAGCCAGGAACGCCGCGGTCGACAGCGCCAGGCGCGCGCGCGGCACCGGCGGGACGAGCGTGCTGCTGCGGGACCTGAGCCGGTCGTTCGGGACGACGAAGGCGCTGGACGGGCTGTCACTGGAGATCGCACCAGGCGAACTCGTCGCCCTGCTCGGCCCGTCCGGCTGCGGCAAGACCACGGCCCTGCGCATCGTGGCCGGCTTCGAGACGGCAGACACCGGATCGGTCCTGGTCGACGGCAAGGACATCTCCGGAGTGTCGGCGTCCAAGCGGGACATGGGCATGGTGTTCCAGAGCTACAGCCTGTTCCCCAACATGAACGCGCTGGACAACGTGGCGTTCGGGCTGCGGATGCGCAAGCAGGGCTCTGCCCAGCGGCGCAAGCGGGCCGGCGAGCTGCTGGAAATGGTCGGCCTGGCGCCGCAGGCCAGGCAGTACCCGCACCAGCTGTCCGGCGGCCAGCAGCAGCGGGTCGCGCTGGCCCGCGCGCTGGCCATCGAGCCCCGGGTGCTGCTGCTCGACGAGCCGCTGTCCGCCCTGGACGCCAAGGTCCGCTTGCAGCTGCGGGAGCAGATCCGCACGCTGCAGCACCGGCTCGGCACCACCACCCTGTTCGTCACCCACGACCAGGAGGAGGCCTTGTCCATGGCCGACCGGGTCGGGGTCATGCGGCAGGGCAGGCTAGAGCAGATCGCCGCGCCCGACGAGCTGTACGACGACCCGGCCACCGTGTTCGTCGCCGAGTTCGTCGGCATCATGAACCGGATTCCCGGCGAGCTGCGAACAGACGGCACGGTGACGGTGCTCGGCAGCACGGCTCCGGTCAAGGGCCAGGAGCCGGCCGATACCGGTGCCGACGGCGGCGACCGGGCGGTCGATGTGCTCGTCCGGCCCGAGGGCCTGACCCTGCAGGTTGCGGAGCACGGCAACGGCATCGTGACCACCCGGACCTTCCTCGGCTCGGTGACCCGGGTCGGCGTCCTGCTCGACGGGGACATCGCCGTCCAGGTCGACAAGCCGAGTTCGGAAGCCGCCGCGCTGGCGCCCGGGGCTTCGGTCTCGGTGTCGCTGCCCGGCCAGCCCGTCCTGGTCGCCCCCCGCCGAGCGGTGCCAGGCTGAGGTCCGCCGCAGACAACCATCCTTCCCCCTAGCCGAGCGGGGGTGCCAGGTCCTTACGGCCGGTAAGGACGAACCACAGGACCAGGCCGAAGACGTCGGCGGGGGCGGCGGGCTGGCCTGGGATCAGGTTCAGGACCAGCAGGGACAGCGCGGCTGCGATCACGGTGCGGACGAGCAGGCGGCGGGGGCGGCCGCGGCGGATCCGGGACGGCAGTTGCCAGGCCGCGGCCAGCGGGTGCGCGAGCACGGTGCCCGGCGGCGCGGCGGGCGCCGGGTCGTGGACCGGGATGACGGGCAGCGGGCAGGTGACCGGGTCCTCGATGTCCAGGCCGCCGAGCCGGGCCTGGTCGAGCACGTCGGCGTAGGCCTCGGAGCGACCCCAGGGGCCGCGCAGTTCGGCGAACGCGGCGGAGGCCTGGGTGTAGCGGGCCAGGTCGCCGCCGTCGGGCCGGTCGGGGTGGGTGGCGGCGGCGATGGCGCGCCAGGCGGCGCGGACCTGCTCGTCGGTCAGGTCCCGGCGGGCGGGCAGGCCGAGGGCCTCGAACGGGTTCGGGCTCATCGGGGGGCTCCGGGTCCGAAGATGTCATCAAAGCTGGGTGGCGTGGCGGCGGGCTCGCGGCGAGGTTCGGGCACATAGGCCGGATCCGGCCGCGGCGCTGGCGGGGGCGGCAGGGTGAGCGGCGCGGGGGCCGACCGCGCGACCTGCACGAACGTGGCAGCGCCCCGGTGGATGTAGCAGGCCTGGCCGACAGCGAGGCGGCGGATGAGGTCGGGGTCGGCGGTCGAGGCGCGCTGCTCGCGGGTGGTGCCCTCGTCGCCCCAGGTGTTGCCGATGACCTTGTGCGCGGTCTCCAGCACCCGCCGGGTGCCGGCCAGCGCGGCCAGCGGTTCGGGGTGCGGGGTGTGCATGACGAAGATGCCGCCGTCGGCAGTGGCGGCGATCCGGTACCGCTCGTCCTCATCGGCGCCCAGGCCCTGCCAGGACTGGGCCGAGACCTGGACGCCGATCCCGAGGGAGCGGCCGCGCTCGTACAGGTTGGACATCGGCACCCGACGGGAGACCGCGGAGTAGTCGTCGGCGGCCAGCAGCATGGCCCGCGGTTCGCCGTCGCGGGCGGTGGCGGCCCGGGCGGCCAGCTCGGTGATCGCCATGGCCTGGGCCTCGGCGACCGAGGGCTCGCGGGTGCCTTCGAGGATGAAATACCAGGCGTCGGCGTCGTGGAGGGTGCCGGGGCCGTCCAGGGCGGGTCCGAGCCGGCCGAGCAGGGTGGCGTAGCGCAGCTGGATGTCGGGCAGGTGCTTCGCCGCGGCCCGGACCCGGCCCGCCTCGGCCGGGTACCGGGCCGGGTCCCAGGCCGCGCCGAGCCAGCGGGCGTCCAGCCGGTCCAGGAAGCAGGCGGTGGTCGGCGGCGGGCCGCCGGGGGCGGTGACGGCCAGGACGGTGGCGGCGTACAGGATGTCGGCGTAGTAGGCGGCGGACCCTGTTCCCGACTCGATCATCTGGTACAGCAGCACGGCCAGGTCGGGGGCCGGCAGGTCCCACATGGACAGCCGGGCCTCGTCCGGCCAGATCGCGACGCGGCGGGCGCCGGCGCCGTACAGCAGGCGGCGGGTGCGGCCGGCCTTGCGGCGGGAGTCGCGGCCGCCTTTGCAGTCCAGCACGACCAGCAGCGGCCGGCCGCCGCGCCCGGACCGGAAGGCGGCGAGGGTGGCGGTGAACCAGCCGGCCCACAGCCGGATCATCAAGTTCGTCTTCCCCGACCCGGTCGAACCCACGATCACCGTGTGCCGCGCGCACGCCGCGGCATCCAGGGTGAAGACGGGGTGCCAGCGGTGCCCGATGGCGCGGATGGTGCCGCCGACCGGGATCTTCCCACCGCGGGCGGACAGCGGCACGGCGCCCGCCGCGGCGTTCCGGCCGGTGGCCGTGCGGACCTGGCGTTTCCACTGCCGGGCGTCGAAGGTGATCGGCGCGGAGGCCGTGCGGCCGCCGAGCCCGGCGGTGATGGCGTAGTTCCGCCACGCCCACAGCAACCCGGCCAGCGCCAGCCCGGCCGGGACCGCGGCGGGGGCCAGCGACGCGAAGGTCCGGGTCAGGGCCGCCCAGGTCAGGTTGTCAAAGCCGCCGGTCCAGGTGCGGCCTGGGGTACGGGCGGCGAGCCAGCCGGGCACGGAGATCTCCAGGGCGGTCAGCCACGCCGCGGTGACCAGCAGTGCGCAGGTGGCCACCCGGTACAGCCGGACCGGGGGCCAACCGCGCAGCCACGCCGCGGTGTACCCGGCGCCGACCACGAGCGTGACCGGCCAGGCCGCCACCGCCGCCGCCGCGAGCAGCAGCCACCAGAAGAGCTTGGCTGCCTTGCGGATCAGCCACAGGCAGACGGCCAGCTTGAAAAACGCCCATACGCTCACGATGACTCCTCCGGGCTGAACGCGTACGGCGGCAGGTCCCGGATGACCACCCGCTCCTGCTCCCCGGGCGGAAGTGAGGCCGCGGCCCGGGTCACCACGGACCGCGCCGCCGGGGCGGTGAGGTAAATCACCTGGGCGTAGCGCAAGGGGCTGAGCAGCCCGGCCATGATCCGCGCGGTCCGCTCCGCCGGCTTGGGGGTCAGCTCGGCCTCGACGGCCCACACCTGCCCGGCATACGGGCTGCCGTCGATGGACGGCCAGTGGATCTCCGCGTCCGGGACGTGCGCGCGGCGGCCGGCGGCCGGCCGGTCCGCCCGCAGTCGCCGCTCGCAATGCCACCAGGCGCGTCCGTCGTGCCAGGTGGGGCTGGCCTGCAGCCACAGCCGTGCGGCGAGCACGGCGCGGATGTGCGCCAGCCGGCCCAGGGCGGGGCGGCCGGACGGGAACCGCAGGCCGGTGGCGGTCATCCCGTCGCGGGTCAGCCAGCACCACCCCGGCCCGGGCCCGAGCCGCCCGGTGGCGGCGTACCCCGCGCGCCGCCACCGCACGGTGATCGCGGGCAGCCGGGCGGGCTGGACCCGCAGCGCGGCGGCGAGCAAGTCAGACGGGACGCCGTAATGCTCCCCGCAGAGCATGAGCCCGTCGATGTCCCGCTGGGACAGCCGGATGCTCCCGGCGTCCGCACGCCGCGCCGGGCGCGGCGCCGTCGTCGTGGTGCTGGTGGTGTCGTGCGCCTGTGCCGTCATGTTCCTCCCAGCCCTTCACTGCGGAAATCAGGAACCCCGGCCGCCCCGTGCATTCACCTATGCACGTGATGTGACGATTGTTCCGCGGCGCTGGCAGGGAGGACACGGGTATGCCATGATCGTAAGCGCACCGTCACAACTACCTTCCGTAACAGCCGTGGCCAGGGCGGTTACGCCCGGCAGCGAAACATGCACGATCGCGGGCCGGCTGACCCGTCCATGTCACGTTTCCCGGCGGCCAGGCGTCATGCGGGTGAGGGCCGTAACCCAGCCGACGACAGGAGGGTGCCCGATGGCACGCATTCAGGGCGTATCGAAGTCCCAGGCCGGTCCGATCGTCAAGCTCGTCTACAGGTTCGGGCCCCGGGCGGTGAAGAAGCTGACCGGCCGCGATCCGCAGACTGGCAACGGGATCGAGCCGATGGAGATCTGGGCGTACCAGCCGAAGATGATGATGGGCATGGGCTGGTTCAACCAGGCGGTCCGCAAGGGCAGGACCGTCGATGAGCGGATCAAGAACCTGGTCGAGCTGAAGGGCGCGCAGATGATCGGGTGTGAGTTCTGCATCGACCTCGGCTCACAGATATGCCGCAACTCCGGCTTCTCCGACTCCGAGCTTCTCGCCCTTGCCCGCCACGCCTCCAGCGACCTGTTCACCGATCGCGAGAAGGCGGCGCTGGACTACACCACCGCGGTGATGCGCACACCGGTCGAGGTCACCGACGAGCTGTTCGCGCGCGTACGGTCGTACTTCGACGATCGCCAGCTGGTGGAGATCACCGCCCTGCTGACGCTGGTGAACCTGGACCGCTTCAACGCCGCGTTCGGGATCGGCTCGGCGGGCTTCAGCGACGGAATGGTGTGCGTCCCGCCGGACCGCCCGGAGCCTGCGTCGGCGCATTCCCGCAGCACCGGGTCCGCCGCCGAGTCCGGCGGGACGTCGATCGCCTCGTGACCTGACCGGAACGGCCCGTGCCCGGCGGCCGATGAGCCGGTGACGCGGTCCGCCCAGGCCCCGGGGCCGGCCGCCAGGTCCGGCTGGCCCCGGGTCTGCTGCCCGTGACAGCGTTCGCTACGAGAGCGGCACGGTGAGGTCGTAGACGGCCTGGCCGCCGACGGTCAGCTTCTTGAAGTGGGCCGCCACCCAGGTCGCGATGGCCGAGGAGCCGCGCCCGCCGCCGAAACTCTGGTTGCCCTGTCCCACGTAGTAGTGGATCTCGTGGTTCGCCACGAGCTGCTCGAAGGCGGCCAGCGTGGGCCACGGGTCGGTCCCGTTGAACCCGCCGATGGCCATCACCGCGTCGCCGGTCGCCAGCTCGAGCGGCGCGGCGGCCTCCGAGCCCTCGGTCGCGACCACCCACTTGTAGCGGGACGCGTCATGCTCGAGCAGCCTGACCAGGGTACTGCTTACCGTGGTGTTGCCGCCCAGGCCGCCGCCTCCGAAGCCGCCGGTCCCGCGACCGCTGAACCCGCCGGCGCGCCCGGATGCCCCGGTCGAGCCGCCGGTGCCGGTCGAGCCGCCGGTGCCGGTCGAGCCGCCCTGGCCCGGCTGAGTGCCTGCCTGAGTGCCTGCCTGGGCGCCGCTCGGCCCGGCGGCACTACCGCGTCCGGACTGTCCGGCACCAGCGAAGCCGCCCTGTCCGCCGGCACCGCCACCGCCGGCACCGCCGCCAGGACCCTGCCCATTCCCGGGCCCATTCCCGGGCCCATTCCCGGGCCCATTCCCGGCGAACCCGGCCGCCTGCGGGCCCGCACTCGGGATCGCGCCGGTGTGCGCGGAGTTGACGGTGTCCAGCGTGTAGGCCGCCGGTCCGGCCAGCCCGGCGACCAGGGCGAGCCCGAGCGGGGCCACGGCGAGGGCCAGCCGCGCGGGCCGGCCCGGGGACGCAAGCCGGGGGCCGGCCGGGACCGGGCCCGGGGACGCCAGCCGGGCGCCAGCCGGCGCCAGGACCCGGGACGCCGTCCGCGGGCCCGCCAGGGCCAGGCCCGCGGCCGCCACCCCGGCGACCAGCACCACCCAGCGCAGCCAGGGCAGCCAGTCCGGCGTCCGGTCGAGCAGGACGTACGCCCACCCGGCGCTGGCCAGGATGCCACAGGCGGCCACCACGCGCCCGGCGGGCTTAACGGGTCCGAGCCCGGCTTGCCACACGGCCACCGCCCCGATGCCGACCAGGGCGGCAATGCCGGGCGCCAGGGCGACCATGTAGTAGGGGTGGATGATGCCGTTCATGTAGCTGAATACCAGGCCGGTCACCAGCACCCAGCCACCCCACAGCAGCGCCGCGGCCCGGGTCCGGTCGGTGCGCGCGGCCCGGCGTGACACCCAGGCCATGGCGGCCAGCGAGATCAGCGCCGCGGGCAGCAGCCAGCTGATCTGGCCGCCGAACTCCGCATGGAACAGCCGCAGGATCCCGCCCGCGCCGCCGAACCCGCCGCCGGCGGCGCCCGGCCCGCCCCCGGCGCCGCGACCGCCGACCGAACCGGTCTCGTTACCGGTCAGCCGGCCAAGGCCGTTGTACCCGATGGCCAGCTGCAGGATGTTGTTGTCGGTGGAACCGCCGAAATAGGGCCGGTCGGCCGCGGGCGTGAACTCCGCGGCCAGGATCCACCAGCCCGCGCCGGCGATGATGCCCAGGCCCATCAGCGCCGTCTGCCAGATCCGCCGGCCCAGCCTGGGCGGGCCGGCCCACAGGTAGGCGACGGCGAAACCCGGCACGACCAGGAACGCCTGCAGCATCTTGGCCAGGAACGCGAACCCCAGCAGCAGCCCGGCAAAAAACAGCCACCGGCCCCGGCCGTTCTCGATCGCGCGGACCAGCGTGTACGCGGCCGCGGTCATCAGCAGCACGAGCAGCGCGTCGGGGTTGTTGAAGCGGAACATCAGCGCGGCGACCGGAGTGAGCGCGAGCACAAGCCCGGCGACGAGCCCGGCCGCCGGCCCGGACCAGCGCCTGACCGCGGCGTACAACAGCAGGACCGAGCCCACTCCCTCAAGCGCCTGCGGCGCCAGCATCGACCACTGGCTGAAGCCGAACATCCGCCCGGAAAGCTCCATGACCCATAGCGAGGCGGGCGTCTTGTCCACGGTGATGAAGTTCGACGAGTCGAACGAGCCGAAGAAGAACGCCTTCCAGCTCTTGGTCCCGGCGTCCGCCGCGGCTGCGTAGAAGTCGTTGGCCCAGCCATTCCTGGTGAGATCCCACAGGTAGAGCAGGGCGGTCAGGGCGAGCAGCCCGAGCAGGGCCGGGCGGGCCCAGCGGGGATCGGTGGCCGGCCCGCGCAGCAGCCGCCGGACCCGGCCCCCGGCCGGAAGGGCGCCTGCCGCGTGCCGCGGGATGGAGGTGGTCGCGCTCAACTGGTTCGCTCTCCCTGGGTAGCCATTTCACTGTCCCGTACGGTGGTGATCATCTGGCGCCGGCCGGGGCCGGCCGCGGGAGCGGGCTCCCGGCGGCCGAACACCCAGTGCCGGTACAGCAGGAACCTGACGACGGTGGCCGCCAGGTTGGCGGCGACGAGCACCGAGACCTCGGCGATGCGGCCGGGATGGGCGGGCCCCAATGCGGCCAGCGCACCCGAGGTCAGGGCTAGCCCTACGCCGACCGCGATCAGCCCCTTCACCTGGTGCCTTGCCGCGTCCGGGCGGCCGCTGATGCCGAACGTCAGCCGCCGGTTCGCGGCCGTGTTGGCCACCGCCGTCACCAGCAGGCTGATCACGTTGGCAGCCTGGGCCGACATGACCACCCGGAGCAGCAGGAACAGCAGCACGTAGGCGATCGTGCTGGCCACCCCGATGACCGTGAACCGGGCGATCTGCAGCGGAAGGTCGCGGGCGCCGCTCCTGACCGGGCCGCGCAGCCGCGGTACCCGGATGGTCCCGCGCGCGAAACCGACGCCGAGCCGGGCCATCCCGCGCAGGTCGGCCACCGCGGTGGCGACGATGTCGACGCGCGAGTCGAGGTCGTCGACCCAGTCCACCGGGATCTCGTGAATGCGCAGCCCGGCCCGTTCGGCCAGCACGAGCAGCTCGGTGTCGAAGAACCAGCCGGTGTCCTGGGTGAGCGGCAGCAGCACTCCGGCCTGATCACGCCTGATGGCCTTGAAACCGCACTGCGCGTCCGAGAAGCCCGCTCCCATCAGCGTGCGCAGCAGCAGGTTGTAGCCGCGCGAGATGAGCTCCCGCTTGGGCCCGCGGATGACCCGCGATCCCCGGGCGAGCCGGGTGCCGATGGCCAGGTCGCTATGCCCCGACAGCAGCGGCGCGACCAGCGGCAGCAGCGCGTTCAGGTCTGTCGACAGATCGACATCCATATAGGCCAGGACCTCGGCGTCGCTCTGTGACCAGATGGCCCGCAGCGCCCGGCCGCGTCCCGGCTGGTCCATGTGGACGGCCCGCACTTCGGGCAGCTCACCGGCCAGCCGGGTGGCGATCGCCCAGGTGGCGTCGGAACTGCCGTTATCGGCGATGGTGACGCGGGCGCTGAACGGGAAGCCGTCACGGAGGTAGCCGACCAGGCGCCGGATGCTGGGCGCGAGATCATGCTCCTCATTACGAACAGGAACCACAATGTCCACCTGCAGAACTCTCATGGCAGTGAGGATCGGCGACCACGCTGCGCCCGGGCTGAAGCGCGCTTATGGACGCGCTATGAGCAGCGCGGCTCCGGTCCTGTCCGCGCCGTTAGCCCTGCCCGCGCGGGGACCTTCGCATCTACCGGTACTCAGGAGGGGACCGTTGGCTGGATGTCATGAGACAAGAGCAGGCACCACTCGGCCTGCGAGCCGCGCTGACGGCGCTGATCACGTGCGTGGTGCGCACTGCCGGGCTACTGCGGCACCGCCGCGTCCACCTGCCGCCGGAGCAGGTGGGGCGGTGGTTCCGCTTCGCGGACGGGACGTCCGCGCGCGTCTACCGGGATACCACGGTGGACCGCGGCGCGGTCCGGGAGCCGTGCGTCCTGGTGGTGGAATTCCAGCTGCGGCTGGTGCGCGGGTGGGGGCACGCCCTGTTCCGCCGGGAGAGCCTGCTCAACACGCCGCTGTTCGCCGGCTTTCCCGGCTTCGTCTCGAAACTGTGGCTGACCTGCGACGAGTGCGGCCGTTACCGCAGCGTGTACGAGTGGGACGGACCGCGGCAGGCCCGGGACTACGCCCGCGCCTTGTGGCGGGTACTCGCGCTGGTGTCCGTGCCCGGGTCGATTCGCTACCAGGTGCTGCCCGGGCTGCGCCGCGATGACCTGCCGCTGGCCCTGGCCGACCCCGCGTCCTGGTGGTGCCCGGTCAAGGTGACATCAGGCTCCCCGGGATTAAGACCTGATGGGAACCGAACGGGCCCGGTGCGTGCCCTGACCCCGCTCTGCGCCCGGCGGGCCCGCCGGGATCCGCTGATCGCGCGAGCACCGCCAGGTGGAACGGCCACCGACCGTGCCACGGCGCATCTCGGCACCGCAGCGCGGGCAGGTGCCGCCGGGGCGCCAGGCCGCGATGATCTCGCCGGTACTAGGCCTGGCCGGGGCCCTGCACGCCCAGGGAGAAATGAGCTTTGCCCTGCTCATCGAGGTGCCCGTCGAGCACCTTGTCCTCGAGGTAAGCAGCGGCCTGCGGCTCGAGGAACACGCGTGCTCCGGCGGCCTCGATGACCTGGTCGTTCTCGCCAGGACCTGCCGCAGCTGTGACCTGCAGCGCACCAGCGTTTTGCGGTTCTGAGACGGAGGACGCGATCCGCAAGCCGGCCCCGGCGGGGGTTTGCGGGATTGCTGTGACGGACTTGATGACCCCGGCGGCCGCCTCGGTCAGGACCAGCATGTGTGTGTCACCTTTTCACTTCTCGTCCGGCAGAAGGTTCCGAGGGTAGCCGACGATGCGCGGACCGGTAAAGCCGCCGCGGTAAAGCCGCCGCCGTGGAGGCGCTTGCGGGCTTGCGGCGGGCCGCGGCCGCGGCGACGGCCACCAGCACGGCACACGCGATGATCACGCAGACGGTCACCATGTCTCCGGGATGCTAGGCACGGCGTCGCCGTGGCGGGCGGGTTACGGGGTGCCGGTAAGAAACGCTTCATCAGCCGCGGGCGGGCATCATGCCGGCCAGGCCGGCACGCCGGTGACCTCGTCGCAGCGCTGCGGGGTGCCGTGAACCAGGCCGCCGCCCGCCCTTCGTCAGCGGCAGCATCCTTGGCCAGGCCCAGGCCCGGCCCTATTGCCGGTTTCCCGGTGTGCAGGCAGCCGCAGGAACCCGGAGATCACGCGGCGCCGCGTCCCCTCCCCGGTAGGCGCTCCCGGCGCCCGGTCAACCCCGACTGCACGCCAAGGCGGTTCTGGCGGCCACCGCCGCCGCAGCGCCGGCACCGGCGGTGCGAGTACGTGAAGAACGCCCCGCGGTGCCGCCCGGTGCCATGGCAGGCTGGGCAGCCCCGGAATGGGTGCAACCGCAGCGATATCAGATAGAAGACGGCAAACAGGATGATCAGTATGAGAAGGAATCCCATAATCTAAAGTGCCGCCGAATGGAGTATATGTCCAGTTTTCGCCGCGAACGGGCCAGTTCGGCAGGCAGGCGCGGACGCGGCCCTGAGACGGGCAGGCCGGGGAGGACCCGGCAAGCTCCCGGCCTCGTGCCTCGCTGCCGCGCAGACGGCTACGAGGGCGGAGCGGATGCCGGCTGCGACACGGGCGTGCCGGCTGAGGCGGAGGCTGACCCGGACGAAGGCGGGGTCGATGAGGGCGGGGCTGCCGACGATGACGTGCTCGCCGCCGCGGACGATGTCGACGACGTCGAGGATGTGGTCGGCGTCGTCGGTGTCGCGGTCTGGTGCACGGTCGGCGATGAGTAGGTGCTGGCCGACTGCGAAGACGTGCCCGTATACGGTGCCGAACTCGCCGGAGAAGACGCGCCCGGTGAGGCGGACGGGGTGGTCGATGCCGAACCCTGCGGGTTCGCAGACGCGGGTGCCGTCGCCGGAGACGTCTGGGCGGCCGGCTGCTCCATCTGGACGGGCGCGTGGCTCATGGAGCTCACGACGAAGGCGGTTGCGCCCCCTGCCCCGACGATGCCGCCGAGGATCAGCGCCAGCACCAGCGGCTTCATCCGGCGCCGCCGCGGCGGCTGGACCCCCGGCACGGGCGGGGGAGTGGGCGGAGGATATGCCGCCATGGGCGGGGTCGGTGGCGTGCCGCCGGCGGTGGCGGTCAGCGGAGCGGCCGCGGCGGGAGGCCAGCTGCCCGGGGTCGGCGCCTGCGGCCCGGACGGACCGGAACCGGCCGCTGCGGTCCGCGCGGCCTTCAGGCCGGTCGGGGGCGGCCCAGTCGGCGGCGCCGCGGGCGGGGCGTACGCCGAGGCCGTCCCGGCGAGCGCCGGATCCGACGCCGCGACCGCGGCACCTGCCGCGGCGGCTACCGGGCCTGACCAGGCGAACCCGGGCCGGGATGGGGTGCCCTTGAACGTGTGGGTGAGCGATTCGGGCAGCCAGTCACCGCCCGGCTGCAGCGCGCCCACCTCGGCCAGCAGGCCGCTGGCGGTGGGGCGCTGCCTGGGGTCCTTGGCCAGGCAGCGCTCGATCAGCGGACGGATCGCGGGCGGCACCCCGTCCAGGCTCGGCGTGCCGTGCACGACGCGGTACAGCAGGGCCGCCGTAGTCCCGGTGCCGAACGGTCCCTCGCCAGTCGCCGCGAACGCCAGTACCGCGCCCAGGGTGAAGATGTCGCTCGGCGGGCCGACTTCGTGGCCGGTGGCCTGCTCGGGCGACATGAACCCGGGGGAGCCGACGACCAGCCCGGCCTGGGTCAGCATGGTGGATTCCGAGGCCCGGGAGATGCCGAAGTCGATGACCCGCGGGCCGTCCTCGGCCAGCAGCACGTTGGACGGCTTGAGGTCGCGATGCACCACGCCCGCGGCGTGGATCGCGTTCAGGCTTTCGGCCAGGCCCGCGGCCAGCGCCAGCAGTGAGGCCTCCGGCAGCGGCCCGTGCGTGTCCACCGCCTCGGCCAGCGAGGGTCCGGGCACGTAGGCCGTGGCCATCCACGCCACCGGGCCGTCCACGTCCGCGTCCACCACCTGGGCGGTGAACACCCCGCTCACCCGCCGCGCCGCCGCGACCTCCCGGCCGAACCGGGCCCGGAACTCTGGATCCGCGGCCAGCTCGGACCGGATGGCCTTCACCGCCACCGGCCGCCCGCCCGGGGACACGCCCAGGTACACCCGCCCCATGCCGCCCTGGCCAAGCTGCCTCACCAGCCGGTACGGCCCTATTGCCTGCGGATCCCCAGACTGCAGTTCCCTGGCCAAAGCTCAACCCACCAGACATCTCTAGACGGCCGCTCCTCCTACGGAGCCGTCAGGATCACGATAAATACGTGGTCCCGTAAAGAACATGCCCGGAACCCCTGCTCCGGGCGTGCGGAAGGGGTCCCCCGCCTGGCCAGCCAGTCGAGCCGGGCCACCGCATCGGCGGCGTGGGCACGGCGGGTGCGCGCCGACCGCAGCCCGGTCAGCCGCGTCGGCACCAGGAGTGCTCCCGCTCCCCGACCACCGGCAGCTCCGCCCGCACCCGCCAAGCATGCTGGCATCTGCCCACGTCACCTGGCGGGCATCGTCCAGAGAAGGCCGATCCTCAATCGAATTACCGCACCGGGAATCGAGTAAACGATCACACTAGGTGGCGCACGCCCCGTAGCCTTCCCCCATGTCCGAGTGCAAGCGCAACCTGCACAGCCACTCTGAACGCCTGGTCGGCCAGATCACCGGGCCCGTCCCCGGCAGCATCGTCACCCGCCCGCGCAGCCGCGGCAGGGCTCCGGAGGGCGGGACGCCTCCGCCAGGGCCGGCCGGATACCCTGCGGTGGCGCATGGCCAGGACCCGCCGCTGCCGCGCCGCACGGCGGGCACCGCGCCGGGCGGCGCCCGGATCCCGCAGAACCCGCAAAGCGCGGACCTGCGGTGGAAGCCGCCGGATCCGGACCTGCTCCGGCGGCTCCTGGCAGGGCTCAAGCGGCTGGGCTGATCTTCGATCCGCTCCGCGCGGTCCCGGGCGAACCGGGAATCCAGGCGTGCCCTCAGGCGGACTGCGCGGCGCGGATGCGTACCGCCGGGTGACGATCGTCGAACGGGACCCGCTGCCGGAGTCCGGACTGGACCGTAAGGGGTGCCCCAGGGTCTCTCGTCGCCGGGGGAGTGCGGCCGGCACACGAAGGTGTCGCTGTCGTCGACGTCGACGATGCGCCGGTCCGGCGCCTCGTCCGCGATCAGGCTGCGGGCGGTCTCGACCTCGGGAAGTTCCGGCACCTATCGTTTTACTCTGTCTTCGTGATCAACAGGCACCGCGACGGGGATGTCGCCATCATCGAGATCGACCGCCACGAGCGCCGCAACGCCCTGGACGCGGCGCACTGCGACGCCCTGCGCGAGGCCATAATCGGGGCGGCGGCCCGCGCCATCGTCATCACCGGGGCCGGATCGAGCTTCTGCTCCGGTGCCGACCTCGGGACCGTCTACGACACGTCGTTCCGCGACGCGCTCTACGCCATGCTCGCCGCCGTCACCGACACCGGCGTGCCGGTGCTTGCGGCGGTCAACGGCCCCGCGATCGGCGCGGGCGCGCAGCTCGCCATCGCCTGCGACCTGCGTGTCGCGGCCCGGGCAGCGACGTTCGCCATCCCCACCGTGCGCCTCGGCCTCGCGGTGGACCAGTGGACCATCCGGCGGCTCGCGCTGCTGGCCGGCGTGGGCACCGCCCAGGCCATCCTGATCGGCGCTCAGCGGCTGGACGCCGACCGCGCGATGCAGTGCGGGCTGGCCAGTCGGCTGGGGGATCACGCGGCGGCGCTGGGCTGGGCGCGCGAGCTGGCCGGGCTGGCCCCGCTCAGCCTGGCCTACGCCAAGAAGGCCGTTAACCATCCGGACGACCCCAGCCTGGCCCGGGACTTGGAGGCATGCTGGACCAGCGACGACGCCGCCGAGGGCCAGCGGGCCCGCGCCGAGCAGCGGCCGCCCAGGTTCCGGGGGAAATAGCGGCGAAGCCTCCGGAACAGGGTCGGGGCGTCAGGATGGCGGCGAAGCCCCCGGAACAGGGTCAGGGCGTCAGGACGGCGGCGAAGCCTCCGGAACAGGGTCAGGGCGTCAGGATGGCGGCGAACCGGTCCGCGGCCCGGTCGAGCTGGGTGAGGACATGCTGCCGCGCGGTAGCGCCGAGCGGCGTGTCGGGAAGGGCGATCAGTTCCCGCAGCACCGGGACCAGCGGTGCGTATTTCCGGGCCAGCTGGCGCAGCCGCGGGCCGCTGGCGTGGATCAGGCCGACGCCGTTGTCGGTGAAGTCGGACGCCTTGATGACCCGTGCCCACGGTTCGCGGCGCAGGCTGTCCGCGACGTGCTCCCGGTACTGTTCGTACGCGTCGCGGTCCGGCGTGTACTCCGGGTTGCTCACCGCGCCGACCAGCCCGGCCACCCGCGGCCCGAACCCGGCCGCCAGCGTCGCGAGCGCGCCCGGCCGGCTGCCGTCCGGGGCCAGGCCGGCCGCGTGATCCTCGACCGCGTCGTGCAGCAGGGCGGCGCAGATCACGTCGGTGTCCTGCACGCCGTAGTGAGACATGATCCTGATCGCCACCCGGAGCAGGTGGTTGACATACGGCTCCTGCCCCCTGCGGTCCGCGGCGTGCAGCCGCCCGGCCAGGTCCAGGGCCTGGTTCAGGCGGCGCTGGTCCGGCCCGGGCCAGGTCTCGATCTCGGCCGCGAACCGCGCTCGCAGTCCTTCCTCGCCGTAGGTCGAGGTGATCGCGTGCAGCGGCATCGTCGCCATCAGCCGCCGCTCGGCACTGTCCATGCCCCTAGAAGTAGCACACCCGTCAGACCGCGGAGGGCTGCGGATAGCCGGCGGGCTCGGGAAGCAGCGGGAGGAGGATGGCGAACCGGGTCATGCCCGGTCGGCTGGTCACGATGATGCAGCCGCCGTGCCCGGCGACCACGGCATCCACGATGGCCAGGCCCAGGCCGGTGCTCTTCCCGGCGGCGCTGACGTCTCCGCTGGCGTCCCGGGCGCGGCCGGCCTCGCCGCGGGTGAACCGCTCGAACAGTTCGGGCAGCAGTTCGGGGGCGATGCCGGGACCGTCGTCGGTGATGCTCAGCTCGACCCTCGGTCCGGACGGCAGCACGCCGCGCTGCACGGCCGAGGTGCCCGGGGTGGTGCCGGGGCCCGCGGCGCCGCTCCCCGGGGCGAGCGCGACGCTGACCGTCGAGCCCGGCGGGGTGTGCTTGCCCGCGTTGCTCAGCAGGTTGGCCAGCACCTGGTGCAGGCGGTGCTCGTCGCCCTGCACCAGGACCGGCTCGTCCGGCAGGTCGAGCCGCCAGCGGTGGTCCCCGCGGGCCACCCGCGCGTCGCTGGTCGTCTCGATGACCAGCCGGGACAGGTCCACGAGCTCGCGCTCCAGCGGCCGCCCGGCATCCAACCTGGCCAGCAGCAGCAGGTCGTCGACCAGGACGCCCATCCGGGCCGACTCCGATTCGATCCTCCGCAGCGCGTGCGCCACGTCCGGCGGAACCGGGCCGGGATGCCGCAGGGCCAGCTCGGCGTAGCCGCGGATGGCCGACAGCGGCGTGCGCAGCTCGTGGGAGGCGTCCGCGGCGAACCGGCGCAGCCGCGCCTCGCTGGCCGCGCGGCGGCCCAGCGCCCGCTCCACGTGGTACAGCATCCGGTTGAATGCGGCGCCGACCCGGCCCACCTCGGTTCGCGGGTCGTTGTCCGGCACCCCGGCGGGCAGTGACACCTCGCCGGAGTCCAGCGGCAGCTCGGCCACCCGGGCCGCGGTGACCGCGACCCGGCGCAGCGGCCGCAGCGACAGCCGCACCAGCGCCATGCCCAGCACGCCGGCCAGCACGAGCACGCACGGGAAGACGATCAGCTCGGCCAGCGCCACCTGCCGCAGCGTGCTTTCCACCGTGCTCAGCGGAAGCCCGGTGACCAGGATGTCGCCGTCGCGTCCCGCGATCGCGGTCAGCCGGAAGTCGTCGCCGAGCGACACGAGGTTCACCGTGTATGCGGTGCTCGGCCACGGCGGCGGCTGGTGCGCCGACGGCCGGTAGACCGGCAGCGCCATGATGGCCGTGGTGTCGGCGGCCGACAAGTGGCACGTCTGGTTGTTCGCGCCGTTCACGACGCCGCAGTTGGTGATCTCGCCGTCCTTGAGCCGGATGCCGAGCATCCCCTGCGGCTGCCCCTGACTGCAGGAGCTGCCGTTGGGCGGCGGCTGGTAGTCGGCCAGATGGCCGCCTGGCCGGCCCGGGGGGCCGCCCGGCTGGTTCCAGCTGCTCGCCTGGCCGGTGGTGTCCTGATGGGCCTGTTCGATGCAGCCGGCGTAGGTCCCGCTGGCGCTGCGCAGCTGGCCGTCGAGCGCGGACACCATCGAGCCGCGGATGGCCAGGTAGGTAACCGCCGCGATGACCGCGCACGCGCCGACGAGCAGCAGCAGCACGCCGGTGATCAGCCGGGCGCTGAGCGTCCGGCCCGCGAGCCACCTCGCCCACCGCCGGTCCGGGCCTGTCCGGCTCCCGCCGGACATTAGCCGACGGGCTTCAGCACATAACCGACGCCGCGGACGGTGTGGATGAGCGGCACCCGCCCGGCGTCGATCTTCTTGCGCAGGTAGCTGATGTACAACTCGACGACGTGCGCCTGGCCGCCGAAGTCGTAGTTCCACACCCGGTCCAGGATCTGCGCCTTGGACAGCACCCGCCTGGGGTTACGCATGAGGAACCTGAGCAGCTCGAACTCGGTCGCGGTGAGGTCGATGAGCGCGCCGTCGCGGCGCACCTCGCGAGCATCCTCGTCCATGGTCAGGTCCCCGACGACCAGCGATCCCTCGGTCTGCGCGCGGGTCAGGTTGGCCCGGCGGAGCAGGCCGCGCAGCCGGGCCAGCACCTCTTCCAGGCTGAACGGCTTGGTCACGTAGTCGTCGCCGCCGGCCGTGATGCCCGCCACCCGGTCCTCCACCGCGTCCCGCGCGGTCAGGAAGAGCACGCACATCTGCGGAAGCTCGGTGCGGAGGCGGCGCATGACCTCCAGGCCGTTGAAGTCGGGGAGCATGATGTCCAGCACCACCGCGTCGGGGCGGAACTCGCGGGCGATGCGTACCGCCTCCGCCCCGCTGCCCGCGGTGACGACGTTCCAGCCCTCGTAACGCAGCACGCTGCCCAGCAGTTCGGCCAGGCTGGGCTCGTCGTCGACCACGAGCACGCGCACCGGCGTGCCGTCCGGTCGCTGCAGGTCGGCGTTACGCGCGTCCGAGGGTCGCTGGGTCTGCGCCGTCCCAGAGCCGTTGTTCTCCATTGTCGTCAAGCTCGCCATCTCAATCGGGCCTGTGCCCAGTATGCACACGCCATGAAGCCCTTCTCAGGCTCTCATCGAATGCGAGCCGGGTCCGGCCCAGATAAGAATCAGCTCAGAATTGGCTCTGAAGGCCCGGCTCAGCCGGGCGCCAGGACGCGGGCCAGCTTCGACCCGGAAGCCGACGGTCTCGCCCCGGCCTCGCGCAGCGCCTGGCCGACCGTCTCGAGCATGGCGGCCGCCCGGGGATCGGCCGACAGCACCTCCACCTCGATCTCGCGCCAGGCCATCGGATCGCTGTCCGTCTCGTCGAAACGGGTGGCTGTCACCTTGTCGTCCGCCACCTCAACCTGGGCATCGGCCGGCGGCCCGGGCACCCTGACCACGGTCCGTTCGGTATCCAGGATGGCCACGGGATGCAGGTGCTTGCCCGCCGTGATCTCCTCGACCTGGGAGGCCAGCCGGGCCGGCACGCTGCCCTCGGTTCCCTCGTCGAGCGGCGCGTGCAGCTCCTGCCGGGTGTCCTTGCGCACCGGCAGCTTGAGGTGCCAGCCCTCGTCATCGCCGCCCACGCGGCGCCGCAGCGTGACCTGGTGCTTGAGGAGGTCGAAGTCGTCGGTGTCGAAGTAGGTGGCGCTCAGGTAGATCCGTCTCGGATCCGCGATCCGCCGGCCGCCGAGTTCCGGCAACCTGCCGAGGTTCGGCAGGACGAACTCGGCATCGGCGTCGTACTTCTGCTCGGTCTCCAGGTGGTCGCCTGTGCTACTCGTCACGTCTCCCAGGCTACTCACGTGTGATAGACGAGGAAGCGGGTGGCTGACCGCTCGATGAGCAGGGCATCGCCGTCCGCGGACGGGCCAGGCTCGTCCGCGGACGACCGCGGGTAGGCGTCCACGTGCAGCCGCGCCGCGCCGGGCTGGCCCGCGGCGTCCCAGGCCCGCACGTGCGTGGCGAGCGCGGCGCCGAGCTCGGCGCCGTGCGGGCCGAACCCGGCCACCTCCAGGGCCAGCTGCCCGGACCGCGGTGCGGACATCGGGGGCGCCTGACCCGCGGTGAGCACCGCGAGGCCGGCCGAGTCCACGATCCCGACGGTGGCCGCCAATTCGGCGCCGCCCAGGGGCGCCCGGGCGAGCCGTCCCGGGTCGTCCCCGGCCGGACGCTCCTCTGCGGCCCCGCAGGACCGGCGGTCACGGGTCGCCAGCCACAGCCCGAGGCCCCAGAAGACCTGGACGGAGCTGGTCCGGACCCCGGTACCGAACCTGGCCGCCGGCTCGTCCATGAAGGCGGCCAGGGCCGCGCCGTCCACTTCCTGCCCGTCGGCCAGCGTCAGGCCGTCCGGCAGCATGAGGGACAGCCCGGGCTGGAGCACCACGGTGCGTTCCGGCCCGGCCAG
>Ga0335076_10001030_pt1 | contig 26808 bp, 23 predicted proteins | sample Lox_Sample_25_FD_206717 | JGI IMG/M metagenome (GOLD analysis project Ga0335076, IMG submission 206717) | Soil microbial communities from Loxahatchee National Wildlife Refuge, Florida, United States - Lox_Sample_2.5 | ecosystem: Environmental > Terrestrial > Soil > Wetlands | place: USA... | reverse complement strand
CACCGGCGGGCGGCGCCGCGCAGGCGCTATCCTTAACGCCCGGCGTCATTGTGCTGTGCACAAACTTCGATTGCTTCCGGCGCAAAAAGCCCTATATACAGCGCACAAAAGCGGGCCCCAAGGCGCCCTTTTCGGCGCCCGGTGGGGCCCGCGTTTGATTCCCGGATCGTGATTGCTGGATACGGCTATGAACCTGCGCAATATCGCCATCATTGCCCATGTCGACCATGGCAAAACCACCCTGGTCGACCGGCTGCTGCAGCAATCGGGCTCGTTTCGCGAGAATCAGCGCGTCGTCGAGCGCGCCATGGATTCCAACGACCTCGAACGCGAGCGCGGCATCACCATCCTGGCCAAGGCGACCTCGCTGGTCTGGAAGGATACCCGGATCAATATCGTCGATACGCCCGGCCACGCCGATTTCGGCGGCGAGGTCGAGCGCATCCTCAATATGGTGGACGGCGCGCTGGTGCTGGTCGACGCCGCCGAGGGCCCGCTGCCGCAGACCAAATTCGTGGTCTCCAAGGCGCTGAAAATGGGTTTGAAGCCCATCGTCGTCATCAACAAGGTGGACCGCTCCGATGCCCGGCCGACCGAAGTGGTCAATGCGGTGTTCGACCTGTTTGCGGCGCTCGACGCCACCGACGAGCAGCTCGATTTCCCGATCCTTTACGGTTCCGCCAAACAGGGCTGGATGGCTGCGTCCGAGGATGGTCCAAAAGACCAGGGCATGGCGCCCTTGTTCGATCTCGTGCTGCGCCATGTCGCGCCGCCCAAGGTCGAGGACGGCGCGTTCCGGATGCTCGGAACGATTCTGGAATCCAATCCCTATCTCGGCCGCATCGTCACCGGCCGCATCACCTCGGGTTCGGTGAAGCCGAACCAGCCGGTCAAGGTTCTGGATCGTAACGGCGAACTGATCGAAGAGGGCCGCGTCACCAAAGTGCTGGCCTTCCGCGGCCTCGAGCGCGCGCCGATCGAGGAAGGCGTCGCCGGCGACATCGTCGCCATTGCCGGACTGCCGGAGGCCTTCGTCTCGCACACTTTGTGCGCGCCCGAAGTGACCGAGCCGCTGCCGGCGCAACCGATCGATCCGCCGACCTTGACCATGACGTTCCGCATCAACGATTCGCCGCTCGCCGGCACCGAAGGCGACAAGGTGCAGAGCCGCGTCATCCGCGATCGGCTGCTGCGCGAAGCCGAAGGCAATGTCACCTTGCGCATTTCGGAATCGAGCGAGAAGGATTCCATGGAAGTCGCCGGCCGCGGCGAATTGCAACTCGGCATTCTGATCGAGACCATGCGGCGCGAGGGCTTCGAGCTCGCGGTGTCGCGGCCGAAGGTTTTGTATCAGCACGGCGCCTCGGGCGATCTGCTCGAGCCGATCGAGGAAGTGGTCATCGACGTCGACGAGGAACATTCCGGCGTCGTCGTGCAGAAGATGGCCGAGCGCAAAGGCGAGATGATCGAAATGCGCCCCTCGGGCGGCGGCCGCGTGCGCTTGATCTTCTACGCACCGACCCGCGGCCTGATCGGCTATCAGGGCGAGCTTCTCACCGATACGCGCGGCACCGCGGTGATGAACCGGCTGTTCCATGCCTACGGTCCGCATCGCGGCGAGATCATCGGCCGCAGGAACGGCGTGTTGATCTCAACCGACCAGGGCGACGCCGTGGCTTATGCGATGTGGAACCTCGAAGACCGCGGCCCGATGATGATCGAGCCGGGCGCCAAGGTCTATCGCGGCATGATCGTCGGCGAGCACACGCGCGGCAACGATCTCGAAGTCAACGTGCTCAAGGGCAAGAAGCTCACCAATATCCGCACCCACTCCAAAGACGAAGCGATCCGCCTTACGCCGCCGATTCGCATGACCTTGGAAAAGGCGCTGGCCTATATCGAGGACGACGAACTCGTCGAAGTGACGCCGAAATCGATCCGCTTGCGCAAAAAGCTGCTCGACCCGAACGATCGCAAACGCGAGGAGCGGCGCAAGGAGGCGGAACGGGTGTAAATCATGCGCGTGTGAACAGCTCCGCTGTCGCGCGTTGCGCGCGGCGGCGGAAAAGCTCGCGACCCGGCCTATCCTGTCACAAATTGCGACACCTTCGAAATATCTCCGGCGCAAAAACCGGGGGACCGTGACGCTATTGCAACAGGCTGTCGAGAACGCCCGGTGCGCCTGTATTTTTTCCTTTGCAATTCTGGCCAAGCCCGATCTTTTGGCTAATAATCCTCATCGTTAACTGAACGTGAATCTTGGCTCTTGAGTAACCTGGAATCGCTTGCTTTGATCGAGGCACGAGCATCGCATCATGAGCACAGTCCTTATTGAAATTCGCCGCGCTACGTCGCGCGACGCTGGCGACGTCGCCGAAGCCCACGACGAGGCTTGGCGCGCGGCCTATTCCGGCATCATTCCGGGTACCGAACTCGAAAAGCTCATCAATCGCCGGGGTCCGGCGTGGTGGGAATCGGCCATACGCAAAGGCAGCCGAATCGCGCTCCTGCAATTCGGCGACAAGATCGCGGGCTACGCCAATTACGGCCGCAACCGCGCTCGCAGCCTCTATTATGACGGCGAGATCTACGAGCTCTATCTGCGGCCGGAATTCCAGGGCCTCGGCTTCGGCCGCCGCCTGTTCACCGCCGCGCGCCGCGACCTGGTGCAGAGCTCGATGAAGTCCCTGGTCGTGTGGGCACTGTCGGAAAACGAGAACGCGGTGGAATTCTATCGCGCGCTCGGCGGCAAGGCGGTGGCGCGTTCCTCGGAGAAATTCGGCACGCGCGTGCTCGACAAGGTCGCGTTCGGCTGGAACAGCTGAGCCTCATCCGTCACACGTCCGGCGGCGGCAGTTTCGCCTGAAGGCAGGCGGCGCGCAGCGTATTCACCAGCAGACAGACGATCGTCATCGGCCCGACGCCGCCCGGCACCGGCGTGATCGCGCCGGCGACCTGTGCCGCTTCGGCAAAACATACGTCGCCGACGATCTTCGACTTGCCGTCCGGGCCCGGCACGCGATTGATGCCGACATCGATGACGGTCGCGCCCGGCTTGATCCAATCGCCGCGAATGAATTCGGCGCGGCCGATGGCGACAAACAGCAGGTCGGCGCGGCGGCAGTGATCCGGCAGGTTGCGGGTATGGGTATGCGCGATGGTCACGGTCGCATTGGCAGCCATCAGCAATTGTCCGAGCGGATTGCCAACGATATTCGAGCGGCCGACGACGAGCGCATCGAGCCCATCGAGCGACGGCCGCACCGAATTGGCAAGCTTGATGCAGGCGATGGGCGTGCAGGGCACGAGCGTCGGCAATTTATCCGCCAGGCGGCCGAAATTGATCGGGTGAAAGCCGTCGACGTCCTTGTCCGGCGCGACGCTGCCGACGACACGCGCGGTATTGATCTGCGGCGGCAGGGGCAATTGCACCAGGATACCGTTCACCGCTGCATCGGCATTGAGCTTGGCGATCAGCGCCAGAAGTTCCGCTTCGCTGGTATCGGCCGGAAGGTAATGGTCGAACGGCCGCATGCCGGTTTCGACCAAGGCGCGCGCTTTGCTCGCGACATAGGTCTTGCTCGCGGCATTATCGCCGACCAGGACCACCGCGAGCCCGGGCGGGAGCCCGTGCGCCGCCGTCAGCCGCCGTGTCTCGGCCGCGAGCTTGACGCGCAGATCGGCGGCGATGGCCTTGCCGTCGATGATTGTCGCGCTCATGTCGTCCCCTCTGTCGTCACTTTGCGGCCGCTCTCGCGGCGCCCCGCATCAACTGGTCGAGCCGCGCATCGAGCGCACGTGCATCGCCGGAAATGCGCAGCCGCTTGAGCCGCGCGGCGGAGCCGGCCGCAAGCTCGACCTGGCGCGGCGCAATCCCGAGTTCCTTGGCGACAAGCTTTTGCAGGGCCGCATTGGCCTCGCCTTCGACCGGCGCCGCGCGCACCCGCGCCTTGAGCACACAGCGTCCGTCGGCGAGGCGCTCGATGCCCTCGATGGCGTCGCGGGCGCTGCGCGGCGTAAGCCGCACGTCGAGCACGACGCCGTCCGCCAGTTGCGTCCACGGTTTCGCCGACGGCGCAAAAGCCATCGCGCTCAATAGACGTTGGGAAGAATGTAAAGCTCGATCACGCGCTGAATGAAAATGATGATCAGAAACAGAATGACCGGCGAAATATCGATACCGCCGAGATTGGGCAGAACACTGCGAATCGGCCGCAGCGCCGGTTCGGTGATGCGGTAGAGAAAATCGCCGATCATCGCCACCGCATTGTTGCGCGTATTGACCACGTTGAAGGCGACGAGCCAGGAGAAGATCGCCATGATGATCACAATCCACATATAGAGCGAGAGAGCGATATCGATGACTTCGAAAAGAGCGCGCATGGACCTTCTTTGTGCTTAGGGCATGATCCGGAAAAGCGGTGGCCGGCGTTCCGAAAAGATCATGCCCAACTACCCCAAAACATGATCCGGAAAAGTGGTTGCCGGTTCTCCGACAAGATCATGCCCAATAAAACCTAAGCATGATCCGGAAAAGCTTGCTCCTCGATCCGAGGATGGCGAGCGGCTTTCCAAGAAGACCATGCTTCATCAAAATGCTGGAACGGACCTCCGAAGCGATTTCGCTCCAGCGATGGCGGAAACTAGCCATTTGTGGCGCTCCGAACAAGCCATCGCTTGGCCGGCGGTCCGGCAACCGGCGCCGTCCTTGACACCCGGGAAAGGCGGCCCTAAATGGCCCGCACTCGCCGGACCGGCCATTTTCGCCGGTTCTTGCCTTAGGCGGGGCCGTAGCTCAGTTGGGAGAGCGCCTCGTTCGCAATGAGGAGGTCAGGGGTTCGACTCCCCTCGGCTCCACCAGCCTTCACTCGCACAGCGCCGCGAAGGCGGCCTTGCAGCTCGACTGGAATTATTTCCTTCTCCATTTGCGCCCGGCCCGCCATCTGCCCAGGCATCCCCAAAATCATGGCATCTGTGCCCGCCGCGGCGGGGGACAAGACCGGCGGCGACCGCTAAACAACACGCGCAATGACGCAGAGTGATTCCACGCCCGAAATATCGCTTTGGCGCCATCCCGCCTTTCAGCGTTACCTCTACGTGCGGGTGGCGGCGTCGATCGCCCTGCAAATCCACGTCGTTGCAGTCGGCTGGCAGATGTACGCTTTGACCGGCAGTCCGTTTCGGCTCGGCCTGATCGGGCTCGTGCAATTCATTCCGGCGATCTGTTTGTTTCCTTTCACCGGCCATGTCGCCGACCGTTTCGACCGGCGCTGGGTCACCTTCATCGGCGAGATCGTCGAGGCCGTCGCGGTCGGCGTGCTTGCTTTGGCGAACCTTGCCGGACATCTGACGCCGAATCTCCTGCTCGCCATGGCGTTCGTCGTCGGCACCGGCCGCGCCTTCGAGCAGCCGAGCGTACAAACGGTTCTGCCCAATATCGTCTCGGCCAAAGTGCTGCCGAACGCGGTGGCGGCTTCGACCTCCGGATCGCAGACCGCGGTCGTCGCCGGGCCGGCGCTCGGCGGCATTCTGGTCGCGCTCAGCCCGACTTTGGTGTTCAGCGTCTGCGCCGTGATCTGGCTGACCGCGGGCCTTGCGATGATCACCGTCAAAATGGAACGGACGGCGACGACACGGCCGCCGCTCGATCTGAAAACGCTGTTCAGCGGCGTCGCCTTCATCGCCCACCACAAGGTCGTGCTCGGCGCGATTCTGCTCGACATGGTCGCCGTGCTGCTCGGCAGCGTGATGGCGCTGTTGCCGATCTTCGCACGCGACATTTTCGTCATTGGCCCGCTCGGCTTCGGCATCTTGCGCGCCGCGCCCGCGGTTGGCGCCATCGTAACCGGGCTGGTGCTGGCGCGCTGGCCGATCTCCGATCGCGTCGGCCGCGTGATGTTCATCACCGTCACGATATTCGGCATCGGCACGATCTTGCTGGGACTGGCGCCGAACTTCGTCTTCGCCATTGCCGCCATGGCGATCATCGGCGCGTCCGACACGATCAGCGTCGTGATCCGCCAGACCATGGTGCAACTGCGCACGCCGGACGGGATGCGCGGCCGGGTCTATGCGGTCAATTCCATGGCGGTCATCACCTCGAATCAGCTTGGCGATTTCCGCGCCGGCGCCGCGGCCTCGCTGTTCGGCACGATTCCCTCGGTGCTGATCGGCGGTGTCTGCATTCTGATCGTGGTGGCGATTTCGCGGCTGATTTTTGTCGAGCTTTATGCGGCCGACCGCTACGACCTTCCCAAAATCTGACCCTCGCGCGTGATCCCGGAAAGCATGACGCCGCCGATCGGATCATGGCTGGAACGGCGCCTGCGCCTGCGGCATCATAGGCTTAGCGATGAGCGATCATCCCCCGGGCGGCGAACGACAGAACTGGAAGGATAAGGCATGCGATTGCTGATTATCCGCATCATGTGGCTCGTATTTGCGCTTGGGACTATCCCGCTACCGGCGCACGCCGCCCCCTGCGGCGGCGATTTCGGAACCTGGCTGCAAGGGCTCAAACAGGAAGCCGCCGCCGACGGCATTTCACAGCGCACGATCCAAACGGCGCTCGGCAATGTCACCTACGATCCGACCATCATCGCGCGCGACCATGCCCAAGGCGTGTTCAAACAAAGCTTTGAGCAATTCTCCGGCCGCATGGTGCCGCCGCGGCTCGCGCGCGGCCGCGATAAGCTGATTCAATACGGCTCGGTCTTCAACCGGATCGAACAGCAGTTCGGCGTGCCCGGCCCGGTGATCGTGGCGATCTGGGGATTGGAAACCGATTACGGCGTCAATGTCGGCAAATTCCCGACCGTCCGCTCGCTGGTCACGCTCGCCTACGATTGCCGGCGGCCGGACAAATTCCGCGGCGAGGCCATCGCGGCGTTGCAGATCATCGATCGCGGCGACATGTCGGCGGCCGACATGCACGGCGCCTGGGCCGGCGAAATCGGCCAGACGCAATTCCTGCCGTCGTCCTATCTGAAATATGCCGTCGACTATGACGGCAACGGCCGCCGCGATCTCATTCACAGCGTGCCCGACGTGCTCGCCTCGACCGCGAATTATCTCAAGGGCTACGGCTGGCAGCCCGGTCAGCCCTGGGGCGAAGGCACCCACAATTTCCAGGTTCTGCTGCAGTGGAACGCGTCGCAGGTCTATACCAAGACGGTGGCCTATTTCGCCCAGCAGCTCGACGCCAGCTGGCACTAGCCGTTCGCCGCCCCGGTGCGCTGGTCGACGGCGCGCAGCAACAGTGCATGCGGGGCGAAATGCATGAACGACACCGCGAGCTTGTTGCCGAGCCCCGCGACCACCACGCGCTGCCCGCGCATCAGGCCGTCATAGCCGATCTGCGCCACACGGTCGGGCGGCAGTTCGATCATTTTGGCCGCGCTCGGCAGTTCCATGCTGGCGCGCGCCTGGAATTCGGTCGGCACCGGACCCGGACACAGCGCGCTCACCTTGATGCCGCGGTCCGACCACTCCTGATGCAGCGCCTCGGTGAAGGACAGCACATAGGCTTTGGTGGCGTAATAGACCGCCATGCCCGGGCCGGGGAGGAAGGCGGCGATGGAGGCGACATTCAGGAGCCCGCCGCGATGCCGCGTCAGGCTGTCGACGAATGCCAGCGACAATTCGGTGAGCGCGCGCACGTTGAGATCGACCATGCCGAGCTGTTCGTTGCGATCGAGGCTCGCCGCTTCGCCCATCAGGCCGAAGCCGGCATTGTTGACGACGAAATTCGGCTCGAGCCCGCGCGACGACAGTTCCGCCGCGATCTTGCCCACCGCGTCGCGCTGTTCGAGATCCGACGCCAGCACGACCGGCCGCGGCCGGCCGGTTTTGCCGATGTCGTCGGCCAGCGCGTTGAGGCGATCCGCACGCCGCGCCACCAGGACGAGCTCATGGCCATGCGCGGCAAAGACCCGCGCCAGTTCGGCGCCGATACCGGACGAAGCGCCGGTCAACAGCGTGATGGGCGTCATGCATCGCTCCTTTCCGTCTCGGCGTCGTCGATGTCTTCACCGCCGATGCGGCGCCGCAATTCGATGCGCTCGCGCGGAGAAACGCCGAGCAGATCGGCGGCGCGCCACAGCAGATTGTCCTCGAGCTCGTCGCGCCGGCCGTCGGCATAGACGATCTCCCACATCATCTCGATGATGCGGGCACGGCCGGCCTCGTTAAGCGAGCGGTTGAGCGCGTGGGTGAAATGATAGAGGTCGACGGACTCGCGCTCGACCGCGGTCGCCTGCTCGATCAATTCCGCCGTGGCGGCGTCGTCGAGTGCGAAATTTTTCTTCAGGACAGTCCGCAGCTTGTCGCCCTCGCTCTGCGACATTTCGCCGTCGATCGCGGCGGCGTGGACCAGAAGCGCGGCGGCGGCCAGCCGGTAATCGTCGTCGGCGAACTGGCTCGGATGCTTCGCGCCATCGACAAAATCGGAGATGAAATTTTTGAAAGCTTCGAACATGCAATGATCCTGTTGCGGCGGGCCTTATATCGCGGCATTGCCGCCCCGGTTCAAGCCTGCGGCGAGGGGCCGAGTGAAGCGGCAGGCGGGCCTGCCATAAACCGCACGCTTGCTTAATCCGGCGAAATGCGCCTTTCCTAAGGATCGTTTTCCTTAAAAGACCCGAACTGTCCCGGCCTCCCGGCCATCCGCAAAACATGACCGCGCCAGCAAAAATGACCGCAACGACCCGAACTCAAGTGGCGATCATCGGCGGCGGGCCGGCCGGCCTGCTGCTGTCACATATCCTGCACCGGAACGGCATCGACAGCATCGTGCTGGAGCGGCAGACCCGCCAATATGTGCTGGAGCGCATCCGCGCCGGCGTGTTGGAAGCGGGCACCGTCGCGCTGCTGCGCGAGGTCGGGCTCGGCACCCGCATGGATCGCGACGGCCATCCGCATGACGGCGCGGCGATCGCCTGGGAGGACCGGCCGCGCTTTTTCATCGACACGTTCAAATATACCGGCAAGCGGATGATGGCCTATGGCCAGACCGCGATCACCGAAGATCTCTACGCCGCGCGCGATGCCGCCGGCGGCCACATCGTCGACGAGGCCGGCAATGTCCAGCCGCACGACCTGACGACGGACCGGCCGCACATCACTTATGAGAAGAACGGCATCGCGCATCGCGTCGATTGCGACTACGTCGCCGGCTGCGACGGCTACCACGGCATCAGCCGCGCTTCGATCCCGGTGAATGTGCTGAAGACCTACGAGAAGAGCTACCCGTTCGGCTGGCTCGGCATCATGTCGGAGACGCCGCCGTACAAGGACCTTTGCTATTGCTGCCACGATCGCGGCTTCGCGCTCGCCTCGATGCGCAATCCGATGCTGAGCCGCTACTACATCCAATGCGATCTCGACGCCAAGCTCGACGACTGGCCGGACGACCGCTTCTGGGAAGAGTTCAAGGCGCGCTGCCCCAAGGACATGGCCGACGCCATCGTCACCGGCCCGTCGATCGAGAAATCCATCGCGCCGCTGCGCAGCTTCGTCGCCGAGCCGATGCGCTACGGCAGGCTATTCTTGGCCGGCGACGCGGCTCATATCGTGCCGCCGACCGGCGCCAAGGGCCTCAATCTCGCGGTGTCGGACGTGTTCTATCTGTCGCGCGCGCTGGCCGAGGCCTGTCGCACCGGCAGGACGCATTACCTCGAGTGCTATTCCGACATGGCGCTGCGCCGGGTCTGGGCCTCGGCGCGCGTGTCGTGGTGGCTGACGCTGCTCCTGCACCGTTTCCCCGCGGAGACACCGTTCGAGCGGCAGATGCGGTTCAACCAGTTCGATTACCTGCAGGCCTCCGAACACGCCCAGGCTTCGCTCGCCGAGCAATATGTCGGCCTGCCGTTCGAGGACTGATCACGCCTGCGCGGCGTGGGCCCGTGTCTGAGGTTGCGCTCCGTCCGCTTGCGGATCGAGGCCCTCCAGCGAACGCCGCGCCGGCTCGACGCCCCAGAAATAGACGGCGACGATCTGCACCGCGACGAGCACGATCATCAAGCCGACCACGCCGGGCAGTCCGTAATTCGCCAATAGCGCGCCGACCACGAACGGCGAAATCACGGTGGCGCCGCGACCGAGTGTATTGCAGATGCCATTGGCGCGCAGGCGGATCTCGGTCGGGAACAGTTCCGGCGTGTAGACGCCGAACAGGATCGCTGTCTGGACATAGATGGCGACGATCAGCACCGCGCCGATCGCCAGCACGATCTCCGGATCCGAGGCGGCGTTGGAATGCGCATAGAACCAGCCGAAGATGATGGTGAAAAACGATGCGCCGATAATGCTCCAGCGCCGGCCGATTGCGTCGGACAAATAGGCGCCCAAGGCGCAGCCGACCAGCGAGGCGCCTGCGAGCACGGCCGTATAGCCGAGCGAATTGGTGATGGTGAGGCCCTGCCGCAAAAAGAACTGCGGCAGGAAGATCACAAAGCCGAAGATCAGCGTGTTGATGGTGATCAGCACCCAGCTGCCGACCAGAAGGCGCTGCAGGATCGGCGGGCGAAACATCGATGCCGCGGTCAGCTGCGGGATGGGCGCGGCGGACGCCGCCACCGGCAGCGTGCCGGATGCGGCGACTTCTTTCTCGATCGTCTGCAGCAGGCTTTCCGCTTCCGCATTGCGGCCTTGCGCTTCCAGCCAGCGCGGCGATTCGGGAAGGTTCTTGCGCAGATACCAGACGATCAGCGAGCCGATGCCGGCGATGACGAACATCGGCCGCCAGCCCCAGGCCGGGATGATCAGATAGCCGAGGATCGCGGTGACCGGGAAGCCGCAGACGGTCAGAAACGCCATGAATGACAGCCAGCGTCCGCGGGTCGCCGGCGGCACGAACTCGGTCAAGGTCGAATAGCCGACCACGATCTCGGCGCCGAGCCCGAGCCCCTGGATGAAGCGGCAGACGATGAGCTGCGGCATGGTCTGCGCAAAGGCCGCCGCCAGCGAGGCAAGACCGAAGATGAGAAGATTGATCTGATAGGTGAAGCGGCGGCCGAATTTGTCGCCGACAAAGCCGGTGATCAGCGAGCCGATAGTCATGCCGAGGAAGGTGAGAGAGATGAATTGCAGGTTCTGCGGCAGCGTCGAGAATTTGGTCTGGATGGTCGCGGCGAGCACGCTGCCGGCGACATAGAGATCGTAGCCGTCGAAGAACATGCCGGCACCGACCAGCCAGAAGATGCGGTAGTGGAATGACGAGACCGGAAGCCGGTCGAGACGCGCACCTGCATTGACGGCAGCAGCCATGATGTTCCTCCCCCGGCAAATTTCTCGTTTCGGCGTTGTTTTCGGAACGTCCGCCGAATTGGCCGGGATGCTAGCTGAGATCGGCCGCCGACACCACGGGTTGCCGGAATGGCATGGCGGCACGCCGGGCAGCCTGCCGTTCGGCAACACGGTGGTCAGAGGGGCCGCCGTGCACTATGAAAAGGCCCCGCAAAGTCTGGCAAGTCCACCTGACCCGCCGTGCCGGAGAAAGCCCTGATGCCGACCTCATTGATCGATTCCGCCGTGTTTCGCGACATCTTCACCACCGAAGCGATGCGGCGGGTTTTTTCCGACGAGAACCGCGTCCAGAAATATCTCGATTTCGAGGCGGGTCTGGCACGGGCGCAGGCGCGGCTCAGCATCATCCCCAAAGAGGCGGCCGAGGAAATCTGCAAGCATTGCCACGTCGGCGAGATCGATTTCGGAAAGCTGAAAACGCAGACCGAGAAGATCGGCTATCCGGTCCTGCCGGTGGTGCAGCAACTCGTGGCTCTGTGCAGCGACGGCCTCGGCGAATGGTGCCATTGGGGCGCCACCACCCAGGACATCACCGACAGCGCCACGGTGATGCAGATCCGCGAAGGCCTCACGCTGATCGAAGGCAGCCTCGCGCGCATTTGCGATGCGCTGGCCGGCCTCGCCAGGAAATATCGCGACACGCCGATGGCCGGGCGCAGCAACCTGCAACAGGCGGTGCCGATCACCTTCGGCTACAAGATGGCCACCGTGCTCGCCGCCTTCGAGCGCCACAGGCAGCGGCTCAGGGAGCTGCGCCCGCGTGTTCTGGTCGGCGAATTCGGCGGCGCCGCCGGCACACTCTCCTCGCTCAGCGGCAACGGGAACGGACAGGGACTCGCGACGCAGGCCGAGCTGATGAAGGAGCTCGATCTCGGTCAGCCGGCGATCGCCTGGCATACCGTCCGTGATACGATCGCGGAGGTCGGCTGCTTCCTCGGGCTCGTTACCGGCAGCTGCGGCAAGATCGCCTTCGACGTGAAGCTTTTGATGCAGACCGAGGTGGAAGAGGTCTACGAGCCGTTCCACGAAGGCCGCGGCTCGTCCTCGACCATGCCGCAGAAGCGCAATCCGATCTCCTCGGTCTACATCACCGCGCTGACGTCGGTGGTGCGCCAGCAATCGGCGGCGCTGCTCGACGCCATGATCGAGGACCACGAGCGCGCCACCGGCCCGTGGGAGATCGAATGGATCGTGCTGCCGGAGATTTTCTGCTTCGCCGCCGGCGCGCTCAGTCAAACCGAATTCGTCTTGACCGGGCTGCAGGTCGACGAAAAGAAAATGCGCGCCAATCTCGACATCACCAAAGGCCTGATCGTGTCGGAAGCGGTGATGATGGGGCTCGGCCCTTATCTCGGCCGCCAATATGCGCACGATCTGGTCTACGACATCTGCCGCAAGGTGGTGGCGACCGGGCGGCCGCTCCTTGAGCTCCTGGCGGAGAATGCCGAGATCACCAAGCACCTCGACCGCGCCGCTTTGGCCAGGCTTTGCGACCCGGCGAATTATCTCGGCGAGGCCGGCGCCATGGTCGACCGCGTGCTGGCGATGCGGGGCACGTAGAACGTCAGGGATGGCGCAAGGGAAGGCCTGTGAGTCCACAGCTTACGGTCTGGTACAACACCAAGTGCCCGGTCTGTAATGCCGGCGTCGGCTGGCAGCGCAATCGCCTGGTTCGGGCGGCCCGCGCGGGCATCATTGAATTTCGCGACATCAATCTCGAACCGGACGCGCTTGCGCGCTTCGGCGCCGGACTGGAAGACATTCGGCGCCGGCTTCACGCCGTCGACTCGGACGGCAAACTCCATGTCGGCGCCGACTGCGTGATCGCCGTTTGGCGGGCGACGCCGGGGCATGCATGGCTCGGCCGCCTGCTCGGCTTGCCCGGCATCCGCCAAGTCACGGGCTTTGCCTACGACAGATTCGCCGACGCGCTCTACGCGTGGAACCGCCGCAGAGGGCATTGGTAGAGAAGGCCGGCCGCTCCAGGCCTATTCCGCCGCCGCCGCTTTCGCCGCCGCCTGTTCGCGGACGAATTTGTCGATCGCCAATTGATCGACCTTGCCGGAGCCGAGCAGCGGCAATTTGTCGAGCACGATCACTTCCGCCGGGAACATCAGCTCGGCGGCATGTTTCCCTCGCGCATAGGCGATGAAATCGCCCCGCGTGGCGCCGTGCTTGTCGGTGACCATGATCAGCCGCTCGCCCTTGCGCGGATCGGGCACCGCCGACACCGCGGAGATGCTGTTCGGCCACAGCTCCGCCGCCAGCATCTCGACGGCTGCGAGCGACACCATCTCGCCGCCGACCTTGGCGAAGCGCTTGGCGCGGCCCTTGATGCAGATGAAGCCGTCGTGGTCGATTGTGACGATGTCGCCGGAATCGTGCCAGCCTTCGTGCGGCGGTTCGAGCACGCCCGGCCTGTCGGCGCGCAGATAGCCGAGCATCACGTTCGGGCCTCTGACGAACAGCCGGCCGCCCTCGTCGACGCCGTCGACCTTTTCCAGCCGCGCTTCCATGCCGGGCAACAGCCGCCCGACGCTGCCGAATTTGTTGAACATCGGCGTATTGAGCGCGAGCACCGGCGACGTTTCGGTGAGGCCGTAGCCTTCGAGAATGCGCAGGCCGAACTTTTCGAGATAGGTCTGCCGCGTCGACGCTTTCACCGGCTCGGCTCCGGCCAGGACATAGCGCAGCGAGCGGAAGTCGTAAGGATTCGCCATGCGCGCATAGCCGTTGAGGAAGGTGTCGGTGCCGAACATCGCAGTCGCGCACCACCCGTAGATCAGCTCGGGCACGGTGCGATAATGCAGCGGCGAGGGATAGAGATAGAGCGGAACGCCCGAGACCAGCGGCAGGATCACGCCGCCGGTAAAGCCGAACGAGTGGAAAATCGGCAGCGCATTGAACAACCGGTCCTCGCGGCCGAAATCGATGCGGGCGGCGCATTGCGCCACATTGGTCAGCATATTGCGATGCGACAGCACCACGCCTTTCGGCAGCCCTTCGGTCCCCGAAGTGAACAGAATGACGCCCCAATCATCTGGCTTGCGCGGCACCAGCGGCTTCTTCCAGGTCAGCAGCCCGCGCAGCTTGTCGAAGCGGCCGACACCGGCGCGAATGTCTTCGAGATAGACGATGCGAACCTGCTTGCCGATCTCGGCCACGACATGATCCAGCCGGCCCTTTTCGACGAAGGTCCGCGACGTCAGGATCGTCTCGACTTCGGCGGCCCGGCAGGCGCCGAGAATATTGGCGGCGCCGGCGCTGAAATTGATCATGGCGGGGACGCGCCCGGCCGAGGACACCGCGAGCGTGGTGACGACGCCGCCGTTCGATGTCGGCAGCATGACGCCGAGCGCTTTGCCGACCGGCGCGAGCGGCATCAGCTTGCGGCCGAGCACGGAAACGCCGATCAGGAGCTTCTTGTAGCTGAGCTGACCGGAGACCGGATCTTCACAGGCAAGCCAGTCCGGGCCATGCGCCTCGGCCGCCTCGATCAGCGCTTCGATCAGCGTGCGGTCGGTGACCGACGTGCAGAACATCATGTTGGACATGATCGTATAAAGCGCGGCTCCGGCAGCCTGCCGCCGTTTCCGCCCCTTGATGTCCGGATCGACCTTGAGCTGGACCGGCTCGAGCACCGTCAGCGTGATCTTCGGAAACCAGCGGCGACGCACCTGGTCGTCGGTCAGCCGGCTGAAAATGGTCGATTCCGGCCCCTCGATGCGCGCCGGCACCACCATCGCATCGGCCTTGTCGGCGATCATCGCCGCGCCGTCATAGACCTTCATCAGGCTGCCGGTGACGGTGATGCGGCCTTCCGGAAAGATCACCAGCATGTTGCCGTCCTTCACCGCATTGATAATGGCGCGCAGCGAGAACGGCTTCAGCGGATCGAGCGCCATGGTGCGCACGAATTTCAGGAACGGCTGGATCCACCAGCGCTGCGACATGGCGACATCGATGGCGAAGACCGGGCGCTTGGGCAGGATCGAGACCGCGAGCGGCGCGTCGAGGAAGCTGATGTGATTGAGCGCGATGATGGCGTTGTGGCCGGCCTTGTCGATATTCTCGAGCCCCTTCACTTCGAGACGGAAGAAGGCACGGAACACGATAGACAAGAAATCGTTGAGCCAGTTCGCCGGCATGGTAAAGCCGATCGCCACCGCGACAACGAGAGTGGCGGCACCGATCAAAGCAAACAGGACCGGCACACCCAAGCCAAGTTTGGCGAGCCCGGCGAAGACGACCTGTCCGACGACCATGAAAGCGGCGTTGAGCACGTTCACGGCGGCGACAACACGCGCGCGGCGGTCGGTCCCGGCCCAGACCTGGACGGCAGTGAAGACCGGCACGATGAACAGGCCGCCGGCGACGGCAAGGCCGGCGAGATCGATCAGAATGCGCAGGCTGTAAGCCGAAGCGAAATAGGCGACGATGTCCATCGGGCTGGCCGAAGGCGTTATTGCCGACGCCGTCCACCCGAGATCGAGCGCGAACACTCCGATCAGGACCGCACCGATCAGGGTCGGGAGCAGCACGATGCGGCCGGCGGCAAGCCAGGCCGCGAGACCCGAACCGACCGCTACTGCGATCGAGAAGACGGTGAGGAACAGCGTGCCGACTTGTTCCGTGCCGCCGATATTGTCCGAGACGAGTGGCGTCAGAAACGACAGAACCAGCGCGCCGACCAGCCAGAACCAGCTTGCGACGATGCCGCCCCACCACAGCCGCTTGTCACTGCGTATCTGCTTGAGGAGCGATCCGGTCGAAGCAAGAACGTTGGGGTTTATGGCAAGATCGGGTGCGCCCGCAGGAACCTTTGGGATCAACAGACTCGATCCGAAGCTCACGAGCGCAGTCAGGATCATCAGCCAGGCGAAATGAATCGGATTGCTATGGCCGTTGGCGGCCAAGCCGGCCAGAATGGTGCCGACCAGGATGGCGAGGAAGGTTCCGCCTTCGATCAACGCATTGCCCGAGGGCAATTCTTCGCGCGGCAACAGATCCGGCAGGATGCCGTATTTGACCGGACCGAACAGCGTGGCGAGAGTGCCAAACAGGAACACGGCGAAAAACAATACGCTCAGCGAATGGAACGCAAAGCCTGCGACGCCGACGACGGCAGCGCCGATCTCGATGAATTTCACACGTTGGGCGACGAAGGATTTGTCATAACGGTCGGCCAATTCGCCGCCAAGGCCCGACAGAAAGAAGAACGGCGCAATCAAGGTGGCGCCCGCGAGTTGGGTCAATGACGCGGCATTGGCGCCCTTCATTTCGAACACGATGATGAAGAGCAGCGCGGTCTTGAGAAAGCTGTCACCGAATGCCGCAAAGAACTGGCACCAGAACAGCGGCGCGAAGCGCCGCGATGTCATCAGCGAAATGGACATGTGTGAACCTGGTTTCCCGGCGCTTGCGCCGTCCTCTTCCTTTGGCCGGTGTCGGCGGCCGCTTGCTTGTCGCCTGCTTTTCGTCTGCTTTTCGTTTCCTTGGCCGTCCGCCTCAAGCTGGGCGCGGATCGTTGCCCGGAAAAGATCATCAGCGAATGTAAAATCAGTGACCCGCCCTCACCCTCGCCCGCTCTCTCGACAGTCTAGCCGCCGCCGCGGGCCTTGGCGACGCAGCACCAGGCCGCGGCCAAACTGGGCACAATGACGCGGCATTGCCGGCAAACCCCGCCGCGGCGGACGGTTTTTGCCGGATTCATCATTAAAATCAATGGCCAGGCGCGGAATTGATAGCCCATCGGCAAGGCCTTATGGTGCCGCCGCATTATCCAACCAATTCCAGGCCCGCACGTGTTCGGGCCGCTCAGATCGGACGACGCATTCATGCTGCATTCTGTCACTACCCGCCGCGCCTTCCTCGCCTCGGCAGCGGCGCTTTCCGCAACCACGCTCGCGCGCAGCGCCCGCGCCGCCGATACCTATCCGAGCCGGCCGGTCCGCATCGTGCTGCCGCTCGGCCCCGGCGGCGTCGGCGACATTTCGGCGCGCATCGTAGCCGACAAGCTTGCCGACAAGCTCGGCCAGCGTTTCTTCATCGAGAACCAGCCCAGCCCCGACGGCATCGTCGCCGGCCACACCGTGATCAATGCCGAGCCTGACGGCTATACGCTGCTCCTTCTGACCGGCGGCTTCGCGAGTTCGATCCCGCAGTACAAGAAATTTCCGCTCGACATGAATGCCTTGGTGCCGATTTCCTCGATCGGCTATTTCGACTGCTTGATGGTGGTGAATGCCAAGTCGGATTTCCAGAATCTGACCGACTTCCTCAACGCCGCCAAAGCCAAGCCGGGCGAGCTCAATGTCGGCACCATCAGCGCCGGCGGCGTGCAGAACCTCACCGCCAATTATTTCAAGCAGGCGAGCGGCGCCAACTTCGTCATCGTGCCGTTCCGCACCACGCCCGACACGGTCGTCGCGCTGATGCGCGGCGACGTGCAGATGGTGATCGATTTCTATGCCGCATTGAAGCCCGGCCTGGACAGCGGCCAGCTGCGCGCCATCGCCTGGACCGGACCCAAGCCGTCGCCCGCGCTGCCGAATGTGCCGACCGCGATCGAGCAGGGCGTGAAGGATTTTCACGCCGCGTCGTGGAATTCGCTCTATGCCAGGGCCGGAACGCCGCAGCCGATCATCGACACGCTGAACAAGGCCCTGCACGACGTGCTTGCCGATCCCGAAGTCAAGCAGAAGCTGCTCACGCTCGGCATCGATTCGCGCGCCTCGACGCCGGCCGAGATGAGCCAGCAATTGCAGAACGACGAGCAGCAGTGGGCCGCGGTGATCGAGCACGCCGGGATCGAGAAGAAGTGAAGCGGCGCTTTGCGCTTGGAATAGCGGTTTTCGTCATTGCGAGCGAAACGAAGTAATCCGGCGCCGTTTGCACCGCGCCTGGATTGCTTTGTCGCTGCCGCTCCGGGCAACGACGCCGTCAAGCGGCCCTAGAATCCCGGCGCGCGCTCGACCTGCTCGTACCAGTCGAAGCCCATGTCCTTGACGATGCCGTTGCTCATCACGATGAGGCGGCATTCCTCGCCGGGCTTGGCGAAGTGCTGATGCATGGTGAAGGGCGGGATATAGACATAGTCGCCGACGGTCCATTCGAACTTCTTCGGCGCCTCGGCCCATTGCCAATCGAAGGCTTCAAGGCAATCCCATTTCAGGTCCCAGTGCAGGTCGTAGCCCGAGCCCTCGACCACGAAGAACAATTCCTCCCACATGTGGCGGTGCTTGCCGGAACGCTCGCCGTCCTTGAGGAATTGCATATAGGCTTCGACGCAGCACTCGCGCGTCTGCATCTTCTTGTTGACGAGGTGCTTGATCAGGCCATCGGGCGAACGCTCCCACGGCATGTCCTTGCCCTTGATGACGTTGGGCCGCGTTGCATAGTCGGCGCGAAATCGCTCCGACCCGACCATGGCCTCGGCGAGGAAATTGCTGCTGGCGGAGCCTGACAGCGCGGCTTCTTTGTCTTGAAATGACGACGGCATGCTTATCCTATCGGATTTATGAAGGCTCAAATGTCGGTCGGCGGATGAAACTCCGTGATCCCGGGCGGCAGCTTGTCGGTCGGCCACTCCACCATCTTCTGGAACAGAAGGTGCATGAACAGGAACAGCGGCTTGGCCTTGAACACGAACAGGATCGCGGATTCCTTATCGTCGTCGTTGAAGTGCTGATGCACGCAGCCGTTCTCGACGATCATGACGTCGCCCGCCTCCCATTTGATGTAGCGGCCGTCGTGCACGTCGTGGCCGTGACCTTTGAGCACGTAGAACACCGCGCTGTTGAGATGGCCGTGCTTTTGCCCGGCATTGAGCGGCGCGTAGCACTCGATGTGCGACTCGATCGACTGCACGATATTGACCGCGCTCGGCGAGATGACATGCTTGCCGTACATCGCCGGCCCGCCCTTCCAGGGATGATCCTTCGCCGAATAAACCCGCGGCTCCTCGAGCAGCTGTTTGTAGATGTGGCTGTAGGTGCCCTCGAGCGCGCGCACGAAAGTGCGCTTCTTGGCCCAGCGGTCCCATTTGCCGTGCTTGATCTCGTCGGCATCTTCCTGGGACGGCTTGTTGTGGCCCAATCCCGGGGTCTCATGTTCGAGCATTCCAGTCATGCGCGCTCCGTGATTTCGCGGTGCTGCGTCGCAGGCGGATTTCGCTCAGAACGGGACAGATCGACGTCCAGAGAACCAACGTCCGGGGAAACCGCCTCGCGGGCGCTTCGCCGTGGTCCTTACGGGATTTCCGCAAGGCGTGCAATCGCGGCCGGACGAGCAAAAACCCGTGCTGCGACATGATCGGTCCGATATTGAATTTGCGCATGTCCTTGCCGGAAAATCGGCACCCGCTTTTCCGGGACATGCGCTGGCTGGCCGCGCCGGCGCGGCACGCTACAATGATCTGCAAGTGGCGCCGGGGAGGATGAAGGATGAGGCCGAGAGCGGTGGACGTAATCGCAAGGACAACAACCGCCGCCGGGCGGCAATTGCGCCGTGGTTTGGCGTTCCTCGTGCTCGCGCTCCCGGTTGTTGCAGGGCTTTCGCCGCAAGCGGCCCGCGCGCAGGATCCCGCCACTTTCTATGCCGGCAAATCGATCGAGCTCGATATCGGCTACAGCGTCGGCGGCGGCTACGACCTTTACGGCCGGCTGCTGGCGCGGCATCTCGGCAAGCACATTCCGGGCAACCCGACCATCGTGCCGAAGAACATGGAAGGCGCGGCAAGCCTGCGGCTCGCCAATTATCTCTATGCCGCCGCGCCGCGCGACGGCACGGTGATCGGCACGGTCGCTCGCGGCATCGCCTTCGACCCGCTGCTCCATGAAAGCGGCGCGCAATATGACGCGACGAAATTCTCCTGGCTCGGCAGCGCCAATAACGAGGTCGCCGTCTGCGTCGCGCTGAAAAGCGCAGGCATTTCGAGTTTCAATGAGCTGTTCACCACGCCGCTGACCATCGGCGCCAACGGCGTCGCCGACGACACCTATCAGTTTCCCGCCGTGGTCAATGCCGTGCTCGGAACCAAGTTCAAGATCGTGACCGGCTATCCCGGCGGCAACGATGTCAGCCTGGCGCTCGAGCGCGGCGAGGTGCAAGGCCGCTGCGGCTGGTCGTGGTCGAGCGTGATGACGACACGTCCGGATTGGGTCAAGACCGGAAAGATCGTCGTTCTCGTGCAGATGTCGCTCGCCAAACACCCGGACCTGCAGGACGTGCCGCTGATCATGGATTTCGCCCAGACCGACGAGCAGAGGCAGATTTTCAAGCTGGTGTTTTCGCGCCAGATCATGGGCCGGCCGTTTCTCGCGCCGCCGGGGCTGCCGCCCGGGCGGCTCGCCATGCTGCGCAAGGCCTTCGATGACACCATGACGGACAAGGAATTCCTGGCCGACGCGGCGCAAAATAAGTTCGAAATAAACCCGGTGTCCGGCGAGCAGATCCAAGCCATGATCAGGGAGGGCTACGAGACGCCGCCGGACGTGGTGAAGAAGGCGATCGCGGCGTTGCACTAAGAAGTTCTGCGCCACTGCGAGGAGGCGCAGCGACGAAGCCATCCGGGTCTTCTATGCCCGGCTCCGGATCGCTGCGCTCGCGATGAGGAACGGATCAAATCAGTCCGGTGGCCCCGCGCAGCGCCGGGAACAGGTCGCCGAGAACGGATTGCGGCCAGGCGACCTGCAGGCCCCACTGGAACACGACCCAGCAGAGCACCGTCGTCGCCAGGGCGTAAGCCAGCGAGTTCAGCTTCGGCTCGCCGAAGCCCAAGCTCATATAGGCGAAGACGAACACCCCGATCGCGGGAATGAAGCCGATCAGCGCCACCAGCGCGATGAAGCCGGCCAGCCAGGCGAAGAACGTGACGGCGCGCCGCCTTGCCACGTCGTCGCCGACGCCGAGATCGCTGACATGAGCGCTGACCTTTTGCCCGCCGACATTGAGCCCGGAATCGGCATGCATAACGATCGTCTGTTCCGGGCCGAACAGCTCATAGACAAGATTGAGAACGGCAGCGACCAGCGCCATCCCGCACGCGGTGAGCGGCACGAGCTTGGCGTCATGCGGCCAATCGAGCGAGGATATGATCGCAGCGACGATGAGCGCGATGACCGCCAGCGAGAAGGCCGAAGCCGCGCTGAAATGCGCCTTGCGGCTGCCGACATGGCGGAACTCGGTAACCAGCGTCGTCACGATCTGCGACAGCGGCCGATACAGCGCCCAGACGACGCAAGCGAGGATCGCCAGCACCGCCGGCCGATACAGCCAGCCCCAGCCGTAAAGCTGGGTCGAGATGAACAGATAGCGCTCGAAGATCCCCCCGACCACGATGCCGAGCACCATCGGCGGCCGCGGCCAGCCCAGCCGTTTCATGGCCCAGCCGATGATGCCGAAGAACACCAGCGAATACAGGTCGCCCCAATCGTGCTCGCCGTCGAAGGCCGCGACAAAGACCAGCGCGATGATGATCGGCAAGAGAATTTCCGGCCGCACGCGGGAAATCTGCGCCAGCCAGCCGCTGCACAAGAGGCAGATGCCGGCGCCGATGACATGCGCCAGCGTCAAACTCCAGACGATCAGATAAGTGAGATCGAGATGCTTGGTCAGCATGTCCGGCCCGGGCGTGAGCCCGTGCATCAGGAAGGCGCCGAGCAAAATTGCCATCGACGCGCCGGCCGGCACGCCGAACGCAATGGTCGGCACCAGATGCCCGCCTTCCTTGGCATTGTTCGACGATTCCGGCGCGATCACTCCGCGCACGTCGCCGGTACCGAAGGTCTCGGCATTCTTCTCGGTGCGCTGCGCATAGCCATAGGCGATCCAATCGATCACCGCAGAGCCGATGCCGGGAATGGCGCCGAGCCCGGTGCCGAGCACGCCGCAGCGCAGCACCAGCCACCAGTTGCGCGCGACATCGCGCACGCCTTCCCATTGACTGGAGAGATTGATCTCAGGCGCATTGTCGCCGGCGATGCGCTTGCGCGACACGGCAAGCTCGGCGAGCTCGGGCACGGCGAAAATGCCGAGCGTCGCGGGAATGAGCGGCACGCCGTCCCACAAATAAAGCCAATCGAAGGTCCAGCGCAGCGTGCCGCTTTGCGCGCGCGAACCGACCATGGAGATCATCAGGCCAAGGCCCGCGGCCGTGAGGCCCTTCAGCGGCGCGCGCCCCGATAGCGTCGCCACCATCGACATGCCGAACAGCGTGAAGGCGAGAAGCTCGGGCGAGCCGATCGACAACATGATCGGCCGCAGCACCGGAATGCTGATCGCAAGCACGATGGCGCCGACAATGCCGCCGGCGAGCGACGAGGCAAAGCCGGCGCCGAAAGCGCGGCCCGCCTCGCCCTTGCGCGCCATGGCATGGCCGTCGATCACGGTCGCGGCGGCGCCGACATGGCCGGGCACGCCGAACAGGACCGCGGTGATGAAGTCCGACGACGTGATCACCGCCGCCATGCCGAGCAGCAGCGCAAAGGCGGTGTATTCATCGAGATTGTAGGTGAACGGGATCAGCATCGCCAAACCGACGATGCCGCTCAGCCCGGGCAGCACTCCGATGGCAAGCCCGATGACCACACCAAGAATTAGAATGAGAAGGCGCGAAGGCTCGAGCAGGAGTTGCAGCGCGTGCAGCGCGCTGGCCAACATATCGGGCTGCATCAGGCGGTTGCTCCCCTTACACCTTGGCCGGCATCGCGCCCGAAACCGGCCACGGCGTCAAGCCCCGGGAAGGGCCAAGACCTGCGGAAATCAGACGGGACTTTACGAACCTTTTGCCGCAGGGCAGAAGCTTGCAGCCAAAGCGACGGCAAAAGCTGGTATGAGGAACGAAAAGCCAGCGGGGAGGGACGAAACGTGACCAAGGACACCACGCAGCCAATTGCAAGGGACGCCGGACGCACGCGTCGCCATTGGCTTCATGCCGTCGCGGCGGCCTTGCTCGTGATCGTTGTCCCGGCCGCGATCGCGTTCGGCCAGAGCGTCGAGGACTTTTACAAGAACCGCGATATGGACCTCTATATCGGCTATTCGACCGGCGGCGCCTATGATTTCTACGCCCGCAGCATCGGCCGTTACCTGGGTCATCACATTCCCGGCAATCCGACCTTGGTGCCGAAGAACATGGAAGGCGCCGGCAGTCTGCGGCTCGCCAATTTCCTCTATCGCGTCGCGCCGCATGATGGCTCCACGATCGGGACGATCGGCCGCGGCATTCCCTTCGATCCGTTGCTGATCGGCCAGGGCGATGCTTTCGATGCGCAGAAATTCTCCTGGATCGGCAGCGCCAACAACGAAGTCAGCGTGTGCGTGGCGATGCGAGGCTCCGGCATCACCAAATTCCAGGATCTGTTCACCAAGGAACTCACCGTCGGCGGCACCGGCGCCAGCGCCGATACCGACCAGTTCCCGCGCATGCTGAACGCCACGCTGGGCACTCACTTCAAGATCGTCGAGGGTTATCCCGGCGGCAACGACGTTCTGCTGGCGATGGAACGCGGCGAGGTGCAGGGCCGCTGCGGCTGGTCATGGTCGAGCGTATTGACGACGCGCAAGCAGTGGCTCGACGAGAAGCGCATGATCGTCCTGGTGCAGCTGTCGCTGACCAGACATCCGGACTTGCCCGACGTGCCGCTGATCACCGACTTCGCCAAGACCGACGAGCAGCGCGCCATTCTCAAACTGTTCTTCGCGCGCAACGTGATGGGCCGGCCTTATCTCGCGCCGCCGAACGTTCCGGCGGATCGTCTCGCCGCCTTGCGCCAGGCCTTCATGGAAACGATGAAGGACAAGGACTTTTTGGCCGAAGCCGCCAAGACGGATCTCGAAATCAACCCGGTATCGGGCGAGGACGTCGAGAAGCTGGTCAAGGAAATCTATGCCACGCCGGCCGCCATCGTCGCCAAGGCCAAGGCTGCCGCGGCGTCGAAATGAGGCCTTGAACCTGCGAGGCGTCGTCAGCGCTTCACCACGGCCGGCATCCAGTTCACCGCGCGGCGCGACAGCCGTGCCTCCGCTGTTTCGCCGTCGTAATCCGGCGATGCCGGGATCTGCGTGAACGCCGCCCGGTCGGCGAGGCAGTTCACATTGACGACAGCGCGCGTGCCTGCTGCCGTCTCGCACACCGCAGCGATGTAATTGCCGCAGCGGCGGCAGACGTAATAATCCGCGGTGCGCGAGCCGAAGCGATACGGCTCGACCAGCGACCACTCGTCGGCCCACATTTCAAACAGCCCCTCGGCGTCGGCAACAGTTCGGGTCTGATGCGCGCGGCAGAACGAGCAGGCGCAGGCGCGCAGCGGGCTCTCCTGCGGCGGCTTGGAGAGCCGAAGCCGCACATGAATATTGCCGCAATGACAGCCGCCGAGATGATCCATCACGTCCTCGTCATAGCTCGAGTACGCCGCGCATCATCGGCACGCAATGTCCGCCGATCGACATCGCGGCGACCTCGCCGTCGCGTTTCTCCGCCGCAGCTTCAAGCAGGCTCGGACGGCCCATATCGACACCCTGGGCGATGCGCAGCTTCAGCGTCAGATCGCGCTCGGGCCGCAGACCCGCCAGCAGCCCCACAAGCGCGACATTGGCGCTGCCGGTCGCCGGATCTTCCGGGACGCCCATGAGCGGCGCGAACATGCGCGCCTGGATGTCGGCGCCGCCGCGCGCCTCTTTCACATAAAGCAGGATGCCGGTTGCGGCATCGGGCTTCACATAAGCGGCGAACATTTCAGGGCGCGGCTGCGCCTTGCCGAGCGCTGCGCGGGTCTTGATCTCGGCGAAGACAAAACCGACGCCGCACGAGGCAAAGCACGGCGCGTGGTTGGCTGTCTCGATATCGGCCGCGTCGAGCGAACAGGCCGCGGCGACCAGATCGGGCGCGATGGTGGGGCCGCGCCGCAACGGCTGCGGCGGATTGAGCCGCGCGCCAACCACCGCGCCGCCGTCCTTGATCAGTTCGAGCCGCACCAGGCCGGCCTTTTCCTCAAAGACGAGCGGCTCCTTCTGCGCGCCTTTCGCTTCGGTCGCGAGCACGAAGGCAGTGCCGACATTGGGGTGGCCGGCAAAGGGCATTTCCGCGCGCGGGGTAAAATCCGCACCTCCGCCGTATGCGCGGCATCCTTCGCCGGCAGCACGAACGTCGTCTCGGCGTAATTGAATTCGGCGGCGATGGCCTGCATCTGCGCGGCCGCAAGGCCGCGCGCGTCGAGCACGACGGCAAGCGGATTGCCGCCGAATTTCGTCGTCGTGAAGACGTCGCAGGTGACGAAGTCGAGCCGCATGACACGTCCCTTCGTTCATTTGAGCGCCGGCGATCATTTACGATTTGCCGTCGAGCAGCAACCGGCCTGACTCATCCTTCAGCGCAACGCCGGAAACGCCGCCGGCGCGCATGGCGCGAAGCAGATGCGTCAGCCTGAAGGCGGCCGTGGCATAGTCGATGCCTTCGGGACGGATATTGGAAATGCAATTGCGCCCGGCGTCGGTGGTCCGTGCGTCGGGCCGCCACGTCAGATAGGCACCCATGCTGTCGGGCGCCGAAAGGCCCGGCCGTTCGCCAATCAGCACCGCGACGCATGCGGCAGAAAGCCCGTTGGCGATGACGTCGCCGATGGCGACCCGGCCGTGGCGGACGAGGACCGGCGGAGCGACTTTCCAGCCTTCGGTCTGCAGCGCCGCAAGCACGGGCGCGAGAAGCGGCGCGGCGTGGCGCTGCACGGCGCGTGCCGACAGGCCGTCGGCGACCACGAAGACGACGTCATAGTCGCCGCGGTGTCTGGCCAATATCGGCTGCGCGCCGGCAGCGAGCCGCCGGCCGAGATCGGGCCGCATCAGATAGGTCTGCCGGTCCGCGGCCGCGCTGGCGATCGAGATCACCGGAACACCGAGCGCGGACAGGTCCGCTGTCAATTTCGCCGCGTCAAGCGGGGCGTGCACGGCGTCGCGGGCCCGCGCATGGGCGAGCTGAAAGTCGAGCATGTCGCGGGTGGCAAGCGAGGCGCCGGCCCGGCGCAGGCCGATGCGCGCCGCCGTGAACCGGCGCAGATCGCTCCAGATGTCGATCTCAGACATGATGCGTCAACAATGCGCGAAAGCTCTTCGGCATTTCACGCGGCCGGATGCGCTCCGCGGCGTCGACAAGGCCTTGCCGCTTCAGCCAGGCCTCGAATTCCGGCGCGGGACGCCGGCCGTAAAGATCGCGCATGGAGAGCGCATCGTGAAACGACGTGCTCTGATAGCCGAGCATGACGTCGTCGGCGCCGGGCACGCCCATGACGAAATTGACGCCCGCGGCGACAAGCAGCGCCAACAGCGCGTCCATGTCGTCCTGATCGGCCTCGGCGTGATTGGTGTAGCAGACATCAACCCCCATCGGCACGCCGAGAAGTTTTCCGCAGCAATGATCTTCAAGCCCGGCGCGGGTGATTTCCTTGCCGTTGTAGAGATATTCCGGGCCGATGAAGCCGACCACGGTATTGACCAGAAGCGGCTTGA
>Ga0335076_10001029_pt1 | contig 26818 bp, 22 predicted proteins | sample Lox_Sample_25_FD_206717 | JGI IMG/M metagenome (GOLD analysis project Ga0335076, IMG submission 206717) | Soil microbial communities from Loxahatchee National Wildlife Refuge, Florida, United States - Lox_Sample_2.5 | ecosystem: Environmental > Terrestrial > Soil > Wetlands | place: USA... | reverse complement strand
AAAGGTAGTAGTTCGTAGCGGACTGCCGATCGAATTAGTGGGATGGCACCTTTGCCGCGGTGAAGCGGTATTGAAGCTGGCGGATATTCAGAAGGTACTGGCTTTTGAAAACCCCATCGCACGCTTTGCCATCGAGTGCAACAGCACGGCGCAAAATGCCTTCTTCGTGCAAACGGGGGAACATGGCATTTCGCTTCCCGATCCGGTGGCGATGGCCGTAGCGCTGCATCCCTCGATCATTCAGGAACACTCCGATCACCTTATGGATGTGGAGGCTGGGAGCGAACTCACCCGTGGAATGACAGTAGTGGATCGGCTGAACGTGGCGGGAGATGGCCGCAACGCGGGTGTATGGAGCGAGACTGTGAAGCTCGGTTACCGGGTGAAGATTATCTGGAGCATCGATAATGACGGATGGAAAGCTGGGCTTTTCGACGCTTTACGGGCTTGATCTGGTAATCGACTTAACGTTTGTTTTTTCTGGTATTTAGGGTTTGCTTTTCCGCCGGCATCCGGTATTATCCGTGGGCAACGGAGATACGCATACGGGTGTGTGCCTCTAGATCACAGCAGCAACACAACAAACAAGGGACCGAACCGCACACGGAGCTATTGCTGCGTATGCACCTAGAGAGCAATCCTGATGCGCTCTGCCTGGTGCGCGCCACGATGCAGCGAGCTGCGGAAATTGTCCGTTTTCCGGAAGCGGAGTCCCGAGCGGTGGTGCGCTCGGTGGACGAAGCACTGGCCAATGTCATCCAGCACGCGTACCGGGGACGTTTTGGCAAGCCAATCGACGTGACGTGCCGGCGCGTGTTTCGCGATGAGAAGAAACGAGTTGCGAGCGGACTGGAGATCATGCTGCTGGATTCCGGAGTTCCAGTGGACCGGAGGAAATTGAAAGGACGGCCACTGGATGAAGTTCGCCCGGGAGGGCTGGGGTTGCACTTTATGAAGGAGAGTATGGACGTAGTAGAATTCCGGCGAACTCATGGAAAGAACATGCTGCGTATGGTGAAATATCTGGCTCCGTCCAGGCTGGGGGGAGAATAGACCGTGCAGATTGCTGCCCGAAATGCGAACGATGGGGTAATTTTGGACATATCCGGCGACATTGACCTCGCAAACTCTCCAGCGATGCGCAAAGTGCTATTGGGCGAGATCAAAGAAAAGCATACGCGTAAGGTGTACCTCAATCTAAAGAACGTCCGGTACATCGACAGCTCGGGAATCGCATCGTTGGTGGAGGGTTTGAAAGCTTCTCGGGATAACGGCGCACGGATGATTTTGTACGGCTTGAGCCCTTCGGTGAGAGAAGTAATGGAACTCTCTCGCCTGCAAAAGATCTTTGAAATCTACGACAACGAAGAACAAGCTCTTTCTTCGTAGGCACACCAGGGCTATTCGCAGGCTTGGTCGGCGGGTGCATTGGAACTAGTTCGTAAAATCGGTGCTGCCGTACTCGGCGGATTGGGTTACGTCGGCTCGCTGACGATGCTGGCGCTGCATGCCGCCTATTTCACGTTTGTAGCGCCATTCCGGGGCAAACCAGCGCGAATCGATCGCTCGGTCTCTCAAGCCATGGAAGTGGGGGTACGGGCGCTACCGATTCTTTCTCTTATCACTTTTTTTATCGGACTGATTCTTGCGCTACAGGCAGCGTATGAGCTTCGGCGCTTCGGCGCCATGGGTTTCGTGGCCAGCGCGGTGGCTCTTTCCATGACGCGGGAGTTAGGACCACTGATCACGGCCGTAATCGTGATTGGCCGTTCCGGTTCAGCGTTCGCGGCCGAGATTGGAACGATGAAAGTAACGGAAGAAATCGATGCGCTGCAGACCATGGCGATCGATCCCGTAGGTTTCCTGGTGGCGCCCAAGTTTGTGGCCATGATCATCATGGTTCCTTGCTTGACGATTTGGGCGAACTTCATGGGCATTCTGGGTGGTTCGCTGTTTGGGGTGCTGAAGGCCGATTTTACATTTCAGCGCTACATCTACGCGTCGCTTGATGCTCTGTTTCTTCGTGACGTAGTCACCGGGCTGATCAAGAGTTTCATGTTTGGGATAACGATTACGGCCGTGGGATGCCAGGAAGGATTCAACACCGGAGGCGGAGCGGAGCAAGTCGGCCGCTCTACGACGAAGGCGGTAGTCATCTCTATTTTTCTTGTGATTTTGGTGGACCTCGTCTTTACAATGCTGTTTTTCGTTTTGGCCCAGGACTAAGGAAGATGGCAAAGCATACGGAAGATTTGCCGAACGTGGCAGCAGATTTCTCGGGACCGATGATCTCGATCCGCGACCTGCGGGTCAGCTACGGCGGTGGGCGCGAGATTCTTCACGGGATCAGTTTTGACGTGCAAAGGGGAGAAACGCTGGTGATCCTTGGCGGATCGGGATCCGGCAAGAGCACCCTGCTGCGTACGTTAGTAGGACTGGAGAAGCCGACTTCGGGGGAAGTGTGGATCCGTGGCAAGAACTTTGCGGCTATTTCGGAGGAAGAGCGCGACGAAATTCGTACCCGGTTGGGAATGTCGTTTCAAGGGGGCGCGCTTTTCGGCTCGATGACTGTCGGGCAGAACGTGGCCTTGCCGTTGCAGGAGCATACAAAGCTTGAAGCGTCGACTGTGGAAATCATGGTGCGTCTGAAGCTGGATCAAGTGGGCCTTTCGGGCTTCGAAGATTTTCTGCCTTCGCAATTGAGTGGCGGAATGAAGAAACGCGCGGCGGTGGCACGGGCGCTGGCTATGGATCCGGAGATTCTTTTCTTTGACGAGCCTTCGGCGGGTTTGGATCCCATCATTGCCGCGGGCATCGACCAACTGATTCTGGAATTGAAAAAGGCATTTCACATGACGATCATCGTGGTCACGCACGAGTTAGCGAGTGCTTACCTGATTGCCGACCGCATGGTTCTGATCAATAAGGGTGATTTGATCGCAATGGGCACGGTACAGGAAATGCAAAACAGCAAACATCCGAAAGTCCGGCAGTTTCTGGATCGCGTTCCCGAGCCCGCGGTCGCGCAAGAATTGGATTATCTGCAAATGCTGACGGAACCATCGACGAAACAGGGAGAAGGCCGTCAGGGGAAGAGCAGGTAGAGATGGAAGCGAGACGTGAACAGGTGTGGGTAGGGCTCTTCGTGGTAATTGCTACGACGCTTTTGGTCATTACCGTCTTTTCTCTTTCCGGCATTTTTGCCAGTTCCACAAGGCGATTTCGGGCAAGGTTCCACAATGTGGCAGGGCTTGAACCGGGGGCATCGGTTCGTTTCGAAGGCGGACCGAAAGTGGGACGGGTCGAGGGCGTTAAGATCGATCCAGCCGATCCCGCGTGGATGGACATGGAATTTTCCGTGAAGAACGATGTTCCGGTTAAAACCGACAGCCGCGTGGCCATTCTGAGTTTTAGTCCTTTAGGCGACAATCACCTGGAGGTGCGCGCGGGATCAGCCAACGCACCGCGGGCAGGGGACGGCGCTCTATTGCCGGCCGATCCTTATGTTGGGTTCAACGACCTGACGGCGCAAATCAACGATCTGGCTCCGCAGGCGAAGCAACTGCTGGCGAACCTGAACGACCGCGTAACGCAGCTTAAGGTGACGGTAGATCGAGTGAATGATCTGTTGAACGATCGGAACCGCCAGAACGTTTCGGCGTCGCTCTCCGACCTGCACGGAATGCTGGCGGAAAACCGGCCGCAGATCAAGACGACACTCAATAACGTCAGCGCCGCTTCGGCGAAAATCAGCCCTTTGCTGGATCAGATCCAGAAAACAATTGACCAAGCTAACGGCACACTGAAGAAAGTGGACGGTTTAGTCGACGAGAATAAACAAGACGTGCGGGACTCGGTCATCAAACTGCGAGAGTCGCTGGAGAATGTTTCCGCGATCACCGCGAAGCTGCAAACGATGCTGGACGATAACGATTACAACATCGAAGAGCTGCTGAACAATCTGCGCATAGTCTCGGAGAATTTGAAAGAGTTCACAGACACCATCAAAACGCGACCTTCGACGCTGATTAATCCTGGTTCACCGCGTGACCGTAAGCCTGGAGACAACCGATGAACACCTGTCCAATCACCGCTAAAGCGAACACACGAGTCGTCTGGCATCCTGGCCGAAGTTTCGTTCTTTCCTTTGCGGGAATCGTTCTGATGGCCTTGTTGGCTGGGTGCGGAAGCACCAGACCGATTAAGTACTACCAGGTGAATTACCCGATGAAATCGGCAAATCCTTCGCCTGAAGCGATCGATTCAACGTTACTGGTCCGGCTGTTCGAGACGTCGCATCTCTACCTGGATGACAAGATCGTTTACGGCTATGATTCGCCGGAGATGGGCACGTATGAATACCAACGATGGGCGCAGCCACCCGTCGAGATACTGCAGGAGGCGTTGGTTCGTGGACTGCGCGCGTCGGGCACCTTCAAGGCGGTGTATACATTGCGGGCAGATCCGGGTGGCCGGTTCGTTCTGGCCGGACAACTGTACGACTTTAAGGAAGTCGACTCCAGTACGGTGGTGGCGCGGCTTGCCTTTGAGGCGCGTTTGCGCGATCGAAAGTCGGGTACAACCGTTTGGGACTATTCCTACTCCCACGATGAGCCGGCGACAGAGAAGACCGTGACAGCAGTGGTTGTGGCGATGGACAAGAATCTGGAGCGCGCGGTTGCCGAACTGCAGGCGGGACTTCAGGAATATTTCAAGCAGCATCCGCTGAAGTAAGAAGGCAAGTGTGAAGGTTTCCGGCAGGTGCCAACCGGGCTTAAACTGGTTGTGCAGGACTTCACGTTCTGTACTATCGGCATGACATCAACCACTGTAAAGAGGAACTCTACGCCGGCACTACCCATCAAACCGATGATTCCTTTTTTGGACCTGAAGGCACAATTCGCGACAATCCGGGAAGAAGTAGTTGAAGCAATCCATCGCGTGCTGGAAAGCCAGTATTTTATTCTCGGACCGGAAGTCGAACAGTTCGAGGCCGATGTTGTGTTGAAACTGGGTGCCAAGTTCGCCGTGGGGTGCGCTTCCGGCACGGACGCTCTGATCCTTTCCTTAATGGCCGCAGGAATTGGTCCTGGGGATGAGGTTATTACGACACCGTTCAGTTTCGTGGCAACCGCCGGTGCGATTGTGCAGGTAGGGGCGAAGCCGGTGTTCGTTGATATTGACCCGGAAACTTTCAATCTTGATTCCGAGCGTCTTGAAACGGCGGTTAGTCCACGTACACGTGCCGTCATTCCGGTTCATTTGTTCGGACTGTCCGCGGACCTGGATCCAATTATTGCTATCGCGAAAAAGAAGGGCATCTTGGTTATCGAAGATGCTGCTCAAGCGATTGGCGCACGGTATAAAGAGAAATTCGTCGGCACGATCGGCGCCATGGGTTGCTTCAGTTTTTTCCCTTCAAAGAACCTCGGGGGTGCCGGCGATGGCGGTTTGGTTACGACGAGCGACGAGCGCACTGCAGAACGCCTGCGGATGATCCGTGTCCATGGAAGCCGGGCGAAGTACTATCACGAAATTCAAGGTATCAATAGCCGGCTGGACGCTCTACAGGCTGCGGTCCTGGGTGTAAAGCTGCGCCATCTAGATGCTTGGGCAGAAGCGCGTGCGAGTCGCGCTCAGCGCTACCGAAAACGTTTTGCGGAACTTGGCCTGGAGCAGTTGGTGTCTAGCCCTGCCGTTCCCAGCCTAGACTATGTCCACGTCTATAATCAGTTCACAATTCGGGTACAGAAACGTGATGAGCTAAAGGCATTTCTGGCGGCTGCCGGAATTCCGACGGAGATCTACTACCCGTTATGCCTTCACCTCCAGGAGGCTTTCCGGTCCTTCGGCTATAAGGCGGGACAATTTCCCGAAGCGGAGAGAGTGAGCCAAGAAGTTTTGTCGCTACCTGTCTATCCAGAGCTCACCGATGATCAGCAAGATGCCGTTATTGGAGCGATAGCGAAGTTCTATGTTGGGCAGTGAGTCGGTTGATTGGTGGTCGGCCCATTGAAATTCGCAACAGCGCTGTTGTCTTTTGCAACGCACACCCACTGCACGCTATCCCATCGGAATTGTGCAAGTTAGAGTCTGAGGCTGCAACGCGGCGATTTCACTATTGTGAAAATCAACAAAACGAGATGTTCACCTGGTGTTGAGTGCTTCTGCGCGCTTCAGGCTAATTGCAATAAGCCCAATGTTTTGTAATCGTGAGCTGAAGTGTTTGTGGTCTGGCGGGATTGGCACAGGGATTGCCCTTCTGATGGCCGAGTGCTGAAGTAGGCCGAGAGGAGAGCTGCCATGACAGTCCTGCTGATGATTGCGATGTTTGCGATCTTTCTTACGATCGATTACTTGAAGAAGGGAAAGGAAGCGAGAGAAACCGCAACTGCTCGGGAAGAGGCAGCCTCCGCTGCGCCGCAGGTGCTCCCGACGATTGTTGCCGGCTTTGAGCTGCCGGAAAACCGGCGTTACCACCAAGGACACACCTGGGCTCTGCAAGAGAGCCCCACGTTGGTGCGGGTAGGCATTGATGATTTCGGTGCTCGACTGGCTGGTAAGGTCGACGAGGTCACATTGCCGAAACGGGGGCAATGGATACGGCAGGGGCAGAAATTCGCGACGCTGGCACGCGATGGGCAAAAAACAGAACTCGTGTCGCCGGTGGAAGGGGAAGTGACCGCAGTGAACGAAGAGCTCTTGTCGAATATGGCTCTGATGAATAACGACCCCTACGGGCACGGTTGGTTTGTGTCGGTGATTTCTCCCGATCTAGCAGTGAGCTTCCGCAATCTGTTGAACGGTACTTTGGCGCGCAAGTGGATGGCTGACGCTTCGGGCCGCTTACAGATGCAGATCCCGGCGTTGGCTGGTGCTGTGGCCCAGGATGGGGGAGTGGCGGTGCACGACTTGACGGTGCATATGCCGACTACGAAGTGGTCGGAAGTCACTAGAGAGTTTTTCCTGACCTAGCTCTAATCTTATCTGTCGGGTTGTGTCGCGAGCTTCGGTCTGAAGGGATCGGAGCTCGCAGTGTTTTGGGCAGGGGAATGTCCCAAACTTGCGCTGATGAAAGTGCTTACAGTACTTGTGACGGCGATCACTCTCCGGGGTGCCTGCACTCACTGGAAAACGCCGATTTGTAAGGCAAACTTTTCGTGGGCCAACGACTACGCGGAAGGATTCATCTCTGGCGTCGTCACCTCTGTTGAAGTTTTTTACAAGTTGCGGTGTCCCGATTTGGCTCTGTCCCGCTGAGGTGGTGTCTCGCCAGTGCTCTGTTCCTCTCGCACCGAGGCATGGGTGCGCGCGCCATATCCGATAGAAACCGGTTACGCCACGTGGTTCGCTTCGGACTGCAACCGGATCCACACAAGTCGCTCCAGAAGGCACTGCTATGAGCAAAGGGATTCTCTACGATGCCACGATGTGCATCGATTGCAAAATGTGCGAGAAGGCCTGCGCTGAACATCACGGCCTGCCCTACGACGATGAAATAGCAGCGGAGGAAAGGCAATCCGACCATAAGTACACGGTGGTACTGGCACACGGGGATAAGTTCATGCGGAGGCTGTGCATGAACTGTCAGGACCCTACGTGTGCTTCGGTTTGCCCGGTGGCGGCGCTTCGCAAGACGGATCTGGGACCGGTCACGTATGAAGCATCGCGTTGTATTGGTTGCCGGTACTGCATGATGGCGTGTCCTTTTTCTGTCCCAAAATACGAATGGGGAAAGGCGCTGCCGTTAGTGCGCAAGTGCGACATGTGTGCCGACCGGGTAGCCAACGGTCAACCTACCTCTTGTGCGGAAGCATGTCCGACGGGCGCAACAAAGTTCGGAGACCGTGAGGACCTGATCGCGGAAGCAAAGGAACGCGTCGCCAAGGGCCAGGGGCAATATGTCGACCACATTTACGGGTTGCACGAAGTTGGGGGGACATCGGTCCTGTTGTTGTCGAGCGTTCCGTTCGAACAGTTTGGCTATCGCGCGGACCTGAGTTCGGAGCCGTTACCGCCGCTGACCGGACACGTCCTGGCCCACCTGCCGGACGTAGTTGCCCTCGGGGCGGTCGCGCTTGGTGGGATCTGGTGGCTGTTTAACCGCAAGGAAGAAGTTGCGGCTGCAGAAGGGCAGTCGGCGCTCAAGAAGGCTTAAAGGGAGAGGTCATGGCGAAGGTGAAAATCACGTTCTGGAGAGTCGTGCTGGTACTTCTTCTCGCGGCTGGGGCCTATGCCACGATATTGCGATTTTTCCGTGGACTCGGCGCTTCGACGAACCTGACGGACGCATTCCCTTGGGGAATATGGATTGGATTTGATGTGATGTGCGGGGTTATGTTGGCCGCGGGCGGATTCACGCTGACGGCGGCGGTGTATCTGTTCAACATGAAGAAATTCAAGCCGATCGTGCGGCCGACGGTGCTGACGGCATTTCTGGGCTATCAGTTGGTGGTGGTGGCGCTGCTGTTTGATCTTGGGCGAAGCTATCGCATTTGGCATCCGCTGGTGATGTGGAATCCGCACTCGGTGATGTTTGAGGTGGCCTGGTGCGTCACGCTGTATTCGATCGTGCTTTCGCTGGAGTTCGGCGGAGTATTGTTCGAGCGCTTTCATCTATACAAATTGCTGCACATCCAGAAGATGATGTTGATTCCACTGGTGATCGCTGGCGTTCTCCTCTCCACACTGCATCAGTCTTCCCTGGGCAGCCTTTACTTGATCGTGCCCAATAAGCTTTACCCCTATTGGTACTCGCCGATTATGCCGGTCCTTTTTTTTCTGTCGGCGATCTGCGTGGGGCTGGCGATGACCATCTTCGAGTCGTCGATGAGCGCGAAGCATTTCGGAAAGCAACTCGAATTGCCGCTCATTCAATCACTAGGGCGCACACTTCTGGTGATGTTATCGATCTACGCGGTGGTGCGTCTTGAGGATCTATTGCATCGCGGGGCACTGCGCTTGTTGGCGATACCGAATATGGAGACAGGTCTATTTGTGATGGAGATGATTCTAGCGTCCATTCTTCCCATTACGCTGCTATTGGTTCCGAAGGTTCGGCGAAGCGCGAAGGGTTTATACCTAGCCGCGGTCTTTAGTTTGCTCGGGTTCGTAACCAATCGCATGAACGTGGCTACAACTGGCATGGAGAGGGCCGCCGGCCAGCACTATTTCCCCAAATGGACGGAACTCGCGGTCACCTTTGGAATTATCGCCTTCGGCTTTTTCGTGTTTGCACTGGCTGTGAAGTATCTCCCCATCTTTAGCCATGAAGAAGTTCCCGAGCCTTCTGCGGAGCCGGAAATGCTGGGCGAAGAAATTCCGGAGCTGTCGAATGTCGAAACCTGAGAACAAGTCGAGTTTCGCCGAGCGGTGGATTTGGTTTGCAAAAAGTCTGAGTGGCAAGCTTTTGGTGCTACTCGTTTCTTCGATGGCGCTGGTTTTCGGGGTCCTGGGCTATCTGAACATTCAATTGCACCGGCGTCATCTGGAGCGGGATGCACTGACGGATGCGGCGCGGACGAGCGGTGTCATCAAGCGGAACACGTCGTATTACATGCTGAGAAATCAGCGCGACGGGTTATACCACATCATCTCGGAAATGGCTGACGAGCCCGGAATGGTGCGCATTCGCATCATTAACGACCAGGGGCGAATCAGTTTTTCCTCCGATCCCACGGAAATCACGAAGTTTGCTGACCGGAACATGAAGGCGCAGGACGCTGCACCGTCATCCGAGCAGGCGATAGAAATCGCCGACCTGAAGCAGAGTTTTAGAATCTATCGGCTGCCCAACAAGGAACGCGCCTTAGGGGTAATCGACCCGATCCAGAATTCACCGGCTTGCAGTAATGCGGATTGCCACGCGCATCCGGCGTCAGTGAAGACGCTGGGAATCCTGGACACGAATATTTCGCTGGCATCCACGGAGCGCAGCGTGGCAGAAAGCACGCGTCAGGTGCTGATCTACACGGTTCTGGCAGTACTCGGGGTGGCCGTACTGATTTCGGCATTTGTGCGCCATATGTTAGGCGGGCCTTTGCGGGCCCTGACGGAAGGAACGCACAGGCTCGGGTCAGGCGAACTGGGATATCAAATCCCGGTCCAATCTGATGCGGAACTGCAGGATTTGGCCAATTCGTTTAACAGAATGAGCAGCCAGATTCAGGAGGCACACGAGGAGATCAATGCGTGGAACCGAACGCTGGAAGAGCGTGTCGAGCAGAAAACGCGCGAGCTGAGTGGGGCACAGGAGGAGATGTTACGCGTCGAGCGCATGGCATCCATAGGGAAGCTTGCGGCGGTGGTAGCTCACGAGATCAACAATCCGCTGGCGGGTATTCTGACATATGCAAAGTTGCTGAAGAAGCGGCTCTCGAGAGAGCCGGAACCCAATGCGGAAAACATCGGGATGCTGGATCTGATGGAGTCCGAGAGCCGGCGGTGCGGTGACATCGTAAAAAACCTGATGACGTTTGCACGACCCACGACGATAAACATGGAGCCATCGAACGTTAATCTGGTGATCGACCGTTGTGTACGCCTGGTGCAGCACCAATTGGATTTGAAGAACGTGGAATTGCATCAGGACCTTTGTCAGGACTTGCCAGCGGTCCGTTGCGATCCAGGGCAAATCGAGCAGGTAGTTTTGGCGCTGGTAATGAATGCGATTGACGCGTTGTCGAACGGCGGCAACCTGGCTTTATCGACGCGGAAATGGAGCGGGGCTGAGAGCGTGCAAATCGAAGTGCGCGACGATGGCGTCGGGATGCCACGCGAAGTGATCGCCAAGATGTTCGAGCCATTTTTCACTACGAAGGAGCACGGACGGGGACTGGGGCTAGGTCTAGCCATTAGTCGGAACATCGTTGATCGTCATGGCGGGCGCATCGAAGTAGCCTCTGAGCCGGGCCGCGGCACAACGTTTACGATTACTCTGCCGGTACAGTTAGCGGGTTCCCAGAGACCGGAAACTGTGGGCACGGCGGGGCGGGGAGCCTGAATATGGCCACAAAAGCAAGCCTGTTGGTTGTCGATGACGAACTGATAGTTCGTGACTCACTGGATAAATGGTTTCGTGAGGAAGGATATGAGGTGGCGGTTTCGGAGAGTGCGCACGAGGCGTTGGCAAGAATGGCCGCGAAGCGGTTTGACTTGGCCCTCGTGGATATCAAAATGCCGGGCACGGACGGGGTGGAATTACAACGACGGATGCACGAGATCGATCCCGATATGCTGGTCATCATCATGACCGGGTACGCCTCGGTAGAGACGGCGGTGGCAGCGCTCAAGAACGGGGCGTATGACTATGTTTCCAAACCGTTCGACCCAGACGACATTGCGCACACGGTTCACAACGCAATTTCTCATAAGCGGGCGCAGATGGAGAACGAGCGGCTTCGCGAGACGGTAGCGTCGGTCGTGCGCCCTCAGGAAATCGTGGGACAGAGCGCTGCGATGATGCGGGTGTTTGAAGCGATACAAACTGTTGGTCCGACGGATGCCACGGTATTGATAACCGGGGAAAGCGGCACGGGAAAGGAGTTGTGCGCAAGAGCGATTCATGCGGCCAGCCCCCGGCACTATAACCCACTCGTGGTGATCCATTGCGGAGCGTTAACGGAAACTCTCCTGGAGAGCGAACTCTTCGGGCATGAGAGAGGCGCATTTACCGGCGCGCAGTACCGGAAAAAGGGAAGTTTCGAGGTAGCTGACGGGGGCACGGTGTTCCTCGATGAAATTGGCGATATCAGCCTGAAAACGCAAACGGACTTGTTACGAGTGCTACAGGAAAGAGAAATCACACGGGTAGGCAGCACACACCCGATCCACGTGGACTTTCGGTGTATCGCGGCGACCAATAAAGATGTTCAGAAACTAGTGAACGAGGGGACGTTCCGGCCAGACCTGTTCTATCGTTTGAATGTGTTTCAGATTCAACTGCCCCCGCTGAGAGAGCGTAAGGGTGACATCCCTATCCTGGTTGAGCACTTCATACGCAAGTTCAGCGCCTCAATGAACAAGCGAATCACCCGCGTGGCCCCCGAGGCGATGGCTCTGCTAGACCATTATCAATGGCCCGGTAACGTCAGGGAATTGGAAAACGCCATCGAACGGGCGATGGTTGTTGCCAAGGAGCCGGAGATTCGAGAGACCGATTTTGCATTGCGCTTGCCGGTGGCCGAACGTGCCACGCGCACTCTAGAGGATGTGGAACGAGAACACATCTTGGCGGTGCTGCAGGACTGTGGGGGAAACCAGACTCTGGCGGCGGAAGTCCTGGACATCGATCGCGTAACTCTACATAACAAGCTGAAGAAGTATGGATGGAAGCGGGAGGCGGCGTCCGCTCTGTGAATCGGATTCAGTTGTTGCCGTATGGTTCAGTTCCGTCGGAACTGCTCACGGAACTCAGAAAGGGCTTGAGCCGTGTGTTTGCGGTGCCCTGTGAGGCCCTACCGCCGGAACCGCACCCCACCTTTGCGTTTAACGTTACACGCCAACAGTATTTGTCCACGGAGATTCTTGCTCAGATCGTAAAGCGACAGCCGCCCGATTCTCTCCGGATTTTGGGTGTAACGCAGGTAGACCTGTACATACCGATTCTGACGTTCGTTTTTGGCGAAGCGCAGTTGTGTGGCAGTTGCGCGTTGGTGTCAGCTCATCGGCTGCAGCAGGAGTTTTACGGCCTTCCTGCAAATCAGGTATTGGCGCACGAGCGCCTGTTGAAGGAGGCGGTGCACGAACTGGGACACACGCTCAACCTGGCGCACTGCGAGGACTATCAGTGCGTGATGTCTCCGTCTCACGGCGTGGAACGGATCGATCTAAAGAGGAATGAGTTTTGCAGCGCTTGTGGGCTGGCGATACGAGAGAGAGGGTCAACGCACGCCGGAATTTGAGGGATCAGGCTGAAGCTGCGATTTTTCTCGGGAAGATTGCTCGCACGACTACATAAAGGATCGGAATAAAAATCAAATTTAGCGTAGTTGCAGCGATCATTCCGCCAAAGACCGTTGTTCCGACGGAGATGCGTCCGGTCGCGCCGGCGCCCCTTGCAAGTGTCAACGGCACAACCCCCAAGATGAAGGCCAAGGAAGTCATCAGAATCGGGCGGAGGCGGATGCGGGCGGCTTCCACGGCGGCATCCAGGGTACTGAGGCCTTGATCTTGCAGTTGTTCGGCAAATTCGACGATCAGGATGGCATTTTTGCTCGCCAGGCCGATCAGCATGACCAATCCAATCTGGCAGTAGACGTCGTTGGTCAGCCCTCTTAGAGCCACGGCACCGAGCGCTCCCAGCAGGGCGACTGGCACGCCGAGAAGCACGATGAAGGGAAGGACATAGCTTTCGTATTGCGCTGCCAGCGTCAAATAAACGAATACCAGCCCGAGAGCGAACAGGATGCCAGCTTTGCCGGTGGATTGAATTTCTTCCAGAGACAGGCCGCTCCATTCAAAAGCCATTCCTCTAGGAAGGGCTTTATCGGCCAAAGCTTCCATCGCCGCCAAACCTTGTCCGGTGCTGACACCGGGAGCCGCACTGCCGGAGATTTCTGCGGAGCGAAACAGATTGAAATGGGAGATCACCTGGGGATTCGCAGTTTGTTCAACTTCAACCACGTTGTCGAGCGGGATCATCTTGCCGGTGTCTGAGCGCAGGTAATAAGAGGCGATGTCTTTCGGATCGGAGCGAAACTTCTGATCCGCCTGAACGTAGACGCGATACGAGCGATTGTTGAAATCGAAATCGTTGACGTACACGGAACCCATGAATACCTGCAAGGCATCGGTGATCTGGGATATCGGCACCTGAAGGCTCTTAGCCTTTTCGCGATCCAGTTTCACCAGGATTTGCGGGTCATTGGCCGTGAAACTCGTAAAGAGTCCGGCGAGATCCTTGTTCTCATTCCCTTTGCCAACCAGTTCGTTAGCTGTGTTCGCGAGGGTCTGCAGGCTATGGCGACCGAGATCTTCCAATTCGAAGGTGAAGCCGCCGACCTGACTTGCACCTTCGATTGCCGGAGGACTGAAGGGAACGACCAATCCTCCTTGAATCCCCATCATTGGCCCACGAAGGCGCGCGATGAGAGCAGCAGCAGAGTGTTCCGGGCCTTTTCGATCACGAAAGTCTCTTAGGTTAGCGAAGAGCATAGCTCGATTGGGCGCGGTTCCCGTAAAACCAAATCCCACGACAGCGAAGGTACCGTTGATTTCGGGAGCCTTGCTCATGATAGCCTCCGCTTGTTCGCAGAGCCCGCGCGTGTATTCCAGAGAAGCGCCTTGCGGTGCCTGGACCATCACAATCATGTAACCTTGGTCGTCTTCGGGAATGAATCCGCGGGGAACATGCTGGTAGAGCAGGTAAACGCAGCCCATAGTGAGAAGGAATATCAACAGCGTCACCGTCTTCCATTCTGCCGCGAAGTGCACGCTTTTCTTGTAGAGATCCGATCCCGCCTGGAAGGCAGCGTTGAACGCTCTAAAGAACGTGCCTTGGGCGCGTTCCCGGTGGTGTCCAAGGAAGATAGCAGATAGCGCGGGGGTGAGCGTCAGAGCGTTAAATGCGGAAATGGAAACAGAAAACGCAATGGTAAGGGCGAACTGGCGGAAGAGTGTGCCGGTACTGCCAGGAAAAAGTGCGACCGGAACGAACACTGAGACCAGCACAAGCGAAGTGGCGATGACCGCGCCAGCCACCTCTTTCATGGCAACACTGGCGGCATTGTGCGGTTCGGTGATGCCCTCGACGATGTGACGCTCGACGTTCTCAATGACAACAATTGCATCGTCAACGACCAAGCCCGTGGCCAGCGTGATTCCAAAGAGCGTCAGCGTGTTGATGGAAAAGCCGAGGACTTTGACAAAAATGAACGTTCCGATCAGGGATACGGGGATGGTGATTGCCGGAATGAAGGTCGTTCGCCAGTCCTGCAGGAAGACGTAGATCACCAAGACGACAAGTCCTATCGCTTCCAGGAGGGTGATAAGCACATCCTTGATGGATTCGCCGATAACTTCGGTGGTGTCGAAGGCGATGGCGTATTTTAATCCCGGAGGGAAATTCTTCGCCAAGCGGGCCAATTCCAGTTTCACACCGCGATCCACGTCGAGCGCGTTTGCTCCGGGAAGTTGGGAGACGGCGATGCCCATGGAGTCATGGCCGTTGAAGCGAACCATGCTTCCATAATCTTCCGCACCGAGTTCGGCCTGACCGACGTCTTTTAAGCGCACCAATGTTCCGTCGGTACCGGTTTTAAGAATGATGTTGTCGAACTCGCTTGGTTCAGTGAGTCGCCCGATCGCGCGAACGCTGATCTGGTAGGTCTGGCCCCGGCGAGAAGGAGGCTGGCCGACTTGCCCCGCAGCGACTTGCACGTTTTGTTCCTGTAGGGCGCTAACCACGTTGGTAGCGGTTAGACCCCGCGCGGCCAAGCGGGTAGGGTCGAGCCACAAGCGCATGGCATACTTGCGCTCACCGAACAGCGTGGCGTCGCCGACCCCGGGGACGCGCTTCAATGCGTCCTTGACGTAGATGTCCAGGTAGTTGCTAATGAACAGGCTATCGTATTGTCCATTGTCCGAGTACATGCCGGCAGCGAGGACAAACCCAGAGAACTGCTTGGTGATGATGATGCCGGTGTTTTTTACTTCGTTGGGGAGGCGGCCGAGCGCCTGATTAACGCGGTTTTGCACGTCGACAGCGGCGAGGTCCACGTTACGACTGGCGTCGAAGGTGACAGTAATCTGACTGGTCCCATCATTCCCGCTGGAAGAGGTGATGTACTTCATCCCCGGAACGCCATTGATATTTTGTTCCAAAGGAATGGTTACTGCCGACTCGACGGTCTGCGCGTTGGCGCCGATGTAGGAACTGGAGACAATGACTTGAGGCGGAGCAAGTTCCGGAAACTGAGCGATCGGCAAAGTTGGAATAGCGATTGCCCCGCCGAGGATGATCAGCAAGGCGCAAACGGTAGCAAATACAGGTCGGCGAATAAAAAAATCTACAAACACACCCTGACCACCCTTCTGTGAGAGTCGCGCTACAAACTACTTTGTTGCTTTGGACTTTTGCTGTGCCGCGTCATCCTGAGATTTGCCTGGCTTGTTTTCCAATTGTTCCATCACGGGCATTCCGTCCTGAAGAAATTGTAGTCCGGACACAATCATATGGTCCCCTGGGTTGATGCCTTGTATGACGGTGTAGTCGTTTCCGAGAATGTCACCCAATTGGAGCGAGCGCTGCCGGGCAATGGTAGAAGCGCCTTCCTTGACCGCCAGGAACGCAAAAAACTGGCCATTGATTCGCTGGACAGCGAGGACGGGAATCACCTGGCCCTCCCGCGTTCCCCAGGTAATTTGCGCACGAACCTGTTGCGCGATGCGAAAGCGATTGCCGATGTTGGGAATCGCAGCTTTCGCCAGCACGGTCTGGGTGTCCGAATCGACCTGGGGCGAGACAAACGTAAGGCTAGCGTCCGATAGTACGACGCTATTTTCATCCAGTAGTTTCACCGGCAGGCCGAGGCGAAGGCCATGAGAACGTGCTGCGGGAACATAGATGTAAGCTTCCAGAGCGCCGGGCTCATCCACCGTCGTGAGCACGGTGGAGAACGTGACGCGATCGCCGACGCGCACGGGAATATCGCCGACGATGCCGTCCATGGGAGCGGTCACTTGGTAGTAGTGAAGTTCGACGGTTTGCTCCTGGACCTGATGCTGCAGGGACTTTAGTTGCGCTACGGAGGCATCGTAGCTGGTCCGGGCGTTGTCGTAGTCTTGTTTGGAAATTACTCCAGCGTCGAATAGTTTTTGTGCGCGGTCAAAGGAGACTTTGGCGAATTGCACATTCGCTTCTTGCGCCGCCCGAGCAGCCTCCTGGCTACTGACGGCAGCCTCTTGCTTGAGTGGATCAATCTGCATCAATGGCGCGCCGGTTTTCGCGTGATCGCCAGACTTTACGAAAATTTTAGTAACCTGCCCTTCGGCCAGGGGATTTAGCGTGGCGGAATGACGGGACTTCAACACAGCCAGATACTCGGTTGTTTCCGCGATAGATTGCGGTTGTGCCACCAATACCTGCACCGGCAGTGCTTGCGGCCCGCTGGATGCAGAGCTACCAGCGTTGGATTTCGATCCGCAGCTAATAAGTAAAGTTGCGCCAAAGCACAACGCGCAGAACTTGCCGGCTGCCACAAACAAGGGGTTCCTGGTAGACATACGAAGTGGATTCCATGGTACGACATGCGCAATCTTCTGAACAGTGCGGGTGTCACTGTAGGCGGGCTGGAGTGATCTTAAGAATGCCGCAGTCTTAGTAAAGATCGGAGGGGTCGATCTTCTTGCCAGATAAGCCAAGTTGAATCACTTCGATGCTCTCGGGCCGATCAAAGATTTTCCCTGGCCACCAATGCTTGATCAGAATGCGGAATCCGCCAAAGGCAATTCCCGTCAGGGTGGCAAACACCAAGAAGAGGCTGGTAAAGAGGAATATTTTGTAGAGGACGCGAACCAGGGGTGGATCTGTGGCGGTTTGGTGCGGTTCGTTCCAAGTCACTTCGGTTTCATAGTTAACCGCATCGCGAATCGCTTCGGCATGCATCTGTGACGTTGGTGCGAACACGAGAGAAAGAAGGGAAGCTTTCCGCTCCACGGTCACACCAGCTTGTTTCGCGGCAACAGGAAGAGCTTGCTGGAGGTGATGCAAGCGGTTCTCCGCTACCTGTGGGGTGGGATACTCGAGAAGAAGTAGCACACCGCTGCCGTGTTGTCCCTGATACCGCGCTAGAATTGCTTCCGCCTTATCCTCGTCGCCGAACCCGATTTCCTTGGAGAGGTTCGCGTAAGCGCCTTGGCCGAGTGAGTTCATTGCGGACCGAAACGCCTCCGGGCCGATGGCATATTTTTCTGAACCAAAAATTCGCCAATCGGTGGGGAGATATTCCTTTAGGGGAGGAAATAGCGTGGGATCGGCCTTCGATTTTAGGGCGGAGACGATGTCATTCAGGCTCTCGGGTTTAGTTTGGGGAGATAGCGAGGCTTGGAGCACGAGGTTTCCGATAAGGATGCGGCCGTCGTATTGGCTGAGCGCAGAGTCCTTGCCGACCCCCATGTTGCGCATGCCCGGCGCTAACAAGAATGTGTAGAACTCGTAGGCGCTGGTGGAATCTTTCAACTGGAAGAGCCGCAAGGTTACCTGATTCTGATTGTCATGGTACGACCGTTGTTCGATGGCTTGCGGCCCAGATTCCTGGAGGACTTGCTCTGCTCCCGTACCTTGGCCCCAGTTGGAACCCAACTCTTTTGGAGTGATTTTGGTTGCTGGTCCCTCCGCCCGCCAGGCGCCAAATTCGTCGGGAAGAATAGATGACTGTGCGGACACACCCGTGCAGAAGCTAGCAACCAAAACAAACACGAAGATCAGCTTTCGCATGAACGACCTTTCCATTAGATGCCGATAGCTTACTTTTGGTTCCTGGATTGTTCAACGGAGGCAACTACGGGAGCGTGATGCAGCCGCGACGTGCTGTTGGTGACAACGCTATTGAGGCTTTGCAGGTAACTGGCGACGCCCTGGTACACGCCTTCAGCAATACGTTGCCGGTGTTCCGGTTTCTTGAGCAACTGTTCGTCGGAGGGATTGCTCAAGAAGGAAATTTCCGTAAGGATCGAGGGCATATCTGCGCCAATCAGAACCACAAACGGGGCTTTGCGGACGCCGCGGTCGCGAACGGGTTTGGCTGCTTTCTGGACACGTTTGGCGAGAGAGTCCTGCACGTCCTCAGCGAGTTCCTTGGATTCGTCGATTTTTTCTGTTCGGGCAATCTTCATTACGATGTCTTCCAGATTGTGGATGCCTTGATCGGATGAGGCGTTCTCTCGGGCGGCCACTGCCATCGCTTCCGGAGAGCCCTTCATGTTGAGGTAATAGGTTTCGATGCCGCGGGCCGCATGGTCGGGGCTGGAATTGGCGTGAATCGAGACGAACAGGTCGGCCTTCGCCTCATTCGCGATACGCGTACGTTCCTCCAAGGGGATAAAGGTGTCGTCCGAGCGCGTGTAGACCACATCTGCTCCGGGTAGCTTTTGTTCGATTAGTTTTCCGAGACGCAACGCCACGTCGAGGCAGAGATCCTTTTCCATTAAACCGGTTGGACCAATCGTGCCGGTGTCGTGCCCACCGTGACCGGCGTCGATGACAATTCGGTTGATCTTCAGACCGAGCGCGCGAGTCAAGGTGGACTGGCCGTCACGAGTGGGGAGGGGAACAGCCACAGGTTGGACCAGATCGGGCTTCTTTGGTGTCTTCGGATTCACAAGAGAGCCCTTGCTGGGCTCAGGAATTTTGGGGGCGGGGACCAAACTAGAATCCACAACTTCGGAACTATCGTCGGCGGAAGCTTTCTTACTGGCGGCCGCAGGTTTGACGGTCCCACTGGTGAGGTTGGCGGCGGTGACTTTGGAATCGTCGTCCTTTTGGTTCTTTTCGGTCTTCGCTGTTTCGACCGCATCCGATTTACCCTGATGCGCGGACGCATACAGTTCGATGATCAGACGCGTGGGCTTTTTTGTCAGAGAAGCGGAATAGTCTTTCACGCCATCGACATCCAAAACGACCCGAACGACAGAGGAATGATTCTGTGCCACACGAATTTTCGTCAGCAACCCGCCGGTCGCTTGAATGTTCGCGTGAGCCATTGCCGGGGTCAGGCGCGCAGCATGCAGATCGAAGTAAATGCGGTCCGGGTTCACGATGCGGCCCGAGGTGTACTGGACGGAATCTTCCAGATCGAGAATTACTTCTGTGCTGTTTGGGGTGATGTTTGTCCGAACCTTCTGGAGTCGCGGTACAGAGACGCGCGTTGCGGGCTCACCACCACTCAGGGTCTTTCGAGAATCCGCAGCTACTGTTGCATCGGGTTTTGCGGCGACAGCAGTGGGCGCCGGTCCATCTGGATTACGGGTCGCGATCTCGCCAGTCTCCGCGCTCTTCCGGAGCGAAAGTTCTGCCAAGCCCTCTTGCACTTCCCGCTTGTGGGTCGATTTGGGGAATCGTTTTGCGAAATCCTGATAAGTTTTCGTGGCCGCGGCCAAATCCCCGAGTTGATCCTTCTGGAGATTCGCGAGCCGCAGCATGGCGTCTTGAACGTGTTTGCTGCTGGGATAGTCACGGATAAGGTAGGAAAAGGCTTCCGCAGCAGCCTGGTAATAGCTTCGGCCGAAATGATCGCCCATTTCGGTGTTCAGTTCGCCCACGGCGAAGATCGCTTCGGGAACCTCGGGGGCGCGTGGAGTGATGAGATACACCCGCTGGTAGCCCGCAAGGACTTTTTTATATTCCGCGAGGCTTCGCTGATCGGCCGGTTTGTCGTTCAGCAATTCCCGCAGTTGCTCCGCGCGGGCGAACTGAGATGCGGCGGCGTCCCGCTTGGAATTCGAAGCTGAGGAATTTGCGGCGGTGCCCTCGGCGATGCATGGGGGCGTAGCCGTAGCCGCCAGGACAAAAGCCAGCGAAACGACGGCGAAACTCTTGTGGAAAACGCTCACTCCCCAGTTCATTCCTTCCCCACCACTCTCCAATTGCCACGACAAGACTCAGTAGTCGTTTGTGAAAATGACCCGTCCGCTAGGCTCGACCATGCGATGAATGGGATTGGACCGAAAGTAGGCATTGTCCAGTCGGCCCGACCCGGGGCGGTAGTACGCTTCCTGCACGCGTTGCACATAGTTGCGGGTCTCGCGGAAGGCCGGTATCCCATGGGCCCGGTCTACCGCGCCTTCTCCAGCATTGTACGCGGCCAATGCTAAATCCAGATTACCGTTGTAACGCTCCAAGAGCGTCTTGAGGTACTTAACCCCAGCGTCGACGTTTTGTTTTGGGCTGAACAGGTCGTTTACGCCGAAGCGTTGGGCGGTCGTAGGGATCAATTGCATCAAGCCGAAGGCACCTTTGCGCGAGACTGCGGAGGGGTTCCAGTTGGATTCCGTCTGAATCACCGCACGAACCAAGGCGGGATCGACTTGATGACGCTCTGCGGCTTCTCGAACCAATCTCTCCACCCCATCACGATCGATGTTAAGTGCTGGGCGATTCTCACCAGTGAATGAGAACTCGCTCGGCATATAGATGGTTGTGCGTGGCTTACCCTGCATCGGGCGCCCATTGGGCGGGTCGGAGTTTACGAACATCTTCCGTCCCGAAGCGTCGAAGGTTGTTGCGATCTGGGCGCACACCGGCCGACTTGCGGCCAAAGAGCCAAAAAGGACAACGAAGAGCAGAGTTCGCGCACGCATCACCATGTGGTCTCGAAGTTGGAAACGCCTAGGGGAAGGCATGGATTTGTACACGAAATCAAGGCTGCGGCTCGACCCAACAGGCTCGAGCGGTCAGCAGAGTCTCTCTCATTGGCTGTGCCGGACGCAAGCGCTTTGGAACACACCACTTGCGCAGGACACAGTCCTGGCGCTAGGGCCAATTATAGCAGGGGGTCCAAGAGGCTTGGGACGCTAAGCAAGGCACTTTTTAGGGCGGATGTGTCTTTTCCGCCAGCCTCGGCAAGGTCGGGTCGCCCTCCGCCGGAACCCCCAACCTGCTTGGCAAGGGCCTGTATCAGCTTGCCAGCGTGGACCTTAGAGGTGAGGTCCTTGGTCACTGCGACAATCAGGGCAACCTTCCCGTCTTCGGGTGCACCCAGCACTACGACTCCCGAGCCCAGCTTCTGCCTTAAGGAGTCGACTAACTGCCGGAGACCTTCCCGGTCGACGTTTTCCACCTCGGCGACCACAGCTTTGGTGCCTTTGATCGTTTGTGCGCGCCCGTAGAGTTCGCCCAGTTGGTTCAATGCGCCTTTTCGCTTCTGCTCGGTCAGTTCCTTCTCAAGCTGTTTGGAGGTTTGGTTCAGTTTTTCGACGGACGCTAACACACCGTCTTCCCCTACGTTCAAATGGTTGGCCAAAGCGTGCAGGATCTGCGCCTGATTCTGGTAATGGGCCAATGCTCCAAGACCAGTGACGGCTTCGATGCGCCGAACGCCGGCGGCAACGGACTCCTCACCGATGATCTTGAGCACGCCAATGTCGCCCGCGCGGTTGACATGCGTGCCACCACAAAGCTCTTTCGAATAGAATCCGCGGGGCGAGTGCGGATCCGGAATCGTCACAACGCGCACGTTGCTCTCCGGATATTTGTCGCCAAAAAAAGCTAAGGCTCCGGAATTCAGCGCTTCTTCCAACGACATAACACCGGTTTGAAGCTGACAGTTTTGGCGTATTTCTTCGTTGACCTGCTGCTCGATATCGCGTAGCTCTTCCTCGCCCACAGGAGCGAAGTGCGAAAAATCGAAACGCAGCCGCTCCGGGGAGTTGAGCGAGCCGGCCTGCTTCACATGGTTACCCAGGGTATTCCGCAGAGCAGCATGCACCAGGTGCGTCCCAGTGTGATTGCGCATGATACGCGCGTGGCGCTCGGTGTCTGCTGCGACGGTGACGCGGTCGCCGACGCGTAAAGTTTCTCTTGCCGTTACACGGTGTGCGACGAGCCCGGCGACGGGATAAAAAGCTCCGGTGACATCGGCCAGCAATTGCGAGCCGGAAGCATCATAGAACGCTCCGGTATCGGCGACCTGTCCGCCAGACTCAGCATAAATGGCGGTGCGGTCGAGCACGACTTCGCCGGTTTCTCCGGCTTTCAGCTCTGGCACAGCGCCCTGTTTGGTGAGGATAGCCTCGATGCGGCAGTCCTTGGATTGCGTTGTGGTGTAAAACGCCGGCTCGGTTTTGAAGGTTTCGGCCAGCTTCGCGTACGCTGGATTAGCCGATTCTTTCGAGCCGCCTTTCCAGGAAGCGCGCGCACGGGTCCGTTGTTCCTGCATGGCCATCTCGAAGCTAAGCCAATCCACGGCAATCTTAGCGTCGCGACACACATCCTCGATGAAGTCTCGAGGAAGACCATACGTGTCGTAAAGTCGGAAGGCCAGATCTCCCCGGTAAGTCGACTTCGTCTCGAGATCTTCTATTTGTCGCTCGAGTTGCTGTCGATCGAATGGCGCCGCATTTTGCTGGAACTGCCATTTTTTCAGCTGGAGCGATTCGAGCTCGTCTCTGTACTGTTTACACGGAATCAAGTCATCGTCCAGTTTTGACTGGCCAGCGGCCAGCGTGCGACTGAACCTGACTTCTTCGGCCAGCACGATTTCAGGAACCTTAGCCGCCGACGAGGCCAGTAACTCTGGATATGCACCTCCCATTTGTTCGCGCACGGTGTTTACCATCTCGGCTAAGAAGGGTTCGGTTCGTCCCAACCTTCTCCCATGGTAGATGGCACGCCGCATGATCTTACGCAACACATACCCGCGTCCCTCATTGGATGGAACGACGCCATCTGTGACTAGAAATGTAGTCGCTCTGGAATGATCGGCGATCACACGAAGGGACGCGGCTCCCTCTTGCGTCTGTTCAACGACTGATTCAACCTCCAAAGATTTGCCGCACAGTTCAGCGGCCCGCTTCAGCAGTGGGACGAAAAGATCGGTCTCGTAGTTTGAAATCACACCCTGCAAGACAGCGGCGACGCGCTCCAGTCCCATGCCGGTGTCGATGGATGGACGCGGCAGGGGAGTCAGCGTGCCGCCGGCGTCACGATTGAACTGCATGAAGACTAGATTCCAAATCTCCACGTAACGGCCACAGTCGCAAGGGAATTTGCAGTCGGTATGGCCTTCGTCGGACGCTGGGGGACCCATGTCGAAATGAATCTCGCTACAGGGCCCGCATGGCCCAGTGTCGCCCATGGCCCAAAAGTTATCTTTCAGGCCGGGTACGGCGAAGATGCGGTCGCTCGGAACGTTTTGTCCCAGCCAAAACTCTCTGGCTTCCTCATCTACACCCAAAAGTGTTCCGGGAGAGACTTCCGCTCCGCCAAAGACCGTCACGTATAACTTGTCTTTGGCGATGGCATACCACTGCGGCGAAGTGACGAGTTCCCACGCGTAGGCTACGGCGTCTTTCTTGAAGTAGTCGCCGAAAGAGAAATTCCCGAGCATTTCGAAGAAGGTGTGGTGGCGCTTGGTGAATCCCACGTTTTCCAGATCGTTGTGTTTGCCGCCGGCTCGCACGCACTTCTGCGCGGTGGTGGCCCGTGAATAGTCGCGTTTCTCCAATCCCAAGAAGACGTCTTTGAATTGGTTCATTCCGGCGTTGGTGAAAAGGAGCGTCGGATCGCCATGAGGCACGAGAGAGGACGAACGCACGCGCCGGTGTCCTTTGCCCTCGAAGAACTCCAGAAACCTCTCGCGCACTTCATTGCCACTCATCTTTTTGGCTTCGGCCGTCACGTCATCCTCATCTGAAACTTTTCTGGAAGTATCTAATTATCGCAGAGCGGCTCAGGGCGCGGCAATCGCAGGTGGCCGCGGTTCGATGTCTACTTCAGCTTTCGGGATCCGTGGCTTCGACTTCGGGAATGTCCTCGTGGGTCACGCGATGGAGCTCGCTCCGAATCAGTTCTGACGGAAACCCCGCGCCCAGAAGCGAACGGTACAAGGACGCCAATTTCTTTGCGTCGATCTCCCCGCGGAACATGCGGAGCTTGCGTGCAATGCGTTGCCGCACCAGCACCGCCGGGTCGCGCTCTTCCGCCGCATCTTTCAGTGCTGCTTCGATATGGCGGTCGGGAACGCCCCGTGCCCGAAGCTCGCGGGCGATGCGGAAGGGGCCTTGTTTTCTGGCTTCGGCACGATGTCGCGTGAACCCTTTCGCGTAGCGTGCGTCATCAATCAGATTCTCGCGTTTGAGCCTATCCACGACAGTTCTAATAAGTTTGTCTTCCTCACACCGGCGGGCCAAGGCTTTTTTCATTTCCGAAACCGAGTGGGCGCGACGCATCAGGATTTTGATGGCAGCCTCGTAGAGGTCGGCTTCGGTTTCAAATTGTCGAGGCTTGCCAAACATGAGGTCAGCATAGAGGAATAGGCCGCGGGAAGCCAGAAGCGAGAGGGTGGGAGTGGGGCATAAACATAGCTGCGTGCGCTAGATCACACACCCTAAATCGGTCGTAGTTCAAACTTTTCTTTGTCAACCATTGGAAATGCGGCACTTCTGCGCATACCGGGTTGGCACCACGATTGCCATTTCACCCTGGGGAGAACTTCACCAATGGCCTACGTGATTACCGAGACCTGCACGAAAGACGAGCACTGCATCGAAACCTGCCCTGTGAACTGTATTCATCCCACGAAGGATGAAGCGGATTTCGCGACGGTTCCTCAACTTTACGTGAACCCAGGCGAATGCATTGATTGCGGCGCTTGCGTGCCGGTCTGCCCGACCGGATCGCTGTTCATTCTGGACGAACTGCCGGAAGAGCACAAAGAATCGGTCGAAAAGAACGCAGCATACTACAACAACTAATTTGGGCGTTCGGGTCCGTCCCAGGAGCCCCTTACCGCCCAGCCGTGGGCTCCTGGGCGCCCTGCTCTGTTCGTCTCGATTCAGTCGCGAGAATTGCGAACCTGGCGAAGCAGTCTCTCGGCGGCAGTGTTGTTGTTCCTGCCACCGTCTCGAGTAACCTCCGGAAGAATCTATTTGCGTGAGAAGCGCTCGAAGTCAGCCATCTGCGAAGCCATTTCTTCGCGGGCGGCATCAGCAGCGGAACGAATGCCCTGAATACGCAGCTTGAATTCGTCGGGATTCGACGCGCGGATCAAGGCTTCGTCGAGGGTGATCAACTCCTTGGAATACAAGTCAAACAGCGATTGATCGAAGGTCTGCATCCCGTACTGCGAGGTGCCGGCGGCGATGGCGTCGTGAATCAGCCGGGTCTTGTCGGGATTGATGATGCAATCCTTGATGTACGCGGTGGCGATCATGACTTCGACCGCGGGAACGCGGCCCTTGTCGTCCGCCCGGCGAACGAGCCGCTGCGAAATGACCGCTTTGAGAGTCGCGGCCATCTGCAAGCGGATTTGCTTCTGCTCTGGAGGAGGGAAGACGGCGATAATACGCTGAATGGTTTCAGTGGCGTCCAAGGTGTGCAAGGTCGAGAAGACCAGGTGGCCGGTTTCCGCCGCCAAAAGGGCCGTAGAGATGGTTTCCAGGTCGCGCATTTCGCCGACCAGAATCACGTCCGGGTCCTGACGGAGTGCAGCGCGCAGCGCGGTAGAGAAGTTGGCGGTGTCGACTTCGACTTCACGCTGGTTGATGAAGCTGCGCTTGTCGCGGTGCAGGAACTCGATGGGGTCTTCGATGGTAATTAAATGGTCGGACCGGCTGGCATTGATCCGGTCGATCATGGCTGCCAGGGTGGTGGACTTACCGGAACCGGTGGTGCCAGTGACGAGAACCAGACCACGCTGTTCCTCGCAAATTTTTGAGATTACCGGGGGCAGGTTTAGTTCTTCGATCGTGCGGATTTTGGTGGGGATCACGCGGAGCACCATACCCACGTTTCCGCGTTGCTGAAAAACGTTGACGCGGAAACGTCCCAAGCCCGCCACGCCGTAAGCCATGTCCAATTCCGCAGTTTCCTTGAATTTTTGCTTCTGCCGGTTGGTCATCATGCTGAAGGCCATGGAGAGCATCTCTTCCGGCGTGATGCGGGGCACGTCAGTAAGCGGAGTGAGTAAGCCGTCGACACGAAGATAGGGGTGATTGCCGACCTTCAGGTGTAAGTCGGAGGATTTGTTTTCAACGGCCCGGCGTAACAAGTCATCGATGCTAAGAGCCATGTGCAGACACCCCGCAAGGAATACACTTCTTTGTTGAACGTAGCATCCAGGGATTGCCGCAACAACAACGGTGGGGCAGTTCGTTAGCGGCT
>Ga0335076_10001027_pt1 | contig 26827 bp, 23 predicted proteins | sample Lox_Sample_25_FD_206717 | JGI IMG/M metagenome (GOLD analysis project Ga0335076, IMG submission 206717) | Soil microbial communities from Loxahatchee National Wildlife Refuge, Florida, United States - Lox_Sample_2.5 | ecosystem: Environmental > Terrestrial > Soil > Wetlands | place: USA... | reverse complement strand
CTCTACGTGCACGAGCGCGCCGGCATCGCCATCCCGCGCACCGCGGCCGAGCAGCAGCGCGCCGCGCGCCCCGTGCCGCTCGCGGCACTCGAGCCCGGCGACCTGGTGTTCTTCCGTCTCGGCAGGCACGGCGTCGATCACGTCGGCGTGTACTCCGGCGCCGGCCGCTTCATTCACGCGCCGCACGCGGGCGTCGCGGTGTCTTCGGCGGAGCTGCGCGACGGCTATTTTTCCCAGCATCTGGTAAGTGCGGGACGCTTCTGGAGCGCGAGCGTGTCGCCGCCGTGAGACATAAGACGACGGCGCGCCGCGCGCTGCGCGCACTCTCGCGCTATTGCGAGTCCGGGCACATTTCGCTACTTGACTCCAAAGCGCGACGCTTTGACACTCTCACTTGCAGTGACAAGGGCAAACCCGTCGAAAGACGGGGACGCAAAGCCACCGGTCTAAAGGACGGGTTCCTATGACGGCGGGGCTGCCACGATCGCGCACCGAAGCGCGAACGCTCGCAACTCCTTCCCGTCGCACGAACCCACGCGCGCGCCTTGCCTTGAGGCGGTGGCCGTTGAAGTTTTCGCTTTCGGGGAAGTTATGACAGCTACGCCCAGCTTCGCTCCGGACGCCCGCGGCGCCGGAGTCAAGGATGAGGCGGCACCCGCGAATAACACGGGGCCGTTCGTCCTCAACCTGTGCTCCTCCACCACGCCGATGGCGCTCGCGCAGACCGACCTGCCCGAGCTCAAGCGGTTCAATTTCTTCGTGAGCCGGCGCTTCGAGGAAGGCCGCGAGCGCTTCCGCCTGCACATGGGCTACTTCGCCACGCTCGCCGAGGCGGAGGAGTGGCTCGCCCTGGTGCGCGAGATCTACCCCGGCGCCTGGGCCGGCGAGGCCCCGGGCAGAAAGCTGCGCGAGCGCGCCGCCGCCGAGCAGGCCTCCCAGGCGAGACACGCCGCCGGCCCGCAGCCGCAGGCGCCCGCCCCGCGCGCCGCCCGCCCGGCCCTCACACCGCCCGCGCCCCCGGCGCCCGCCCGTGCGCCCGCCGCCGCGCCCCCCGAGTCACTCGCGCAGCGCGCTCCGGTGCTCAAGGCCGCGCCGCCCGCTGCCGCGCCTCAGGCGCGTGCCCCCGCCGCGCGCCCCGCGCCGCCTGCCAGGCCCGCTGCCACTAAGCCTGCGCCCCCGAAGCCCGCCGCGGCACGCCCCGCGCCCGCTTCACCCGCGGCGCCGCGTCCCCAGGCCGCCGCACCCGCCCGGCCCGCCGCGCGGTCGCCGGCCGCACCGGTGAGGCCCGCCGCCCCGGCTCCCGCGGCCGCCGCCGCGAAGGGGGGCGTGTTCGACAATTCGAACGTGCGCGAGGTACTGCAGGCGCTCGGCGATGCCAGCGCCACCGGCGAGACGCGCCTGATGCGCGCCCCGCCGCCGCCCGCTCCTGCGAAGGAGGGCGGCGGCAGGAACTCGCTCAGCGACACCCAGGTACTGAAGCTCCTCGAGACGCGCCGCGCCGAGGGCGCGCAGGCCGAGCCCGCGCCCCTCGCCGACCCGGCGCACGGGGCGATCCCGATGCTCAAGCCCGACGACACGGGCACGCGCGAGGCGCTCAAGGATGCGGTCTCGAGCAACGCACCGGTGCTGTTCGCCGTGCAGCTGCAGTGGTCGGTGCAGCCGGTGGAGCTCGATAAGGTGCCGCCGCTGGCGATTTTCAGCGCCTACACGCTCTACACCGTCGAGGGCAGCCGCGACGGGCGCAAGTGGTACGGCCTGCGCCTCGGCTTCTTCAGCGACGCCATCTCCGCCAAGCAGGTGGCGCACTACGTGCGCTCCGAGTTCGCCTCCGTCGCGGTCGTGCCGGTGAGCGCTCAGGAGAAGTCGCGCGCCACCGACCAGGACAAGCAGGCCGCCACCCTGAGCACCCCGGCCGCGCCGAAGGAGACGGTGGACGAGTTCAAGCTGATCGACGATGACACCGCCAAGGCGGAGGTCGCCAAGCTCGCCGCCAGCGCGCCGGCGAAGCCGAGCCCGGCCGCTGCCGGCAAGAAGATCCCGGGCCAGCCGGTGCCGCGCGTCGCCGTCGGCCGCGCGGTCATCCAGCCGGGTAGCGCCGCCCCGGCCGCCGCGCGCGGCCGCGGTCCCGGCAAGGTGGGCGCGCGCGAGAAGCGCGGCGCGCAGTCACTCGAGGAGACGCTCGAGATCCTGGGCGCGAGCGAGCTGTCGATCGACAACGGCCGCGGCGAGACGCTGAACGAGAGCGGCGTGCGGCACCTGCGCGTCGAGGTGCAGAAGAACTCGCCCTTCGGCAAGCTCCTCGAGCGCCTCAGCGAGAAGATGAAGAAGCCCTAGGGAGGCTGCGTGCCGGCGGCGAGCCAGCGCCGGTACGCCTCGGGATTCGCATCCCGTCCGAGGAAGTCGCGCACCAGCTGCGCGGCCGGCCGCGTGCTGCCCGGGGCGAGCACCAGTGTGCGGTAGCGCAGCCCCGTGTCCCCGCCGAGGGGATTGCGGGGGTCGAAACGCGCGAAGAAATCCAGCGCGATCACCCGATCGAACACGTAGGCGTAGTAGTTGGAGCCGTAGCCGGTCAGGTGCGTGAAGGAGGCCCAGTAATGGTCCCCCGGCACGAAGGCGCTCGTGTTGTAGCGCTCGAAGGTGCGCCGGTAGAGCGCATCGAAGCTCTCCGCCCCGTTGCCCTGCGTGTGCATGAGCAGTGACAGCTGCGTGAACATCAGCTGCCGCTGCTGATCGCCGGCGCGGCCGTAGGCCTGCGCGCGCGCCATGCGCGCGAACAGCCCGTGCGGCAGGCTCGCGTGCGTCTGGTAGTGGCGCGCGAAGCCGCGCACCACCTGGTAGTCGCGGAAGAACTCCTCGAGCATCTGCGAGGGGACCTCGATGAAGTCGCCCTCGATGCCGAGCGATCCCTGGCCGGCGCCGAGCGCGCCCTCGCCGGCGAAGCGCTGCTGGCCGCCGATCACGTGGTGCATGAGGTGGCCGAACTCGTGCAGGAAGGTGATGACGTCCATGTAGTCCATGAGCCCCGGCTCGCCCGCCGCGCCGCCGGGGAAGTTGCACACCAGCGCGCCATCGGGGAGGGTCCCGGCGCGCCCGGCGGTCACGAGCCAGGTCGAGAACCACTTGTCCTTGCCCTCGCGCGGGTGCATGTCGAGGTAGAGCGCGCCGAGCTTGCGGCCGTGGTCGAACACCTCGTAGGTGCTGACGGCGCTGTGCCAGGCGCGCAGCTGCGGTGCCGGGCGGATCTCGACGTGCAGCACCCGCGCGGCGGTGGCGATGACGCCGCGCTCGACCTGCGCGTAGGGGAAGTAGGGGCGCACCGACTGCGAGTCGAAGCCGAAGCGCGCGCGGCGGTACTGCTCCTGCCAGTAGCGCAGGTCGGCGGCGTCGATGCGCCGCAGCCCGGCCTCGCGCGTGCGCGCGAACGCCAGCAGTTCCTCGCCCTCGCGCGCGGCCTGCGTGCGTGTCGCCGCGTCCACTTCCGCGATCAGGCCCGCGACCTTCGCGGTCGTATCCAGCATCTGGTCGCGCAGCGCGTAGTCGGGCCAGCTGGCAAAGCCGAGCAGGCGCGCGAGCTCGGCGCGCGCGCCGAGCAGCGCCTTGAGCGTCGCGGTGTTCTGCGGGTAGCCGACCGCGTGGCTGGCGAGGTAGAGCTCGCGGCGCACGCCGGCGCTGTCGGCGAACTTCATGGGCGGGTAGGCATCCGGAGGGTCGCTCGTCAGGCGCACCTTGCCTGAGGCATCCGGCGGGTGCGCACGCAGGTAGTCCTCGGGGAGCCCCGTGAGCTCCTGCGCCGAGACCTGCACGCTGCGCACGTCCTCGTGCACGGCACGCTCGAAGGCGAGCGAGCGCTCGGTGATCTGCGCCTGCAGCGTGCGGATGCGCTCGCGCGTGGCGGCATTGCGGTCCACCCCGGCGAGGCGGTACTCGAGGAGCGCGCGCTCGAGGTAGTGCCGGGTGGCGGGGTCGGCGGGCTGCGGGATCGAGGCGAGCGCCTGGTAGACCTCGCGGTCGAGACTGAGCGCGGTGAGCGCGGCGGAGGCACTCTGCGCCAGCGCCTGCCCGGCGTCGCGCAACTCGCGCTGCGTGCTCACGCCGTTCATCAGCTGCGCCTGCGCCTGCGCCTCGACGATCAGCGCGTAGGCCTCGTCATAGCGTGCGAGGGTGTTCTCGATGCTGCGCGGTGCCTGCTCGGCCCGCAGCTCGGTGATCGCCGCGCTGGCGCGTGCCAGGCGCGCCTCGACCCAGCCGCGCAGCGCCGCCGGCGAGTCGCCCGCTTCCCAGGCGTGCAGCTCCGCCGCCGCGGCGAGCCCCGGCAGGAGGGCGGCGGCGAGCGCGAGCAGGCAGGCGCGGGAACGCCCCGCAGCTCTTGGCATGCAAACCACCCCATCGCCGTGAGGACGGCGCAGCGGGCATTATCCGGGAAAAGCTGCGGGCGGCACCGGCGGCTGCGCCGTGGCGCGCGCTGCGCGCGGTGGGCCGAGCGAGCCGGCGCTCAGCGCTTGCCGAAGAGCCGCTCGAGCTCGGCGCGCGCCTTGTCCACCTCGGCGGTATTGGGCGCGGTGTAGGCCGCGGCGCGCGGCTTGAAGTGATCGCAGAAGTTCGCGCGCGTCTTGTCCTGCACCTCTTCCGCGGTCGGCTCGCGGCAGTGCTTGGCGATGCGCGTGTCGTAGTCGACGCACATGCGGCACACGTGCAGCTCGGAGCGGCACTTCGGGCACTCATCGAGGCGCCGCAGCGGCAGGCTGAGCTCGGCGAGCGCCGCGCCGCATTTCCAGCACACCAGCTCGTGGGCCATGGCGGTAGAGCCTACTCCGAGCGTGCCGGTCCCGCGCGCGTGCGCGCCTTGCCGAGGCGCTGCAGCTCGTAGCGGGCGAAGGTCGACCAGCTGCCGTCGGGCTGCTGTGACTCGATCAGCAGCGTCCCCGCGGAGTCCCCGACGAGCGTCAGGGTGTCGCGGAAAGTGCCCGCGGGGTAGGGGAAGCTCAGCACCAGGGTGTGCCCGGTGAGCGTACCCGTCGCCACCACGCGCGCCCCGGCCGCGCCGAAGCGATCGAGCCAGTGGGCGATGAAGTCGTGTTCGCCGTCGTCGTAGCCGATGAACAGGCGCGCCGCATAGGCCGGGGGTGTGGCGACGTCGCGCATGGCGAACTCGAGCCAGGCGCCATCGAGCACCCAGCGTCCCGCGGCGTGGTAGTGGGCGCTCCTGCCGCGCAGGTTGCCGCGCATGTCCCAGCCGCCGGTGAGCAGTGCCAGGAAGTCCTTGCCCGCCGCGGGCTGCCCGTGCGCCGCGAGCGGCGCCAGGGTGAGCAGCGCGGCGAGCAGCACGCGCAGTTGCCGGGTTCGCAGGGCGCGGCGCATCGCGGCTAGCCGGCGGCGGCGATCTCGAGCGTGCGCGCGCGCAGGAACTCATCGAGCACGCGGGCGGTGTGCGAGATGCGGCGGCGCCGCGCCACCTGCGCGGGCGTGCCCTCGGCGACGATGCGCCCGCCACCCGCGCCGGCCTCGGGGCCGAGATCGATGATCCAGTCGGCCTCGGCCATGACATCGAGGTTGTGCTCGACCACGACCGCGCTGTTGCCGGCGGCGACCAGGCGGTGCAGCACGTGCGTGAGCTTCTCGACGTCCGCCATGTGCAGCCCGACGGTTGGCTCATCGAGCACGTAGAGCGTGCGGCGCGGACGGGCGCGCGCATCCTGCGCGCCGTCGCGCACCTTGGAGAGCTCGGTGACCAGCTTGATGCGCTGCGCTTCCCCGCCCGAGAGCGTCGGGCTCGGCTGCCCGAGGGTGAGGTAGCCGAGGCCGACGTCGGCGAGCAGCCTGAGCGCGTGGTGCACGCGCGGGTGCGCGGCGAAGAACTCGAGCGCGTCGTCCACGTCCATCGCCAGCACGTCACCGATGCTCCTGCCGCGCCACAGGACCGCGAGCGTCTCGGCGTTGAAGCGCTTGCCGCCGCACACGTCGCACAGCACCTTCACGTCCGGCAGGAAGCTCATCTCGATGGTCTTGATGCCCTGTCCCTCGCACGCCTCGCAGCGCCCGCCGGCGGTGTTGAAGGAGAAGCGGCTCGCGGTGTAGCCGCGGATGCGCGCCTCGGTGGTGTGCGCGTAGATGCGCCGGATCTCGTCCCAGAAGCCGATGTAGGTGGCGGGGCAGGAGCGCGGCGTCTTGCCGATCGGCGTCTGGTCGACCTCGAGCACGCGCTCGAGGTGCTCGAGGCCCTCGATGGCGGCGCAGCCGGCGAGCTGCGGGTTGCCGCGCCGGCGCGCGCGGCGGGTGCGCGGCGCGTTGGCGCCGAGCAGCTGGCGCAGGTTCCGGTACAGCACGTCGCGGGCGATGGTGGACTTGCCCGAGCCGGAGACGCCGGTGATCACCACCAGCCGCGCGAGCGGAATGCGCAGGTTGACGCCGCGCACGTTGTGCAGCGTCACGCGCGCGAGGCTCAGGTGCGCGGTGGCGGCATTGACCGGGCGGTGTGGCTGCGCGGGGTGCAGCAGCGGGGCGCGCAGGAAGCGCCCGGTCACCGAGCGCGGGTTCTTCATCAGCTGCGCGACCGTGCCGGCGCCGACCACCTCGCCGCCGCGCACCCCGGCCGCGGGACCTAAGTCCAGCACGTAATCGGCGCGGCGGATGGTGTCCTCGTCGTGCTCGACCACGACCAGCGTGTTGCGCGCGCCGGCGAGCTCGCCGAGCGACTCGAGCAGGATGGCGTTGTCGCGCGGGTGCAGGCCGATCGTCGGCTCATCGAGCACGTAGCACACGCCCTGCAGGTTCGAGCCGAGCTGCGCGGCGAGGCGGATGCGCTGCGCCTCCCCGCCCGAGAGCGTGGGGGCGGCGCGGTCGAGGGCGAGGTAGCCGAGGCCGACGCGCTCGAGGAAGCGCAGCCGCGAGCGGATCTCGGCCAGCAGGTCGCGCGCGATCTCGCGCTCGCGGGGTCCCAGGCGCAGCCGCGCGAAGAACTCCTGGCTCGTCGCCACCGACTGCGCGGCGAGAGCGGCGATCGAGCGCTCGCGGAAGCGCACCGCGAGTGCGGTCGGATTCAGGCGCTCGCCGTGGCAGGCGCCGCAGGGCTGCGGCTCGCGCGCGTACCACTCGTTCCACCACAGCTCCTCGCCGCTCTGCTCGGCATCGAAGCCGGGCATCTCGACGCCGGTGCCGAAACAGCTCTCGCACCAGCCGTGCTTGGAGTTGAAGGAGAACAGGCGCGGGTCGAGCTCAGCGAAGCTCTTGCCGCAGCTCGGGCAGGCGCGTTTGGTGGAGAACACCGTCACGCGCGCGGCCTTCGCCGGCAGCACGTGCACCAGGCCCTTGCCGAAGTCCAGCGCGCGCGCGAGCGCCTGGCGCAGCGCCGCCTCCTGCTTCACGCCCACCTCGAGCTCGGCCACCGGCAGCTCGATGGTGTGCTCGCTGAAGCGCGACAGGCGCGGCCAGGGCGAGGTCGGCGTGAGCTCCCCGTCCACGCGCAGCGCGCGGAAGCCCTTCTTCGCGGCCCACTTGGCCAGATCGGTGTAGTAGCCCTTGCGCGCCACGACCAGGGGCGCGAGCAGCGCGATGCGCCTGCCGCGGTAGTCGCGCAGCAGCCGCGCGGCGATCGAGGCCGGGCTCTGCGGCTGGATGGCGACGTCGCACTCGGGGCAGTGCTGGGTGCCGAGCTTCACGTACAGGAGGCGCAGGAAGTGGTAGATCTCGGTGAGCGTGGCCACCGTGCTCTTGCGGCCGCCGCGGCTGGTGCGCTGCTCGATCGCCACCGTCGGCGGGATGCCGAAGATCGCGTCCACGTCCGGCCGGGAGGCGGGCTGCACGAACTGCCGTGCGTAGGCGTTGAGGGACTCGAGGTAGCGGCGCTGGCCCTCGTTGAAAAGGATGTCGAAGGCGAGCGTCGACTTGCCCGAGCCGGACACCCCGGTGACGACCGTGAAGCGCTCGCGCGGGATGGCGACGTCGATGTTCTTGAGATTGTGCTCACGTGCGTTGTGGATGACGATCTGCGAGCGGCGCGCATCGTAGGGCGCAGCGGGCGCGTCGGCCACCGCCGCGGCGGCAGGCGCGGCGAGCGCGGCCTCGTAGGCGAGGAGCGCGGCGCCGGTGTGCGAGCGCCGCTCGGCCCGCACCTGCGCGGGCGTGCCGGCGCAGACGATCTCCCCGCCGCGCTCCCCGCCCTCGGGTCCCAGGTCGATGATCCAGTCGGCCGCGCCGATGACATCGAGGTTGTGCTCGATGACCAGGAGCGAGTGCCCCGCGACCAGGAGCTTGCGGAAGGCGCGCAGGAGCTTCGCCACGTCCTCGAAGTGCAGCCCCGTGGTCGGCTCATCGAACAGGAACAGCTTGCCGCGGTGGGTGGTGCTCGAGAGCACCGAGCCCGCCTGCGCGAGGTGCCCGGCGAGCTTCAGCCGCTGCGCCTCACCGCCCGAGAGCGTCGGCACCGGCTGGCCGAGCTTCAGGTACTCGAGGCCGACGTCCTGCAGCGGGCTCAGCCGCAGCGCGATCTCCGCGACGTCGGCGAAGAAGGCGCGCGCCTCGGTGACGGTGAGCGCGAGCACCTCGGCAATGTTCAGCCGCCGCCCGTCGGCCCCCTCGCGGCGAATCTCGAGCACCTCGTCGCGGTAGCGCCGCCCGTCGCAGTCCGGGCAGCGCAGGTAGACGTCGGAGAGGAACTGCATCTCCACGTGCTCGAAGCCGTTGCCGCTGCAGGTCGGGCAGCGGCCGTTGCCGGAGTTGAAGCTGAAGGTGCCCGGGGTGTACTTGCGCTCCTGCGCGGCCGGCTCGGCCGCGAAGAGCGCGCGGACGGCGTCGAAGGCGCCGACGTAGCTCGCCGGGTTCGAGCGCGTGGTGCGGCCGATCGGGCTCTGGTCCACCATGATGACGTCGTCGATGAGCTCCGCGCCTGCGAGCCCGGTGAACAGCCCGGGGGCCGCGGTCGGCTGGCCGCGGTACTTCAGCAGCGCCGGGTACAGCACGTCCTCCACCAGCGTGGATTTGCCCGATCCCGACACCCCGGTGACGCACACCAGGCGCTTGAGCGGAATGCGCACGTCGAGGTTCTTGAGGTTGTGCTCGCAGGCGCCCCTGAGCTCCAGCCAGCGATTCGAGCGCGCCTCGGCCACGACGCCGGCGGCAGGCTCGGGCAGCTGCGCCGCGGCGCGCGCGGGCGTGACGCTCTTCGTGCCCGCGAGGTACTGCCCGGTGAGCGAGGGTGCGTGGGCGCGGATCGCCGCCGGGCTGCCGAAGAACACCACCTCGCCGCCGCGCTCGCCGGCGCCGGGACCGAGATCGAGGATGCGATCGGCCTCGAGCATGATCTGCGGGTCGTGCTCGACCACCACCAGGGAGTTGCCGGCATCGCGCAGGCGCTTCATGACGCTGATGACGCGCTGCATGTCGCGCGGGTGCAGCCCGATCGAGGGCTCATCGAGCACGAACAGCGTGTTGACGAGCGAGGTGCCGAGCGCGGTGGTGAGGTTGATGCGCTGTACCTCCCCGCCCGAGAGCGTGCGCGACTGCCTGTCGAGGGTGAGGTAACCGAGGCCCACGTCCACCAGATAACGGAAGCGGGCGCGGATCTCCCCGAGCAGCAGCGCGGTCGCCTCATCGAGCGCGCCGGGCAGCTTCAGATCCCTGAAGAACCCGTAGCTGCGCTCGAGCGGCAACAGCACGACATCGTGCAGCGACAGGCCGGGGAGCTGTGCGAGCGTCGCCTCGTTCCACTCCACCCCGTGCGGCCGAAACGGCGCGCGCTCCGCGAGGGCCGTGCGCGCCAGATCCGCGTCACCGATGCGCCACAAGAGCGCCTCGGTCTTCAGGCGCGCGCCGTCGCAGGCGCTGCAGGGCGTGTAGGCGCGGTAGCGCGACAGCAGCACCCGCACGTGCATCTTATAGGCGCGCGTCTCGAGCCAGGCGAAGAAGCGCTTCGCCCCGTACCAGACTTTCTTCGACCACGAGCCCTCGCCCTCGATCACCCAGCGGCGCGCCTCCGCCGGCAGCTCGCGCCACGGCACATCCAGCGGCACGCCGCGCAGTCTGGCGAACTTCTCCAGGTCCTCCTGGCACTCGGCGTAGGACTTGGTCTGCCAGGGCTTGATCGCCCCGCCGCGCAGCGACTTGCTCTCGTCCGGGATCACGAGCCCGTAGTCGATGCCGATGGTGCGGCCGAAGCCGCGGCAGGTCTCGCAGGCCCCGAGCGGGGAGTTGAAGGAGAACTGGCTCGGGGCGCTCGAGCGGTAGGCGAGGTCGCACTCGGCGCAGTGCAGTTCGCTCGAGTAGCGCCAGGTGGCCAGCGCTGCCGTCTCGTCCGCGTCCGCGAGCAGCTGCAGGTTCACCCGCCCGCGTCCGACGCGCAGCGCCGCCTCGAGCGACTCGAGCACGCGGCCGCGCTCGGCGCTGCCGGCGCGCAGCCGGTCCTGCACCACCTCCAGGGTGAGGGCGGGCGGGGGGCTCTCGGCAGCGGTGCGCTTGCCACGGCGCGCCTTCTTGGGCGGCGCGGCGCTCAGCGGCGCACGCTCCCCGGGGATGGCGCCGAAGTAGCGGGTGTAGCCCTGGCGCTCGAGGAGCGAACGCACCTCGGCGACCGTGAAGTTCGCGGGCACGCTCACCGGGAAGGTGATGAGCAGCCGTGGGTCCCCGGCCGCGGCGGCGCGCGCTGCGAGGTCGGCGTAGATGCTCTCGGGGCTGTCCCGGCGCACCAGCCGCCCGCAGCGCTGGCAGTAGAGCGTCGCGACGCGCGCGAACAGCAGCTTCAGGTGATCGTTGAGCTCGGTCATCGTGCCGACGGTGGAGCGCGAGGTGCGCACCGGGTTGGTCTGGTCGATCGCGATCGCCGGCGGGATGCCGCTGATCGAGCTCACCTGCGGCTTGTCCATGCGGTCGAGGAACTGCCGCGCGTAGGGCGAGAAGGTCTCGACGTAGCGCCGCTGCCCTTCCGCGTACAGCGTGTCGAAGACGAGCGAGGACTTCCCCGAGCCCGATACGCCGGTGACGACGATCAGCTCGTTCAGCGGGATGTCGAGATCCAGGTCCTTCAGGTTGTTCTGGCGCGCGCCGCGCAGGGCAATGGCGTCGCCGGAGGCGTCGGTCATTCCGTCACCGTCACGAAGTCGGTCAGTCTCATGGTGGAGCGTCCCCGGAGGGCGTGGACGCAGATGGTGCGAATTCTACTCGATTCGCGGCGCGTGGCTTAGGGCCGCAGCGCCCGCGGGCGCAGAAATTTGCCCCGCCGTGGCGCAATCCAGTGCTCGGGTGCCCGGTCTACTGTATGGATGCGTGCCCGCCATGAACGGCATGACCTGTCCTGACGTCGGGATGGCGCGACAGCGCACCGGCTGCCGGCATCGAGGCGTACAATCCGCCGCGTTCCACGTCACCCCTAAGGAGAGTCAGAATGAGTTCCAGACTGTTGTCCGGCGTTGCTCTGGCCGCAGCCGCGGCGGTGATGTTCTCGGCCGCCGCGGTCAGCACGGCCAGCGCCGACGAAGCCAAGGTGAAGTGTGAGGGGGTCAATTCCTGCAAGGGCCACTCGGCGTGCAAGAGCGCCAACAACGCCTGCAAGGGCCAGAACTCCTGCAAGGGCAAGGGGTTCCTGGAGATGACCAAGGCCGACTGCGACGCGGCCAAGGCCAAAGCCAAGTAAGGCCGTGAATGGCGGGCCGGGCGCGCGCGCCCGGCCCGCCTTTCCTCACATGCTCACCCGGCCCTCGCTCGGTTTCGGTCTCGGCCTGCGCGTCGAGCACTACGAGGCGATCCTCGCGAGCGCCCCGCCGGTGGACTGGTTCGAGGTGCTGACCGAGAACTACCTGGTACCGGGCGGTCGGCCGCTCGATTACCTGATGCGCTTCCGCGAGCGCTATCCGCTCGTGATGCACGGCGTGTCACTCTCGATCGGCAGCAGCGAGCCGCTCGATCTCGACTACCTCGCCAAGGTGAAGGCGCTCGCCGCGCGCATCGAGCCGCAGTGGATCTCCGATCACCTGTGCTGGACCGGGGTCGGCGGGCGCAACACCCATGATCTGCTGCCGCTGCCCTACACCGAGGAGGCGCTCGCGCACGTGATCGCGCGCGTGCGCACCGTGCAGGAGGTGCTCGGGCGGCGCATCCTGCTCGAGAACGTCTCCAGCTACGTCGCCTTCCGCGACTCGCGCCTGAGTGAGTGGGAGTTCCTGCGCGAGGTGGCCGTCGGCGCCGACTGCCTGATCCTGCTGGATGTCAACAACATCTACGTGAGCGCCGTCAACCACGGCCTGGATGCGCGCGAGTACCTCGCGGCCATGCCCGCCGAGCGCGTGCAGCAGATCCACCTCGCCGGCCACGAGGATCATGGCGACTACCTGATCGACACCCACGATCACCCGGTGCGCGATGAGGTGTGGGAGCTGTACGCGCAGGCGCTGCGGCAGCTCGGGCCGGTGTCCACCATGATCGAGCGCGACGACCACATCCCGCCGCTCGAGGAGCTGTGCCAGGAGCTCGAGCAGGCACGCGCGCTCGCCGCGCGCACGCTCGCCGGCGGCCGCGCCGCGCATCCGCAGCCGGAAGCGCTCGCCTCGTGAGCGCGCTCACCCGGGTGCAGGAGGATTTCCAGGAGCACCTGCTGCGCGGCTCGCAGGCGGTGCTCGCGCACCTGAGCGATGGCGGCCGCGTGCCGGCCGCGACGCGCCTTGGCATCTACGCCGGCGCCTACGGCGCTCGCCTGGCCGAGGCGCTCGCGAGCAACTACAGCGCGCTCGCCAAGCTCCTCGACGAGGACTTCCGCGCGCTCGCCGCCGCCTACGTGCGCGCGCACGACTCGGGATTTCGCTCGATCCGCTACTACGGCCACGAGCTGCCGCAGTTTCTCGCCTCGCACCCGGACTACGCCGCCGCGCCGCTGCTCGCCGAGCTGGCCCGCTTCGAGTGGGCGATGGGCGAGGTGTTCGACGCCGCCGACGCGACGCCCGTGGGCGCGCCGGCGCTTTCGCAGCTGGCGCCCGAGCGCTGGGCGCAGCTGCGTTTCCGGTTCCACCCGAGCCTGCGGCGCCTCGACCTGCACTGGAACGCCCCGCAGGTGTGGCAGGCGCTCAGTGAGCCGGCGAGCCGCCCGGCGGCGCAGGTGAGCGACGTGCCGACGCCCTGGCTCCTGTGGCGCGCGGGCCTCAGCAGCTACTTCCGCTCCCTCACCGCCGCGGAGGCGGTGACGCTCGATGCGGCCGTGAGCGGCTGGCCGTTCGGGGAGCTGTGCGAGCTGCTGTGCGAGCAGGTCGGTGCCGAGGCCGCCCCCGCCCAGGCGGCGACTTACCTGCGCACCTGGGTCGAGGCCGGTCTCATCGTGCACGCCGCCTGAGGGTGCGCGCGCCGCGCTGACCCCGCGCGGTACAATCTGCCTGCCTTGCCCGCCCGCGAACGACAAGCCCCGCCCGCGCCCTCGAGCAACGTGCTGCAGATGATCGGCAACACGCCGCTCATGGCGGTCACGCGCCTCGACTGCGGCCCCTGCCAGCTGTTCCTGAAGCTCGAGAACCAGAATCCGGGCGGCTCGATCAAGGACCGCGTCGGGCTCTACCTCATCGAGGCGGCCGAGAAGTCCGGCGCGCTCAGGCCCGGCATGACGCTGGTCGAGGCGACCGCCGGCAACACCGGCCTGGGACTCGCCCTGGTCGCGGCGCAGAAGGGCTACCGGCTGCTGCTGGTGATCCCGGACAAGATGAGCCAGGAGAAGATCTTTCACCTGCGGGCCATGGGCGCGGAGGTGATGATGACGCGCTCGGACGTGAGCAAGGGCCACCCCGAGTACTACCGCGACGTCGCCGAGCGCCTGGCGCGCGAGCTCCCGGGCGCCTACTTCGTCAACCAGTTCGGCAACCCCGCCAATGCCCGGGCGCACGAGGAGACGACCGCGCCGGAGGTGTGGGAGCAGATGGGCGGGCGGCTCGATGCGGTGGTGTGCGGCGCCGGCACCGGCGGCACCCTCGCGGGGCTCACGCACTTCTTCGCCCGCACCGCGCCCGGCGTGCGGCTGGTGCTCGCGGACCCCGTCGGCTCGGGCCTCGCGAGCTACGCCACCACCGGCAGCCTGCCGCCGAAGATGACGCCGTGGCTGGTCGAGGGCATCGGCGGGGACTCGGTGCCCCCGGTCGGGGACTTCTCGCGCGTCGCCGAGGCCTACTCGATCGCGGACGCCGAGGCCTTCCGCACCTGCCGCGAGCTGCTGCGCCGCGAGGGACTGATCGCCGGCACCTCCACCGGCACGCTGCTCGCGGCCGCGCTGCGCTACTGCCGCGCGCAGTCGCAGCCGCAGCGCGTCGTCACCTTCGTGTGCGACAGCGGCAACAAGTACCTCTCCAAGGTCTACAACGACTTCTGGATGCTCGACCAGGGCTTCCTCGAGCGCGAGCACACAGGCGACCTGCGCGACCTGATCGCGCGCCCCTACACCGAGCACGCGGCGATCACGGTGAACGCCACCGAGACGGTGATGGCGGCCTACCGGCGCATGAAGCTCTACGACGTCTCCCAGGTGCCGGTGATGCAGGACGGGCGCATCGTCGGCATCGTGGACGAGGAGGACATTCTCCTCGAGGTGATCGCCAAGCCCGAGCACTTCAGCGAGCCGGTGACGCGCGCGATGGCGAGCCACCTGGTCACCGTGCAGGCGGATGCGCCGATCGCGCAGCTGATGGAGATCTTCAAGCGCGGTATGGTGGCGATCGTCATGCGCGGCACCCAGTTCCAGGGGCTGATCACGCGCATCGACCTGCTCAACTGGCTGCGCCGCCGGCAGTGACCGGCGCGAACGCTTGCGGAGGATGCCGAGCGCATGAGTGACGAGACCCGCGGAACCGGCTTTGCGACGCGCGTGATCCACGGCGGCCAGCGCCCCGACCCGCTCACCGGGGCGGTGATGCCGCCGATCTACGCCACCTCCACCTACGTGCAGTCGAGCCCGGGGGTGCACAAGGGCTACGAGTACTCGCGCACCCACAACCCGACGCGCGATGCGCTGCAGGCCGCGCTCGTCAACCTCGAGGGCGGCGTCGCCGGCTTCGCCTTCGCCTCCGGCATGGCCGCGAGCGCCACCATCCTGGAATTGCTGGATGCCGGCGCGCACGTGGTGGCCATGCACGATCTCTACGGCGGCAGCTACCGGCTGTTCGAGAACGTGCGCAAGCGCTCGGCGGGGCTCGAGGTGACCTTCGCCGACCTCTCCGCGGCCGGCGCGCTGGAGCAGGCGCTGCGGCCGGAGACGCGCCTCATCTGGGTCGAGACCCCGACCAACCCGCTGCTGAAGCTCGTCGACCTGGCCGCCGTCGCCGCCACCGCCCGCCGCCGCGGGATCCTGAGCGTCTGCGACAACACCTTCGCCACCCCCTACCTGCAGCGCCCGCTCGAGCACGGCTTCGACATCGTCATGCACTCGACGACCAAGTTCCTCAACGGGCACTCGGATGCGATCGGCGGGGCGGCGATCGTGCGCGAGCCCGGTGAGCTCGCCGAGCGGCTCGGCTACCTGCAGAACGCCCTCGGCGCGGTGCCCGGGCCGTTCGACTCCTTCCTCACGCTGCGCGGCATCAAGACCCTCGCGCTGCGCATGGAGCGCCACTGCAGCAACGCGCTGGCGGTGGCCGAGTTCCTCGAGGCCCACCCGGCGATCGAGCGCGTCTACTACCCGGGACTTGCGAGCCACCCGCAGCATGAGCTGGCGCGGCGGCAGATGGGCGGCTACGGCGGCATCGTCACCGCGGTGCTGCGCGGGGGACTGGTGGCGGCGCGGCGCGCGCTCGAGCGCTGCCGGCTGTTCTCGCTCGCCGAGAGTCTCGGCGGGGTGGAGAGCCTGATCGAGCTGCCGGCGATCATGACCCACGCCTCGCTGCCGCAGTCGCTGCGCGACTCCCTCGGCATCAGCGGCGGCCTGATCCGCCTGTCGGTCGGCGTCGAGGACGTCGCCGACCTGATCGCGGAGCTCAAGGACGCACTCTAGGCCCTGGCGTTCAGGTCGCCGGGCATTGCGCGTCGAACTGCCGTGGCGGGCTCGCGGCCGTGGCATCCGGCGCCGGGAACGCCTGCCGGAAACTGAACGCCTCGGGCCCCGGACCCGCGCGGCGCAGCCGCTCGAGCCGCCCGATGGCCTCCTCGATGAGCGGGCGGTGGCCGCGCGGCACCCACCACAGCACGAGGTAGGCCTCACTCATGCGCTCGAACCACTCGCGCCGCCGCCGCATCACCTCGAGGTGGCCGGAGTGATAGACGTAGCGCGCGAGCGAGTCGAGATCGCGCCACACCGACATGTTGACGAGCAGGCGCTCATTGTCGAAGGGCCGGATGGCGGTGGCGTCCCCGTCCTCGGTCTGCAGGCGCCAGATGAATCCCGGGGCGGCATCGGCGAGCGCGTTGATGCGCTCGAGGTTGGCCGCGAACTGCGCCATCACGGCAGAGTCCATGGGACCGCGGATGATGCCGATGTTGAGCTGGGCGAGTTCGTAGGCCGACATGGCGCGTGCGCTCCCGGCGCAGGGTGTGCCGCCGACTATAGGGCCGCGGGGGCTGCGGCGGCGAGTGCCACGAAGTCCCCGGCAAAGCGCGCGCAACTCTCGCCGGCGCACTCGAGCGTGGCCGCAACGGCGATGCGCGCGCGGCCGCGGCGTGCGAGCAGGCCGAGGAATGCGCCCCAGCGCTCCGGGTGCGCGAGGCGCGCGCGGGCACAGAAGTCCGCCGGGATCGGCTTCAGGTACTCGAGATCGTTGCGCTGGATGACCAGGCGGGCGCTGCGCTTGGCCGCCGCGAGCCGCAGCGTGAGCAGCGACCAGCCGGCGAGCAGCGCGAGGGAGGCGACGCTGCCGCCGAAGGCGGTCTCGCGGTGGTTGACGTTGGGAGCGAGCGGGGCCTGCAGCACCACTTCCTCGAGGTCCGCGGCGGCGACCCGCACGCCCATCGCCCGCGACAGCGGGATCTGGGCGTGCAGGTAGTCCTGAAGCTGCGCCGGCTGCACCGCGCGCCTTAGATGGTGACGCTGGTGTTGACGGGCGTGGCGACGAACATGCCGAGCTGCGCGAGCAGCGCCATGCCGGCGAGCGAGAGCACGAAGGCGATGACGCTCAGGCCGAGCGCCGAGACGAAGGTGGTGCCGAGCATCCAGCGGATGCCGAGCACGAAGCCGATGAAGCCCGCCAGCGGGCCGCCGATCAGGCCGCCCAGGAGCCAGGCGACCAGCCAGCCGATGAACACCCCGACCGCCACCGCGAGCGTGCACCAGATGAGACCGGTGCGCTTGGCGCCCGCGAAGTGCGCCGCGAGCTTCACGGGCAGGGAGACCAGCACCACGAGCAGCACGAGCGACAGGAGCAGCCCGCCGCTGAAAGAGTACTGGTAGCTCATTCCCTGCGCCCGCCTTCAGTGACTGCTCGATCGCACCACGCCGGCAGCATCTTAGCGTCCCCGTCCCGGCGAGCGGGAGTGAGCTAGCCGCTGCCCACCCCGAGCTGGCGCAGCTGGCTCGCGCAGTCGCGTGCTCCCCAGCGGCGGCGGATCCGCCCGGCCCCGATCTCGAACCACTCCATCGCCACGAGCTGGTAGGAGCGCCCGGTCGGCTCGTGCCCGAAGGCGCGGGCGCGGAAGGTGCCGGTCTCGGTGTAGCGCACCGCAACAACCGGGCCCTCCGCGACCATCGACTCGATGCGCAGCTGCATGCCGTAGCCGTCGATGAGCTGCCGCCACAGCGCCTCGACTTTCTCGAAGACCCCGGCGCCCATGACGCCCTGGATCTCGGCGTCGGCTGCGAGCAGCGCGCGCAGCGCCGGCGGGTCGCCGCGGTTGAAGGCTTCGACGTAGCGGCTCACCATCGCCCGGGGTTCGTCATCTCTCATGGAGCCTCTTGCAGTTACCCGCGGCCCGCGCCGCCGGGTGCGTCCGGGTCCGGCAGGTGGCCGAGATCGACCAGGCCGTTCCACAGCGGCTGCCCGTGGGTGCGGTTCAGTCGCGCGCTGTGCAGCTCGGCAGAGGCCTCGTTCCAGCGCGTGCCGCGGGGCCGCTTGCGCTTGTGGCGGTACTGCCAGTCATGATGGTGGCCGAGTTCGTGCAGCAACACCTCGCACCACAGGTAGCGCGCGATGTGTTCCGGCGACTGCCAGCGTACCTCGCACTCGCTCCCTGCCGCAGCCACCTGTGCGCCGAAGTGAGCCGCGGCTGCGAGGAAAGCGCGGTACTCGGCCGGCACGAGCCAGGGCGCCACGGGCAGCGAGTACACGACGATCAGCCGCTCGCTGCGCATGTAGTACCCGAACGGCGCCCCGGGGGCCGCGCGCCGCGGCTGCAGCTCGATGCGCTTCAGGCCGTAGAGATAGTCGAAGGGCACGTGAGGCAGCAGCAGCCGCAAGTGCGTCTTCGAGAGCGGGTGCGCATCCCCCGGCGCCGGGGCGCGCTCCACGACGCGCGGCAGGACGCGCCGCCCCTCGCGGTCGCGGCGGATGTGTGCGGCGGTGTAGTGACCGCGGGTCTGCCCGTCGCGCCACGAGCGCGTCACGCCGCCAGATCCAGCCAGATATAGAGGAGCGTGGCGGTGAGACTGAGGAGCGTGCGCACCGCGTGCAGAGCGCCCCAGCGGCTGAGCAGCGCGCGCAGCAGCGTCGCCGGTGCCTCGGGGCCTGCGCTGAGCAGCGCGCGGTTGGTCCTCATGATCACGACGAGCGTGAAGGGTACGACCGCACCGATCAGCACCGCCGCAAGCGCCCACAGCGCGCCCGCGCCTGTGAGCCACGCCCCGAGTCCTGCCGCGAGGCTCACGAGTGCGAGCGGCGCCTGCAGCAGCGTCGCGCGCTGGTAGCTCGGCGCCCACTGCGCGAGCGCGGCGCGCGCCTCGAGAACGGCGCGCACCGGCTGCTCGACGAGGGTGATGTAGAGCGCAGCGCCGGCAAAGAGCGCGCTGCTCAGGGTGGCGATGAACTTCAGGATGAGCACGGCAGCTGCGCGGCTAGTTGCCGATGCGCGCCGGCCAGATGCGATCGACCATCTGCTCGAGCGACTCGGTGCTGCCTGGCTGCATGGCCCGCAGCCACTCGGGCGGCTGCGGCAGGCGCGTGACCTGCGGCGCACCCCAGAGCGAGGCGTTGATCGCGAACAGCACCAGGCCCTCCTGCACCGTCACCGGGGTGACCGCATCGAGTGCAGCCTGCAGGCTCCTCTGCAGGTCGGGGTCGAGCGCCGGCGTGAAGTCGAGCCAGATCTTCGCCTTGCCTCCCGGGCGCACCGCGACGGCGATGTTGCCGGCACTGGCAGCGGCCGCACGGCCGGCGAGCGCCTTGGCGGCCGCGCCGTTGAGCCCCTGCACGTAGGCGGCGAGGTCCTGCACCGAGGAGACGCGCGCGCCGACCACTGCCTCTGGCTGCAGCAGCACCACCGAGTTCATGGCGTAGGCCTCGGCGGCCGTGGCGGCGCGTGCCGCGAGGCAGCCGAGAGCGAGGACGCCGAGCGCGCGGGCGCCTGAGCGGATCGCGGGGCGGGTCACGGTCATTCCTGGTTCTCCTCTCGGGGGATGCTGGGCGCTGCGCCGCTCAGCGGCCCGGGTGCACTCCGGCCCCGGTGGTGAGGTAGACGGCGAAGGTTGCGAGCCAGTGCCCGCCCTCGTAGTGCTCGCCGGTGACCGCGGGCAGCGCGGCCGCGGCGTGCTCGCGGGCGGCGGCTGCGAGCGCCGTGCGGCGCGCATCCCGCGGCGGCAGCCCCGCGGCGATGCCCTCGAGCATCCAGGCGCGGCTGAGGTTCAGGCCATCCACGTGCGCGAGCTTCGGGTCGGAGCGGTCGGTGACGACACCGGGCGCGAGCCAGGCCGGCTGCGCGCTGGCCGGGATCTGCGGCAGGAAGCCGCTGAGCCAGGCGGCGAAGGTCTGCGGGTCATCGACGCGGCGCATGAAGTCCGCCTCCGCGAGGCAGGGCGAGAGGAAGTCCTCGCCGGAGGGCTCGTAATTAAGCGGGCAGGCGCGGTCGGCGGCATAGAAGCGCCGGGCCGCATCGGTGAGCAGCGCGCGCATCTGGGTATCGCCCGCGATCCCGGCCCAGTCCCACGCGAGGCCGAACGCAAAGGCCGTCTGGTCATGCTCGCCGATGCGTATCGGGTAGTGCAGCTTCGGCAGCCAGCTCTTCAGGCGCGCGGCCGCCTCGCTCTCGAGCGGCGCGAGCGTCGCCGACCAGCGCCGCGCGTCGGCGTCGTCGAAAGAGCGCAGCTCGGCGGCGAGGGTGAGGAGCCACGCGAGCCCGTAGGGACGCTCGAAGGAGGCGCGGCCGTCTCCTTTTAGATAGGCGACCTCGGCGGCGATGTTGGCGTCGGTGAAGCTGCGCGCGAGCTCGGCGCGCGCCGCCGGCACGAAGCTCGCCTGCGGGTAGAGACGCACCAGGCGCACCAGCAGCCAGTGCCCGTGCACGTCCGAGTGCCAGTCGAGGCAGCCATAGAAGGCCGGCGTGAGCGCGCGCGGCGCGCGTACGTCGGCATCGCCGTTGAGCGTGTGCGAGAGGTGGTTCGGGTACTCCTGGTGCAGGCACTTGAGCGCGAGTGCCGCGAAGCGGCCGGCGCCGGAGGCATCGAGAGCCGGCGGCGGCTCGGCGGCCGCCGCGGCACGCAGCGCGAGCAGGGCGAGGGCGAGGAGGCCGGTGCCGATACGGGGCGTCACGGGGGCCATGTTACCCTCAGTGCCGGTGAGCGAGCCCCTGCCCGTCGTGTTCATTCCCGGCCTCCTGCTGTCGGCGCGGCTGTACGCGCCCCAGGTCGCAGCGCTCTGGCCGCACAGCGGCGTCACCCTCGCCAACCACACGCGCGCCGACAGCGTGGCCGCCATCGCCCGGCAGATCCTCGCCGAGGCGCCACCGCGTTTCGCGCTGGTGGGGCTGTCCATGGGTGGCTACATCGCCTTCGAGATCTACCGCCAGGCCGCCTCCCGCGTCGCGCGGCTGGCGCTGCTGGACACCCAGGCGCGAGCGGATACGCCCGAGGCGAGCGCCGCGCGGCGCGCCCAGATGCAGCTCGCCCGCGAGGGCCGCTTCGCGCAAGTCATCGACAACCTCACCCCGCGCATGCTGTACCCGGAGCGCCGCACCGATCCCGCCCTGGTGAGCGCGCTGCGTCTCATGGGCCAGGAGGTGGGCATCGCCGGATACCTCAACCAGCAGAGCGCCAACCTTGGCCGGCCCGACTCGCGGCCGACGCTCGGCACGATCAGCTGTCCGACGCTGGTGCTGGTCGGCGAGCAGGACCAGCTCACCCCGCCCGAGCTCGCGCGCGAGATGGCCGCCGGCGTGCGCGGCGCCGAGCTCGTCCTCGTGCCCGAGTGCGGCCACCTCGCCCCGCTCGAGCGGCCCGCGGCGGTCACGCGGGCGCTGCGGGCCTGGCTCGCGCGCTGAGGCGCTGAGCGCATGGCCGCGGACGGTGCGCGCCGGGCGCAGCTGGTGGCCCACCCGGACACCCCGCGGGCCGACACCGCCCTCGTGGCCGAGGCGCGCCTGGATGCCGCGGGACTTTTGCGCCTGGAGTACCTGCTGGATGCGGACCTGGCGCACGTGCGGCTGCCCGGCAGCGAGCGGCGCGAGCGGCGTGACGGGCTGTGGCGCAGCACCTGCTTCGAGGCCTTCGTGGGCGTGCCGGGGCTGCCTGGCTACTACGAGTTCAATTTCTCCCCCGGCGGTGACTGGGCGGCGTACCACTTCGAGGATTACCGCCAGGGCATGCTCGCCGCCGAGCTCGTCGCGCCCCCGCGCCTGTACGTGCGCACTCTCCCGGGGCAGCTGCACCTCGAGGCGCAGGTGCAGCTCGCCGGCCTTCCCGCGCTCACCGCGGCCACGCACCTGAGGCTCGCGCTCGCGGCGGTGATCGAGGATCATGCGGGCGCGCTGTCCTACTGGGCGCTCGAGCACCCCGCGGGCGCGGCGGACTTCCATCACTGCGGGGGCTTCGTGCTGGAGCTTAAGGCACCGTGAGATTTGGCATCGACCGACTGCTCGAGGAGCGCGCGCTGCGCGCGCCTCTGGCCGGGCGGCGCGTGGCGCTGCTCGCGCACCCGGCGTCCGTCACCCGCGACCTCACGCACTCCCTCGACGCCCTCGCGGCGCTGCCGGACCTGCGACTGAGCGCCGCCTTCGGGCCGCAGCACGGGCTGCGCGGCGACAAGCAGGACAACATGATCGAGTCGCCGGACTTCGTCGACCCGGTGCACGGCATCCCGGTGTTCAGCCTCTACGGCAGCGTGCGCCGGCCGACGCCGGCCATGCTCGATGCCTTCGACGTGCTGCTCGTCGACCTGCAGGACCTCGGCTGCCGCATCTACACCTTCATCACGACGCTGCGCTACGTGCTCGAGGCGGCCGCGCACGCCGGCAAGAGCGTGTGGGTGCTCGACCGTCCCAACCCCGCCGGGCGCTGCATCGAGGGCCTGAGCCTGCGCGCCGGCTGGGAGAGCTTCGTCGGCGCGGGTCCCCTGCCGATGCGTCACGGCCTCACCATGGGCGAGCTCGCGCGCTGGTTCGTGCGCTCCCTGCGCCTGAACGTCGACTGTCAGGTGGTGGCGCTCGAGGGCTGGCAGCCTGCCCACGGGCCCGGTTACGGCTGGCCGCTCGGGGAGCGCAGCTGGGTGAACCCGAGCCCGAACGCGCCCAACCTGTGGATGGCGCGCTGCTACGCCGGCTCGGTGATGCTCGAGGGCACGACGCTCTCGGAGGGACGCGGCACCACGCGCCCGCTCGAGGTGCTCGGCGCGCCCGACCTCGACGTGCGCGCGCTGCTTAGGCAGATGCACGCGCTCGCGCCGCAGTGGCTTGCCGGCTGCGCGCTGCGGCCGTGTCACTTCGAGCCGACCTTCCACAAGCACGCCGGCAGGCTCTGCGCCGGGCTGCAGGTGCACGTCGAGGACGAGGCCTACTACCGCCACGAGGAGTTTCGCCCCTGGCACCTGTTCGCGCTCGTCTTCAAGGCGCTGCGCCGCCTGCGCCCCGACTACCCGCTGTGGCGCGACTTTGACTACGAGTACGAGCAGGGCCGGCGCGCGATCGACGTCATCAACGGCAGCGAGCTGCTGCGCGGCTGGGTGGACGATCCGGCCGCCGCGCCCGCCGACCTCGGGCGCCTCACGGCCGCCGACGAGGCCGCCTGGGCGGCCGAGCGGGCCGCCGTGCTCCTCTACTGAGCGCCCGCGCGCGGCGCGGGCAACAGGAACGAGGCTCGCGCCAGGGGCGAGGCGAGCTGCTCGCGGCTGTACCAGCGCTCGAGCAGGCGCGGCTCGAAGAGCTCGCCGTGCGCGGCGGCGAAGCTCGCGAAGTCCTCCGGCGGGCGCGGCGCCATGCGCTGCGCGATGAGCGCGAGGAAGGCGAGGGTGACCGTGAGGTTGAAGGCCTCGGGGCGGCCCGCCGTGGCGGTCATGCGCCGCAGCGCCGCCGCGTAGTGCAGCGCAGCCTCGGTGAACTCGTGGCGCGCGAGGATGAGCCACGCCATGCGCACGTGCTCGCGGTGCGGGAAGTCGGCCGCCGCGATGTCCCCGCGCAGGAAGCGCTCGAGCTCGAGCTCCTCAGCGCTCATCCTCGTGAGCCTCGCGCAGCTGGTGGGAGTCGCGCGCCGTGAGGTCGAGGCCGTAGACCGCGCGCAGCGCGCGGATCTTCTTCAGCGTCGCCGCCGAGAAGGGCGCCTTGCCCTCGAAGGCGTGCAGCACGATGCCCTCGAGCAGGTCCCCGAGCGAGAGGTCGAGCTCGGTGGCGAGCGCCTTCAGGACCTTGAGCAGGCGCGTCTCGAGGCGCACGCCCGTCTGGGTGCGGGTGATTGCTTTCATGCGTTGCATGTTACCATGGTAACAAGGTAGCACTCAAGCCCGGCCCCGCCGCCTGCTGCCGGTGCGCGCAGCGACCGCGGACCGCGAAACTTGCCGCGCGCACGCCGTGGGCGCAGAGTGAGGGGCGAGGGCGACAGCAGCGGCTGTCATAAAACAAGAACGACGAGAGCTCTACCCGGACGGGGCAACTTGACGGCAGACACCCAGCGGCGCAGGTGCGCCGCCGCGCTGGCGGTGCTGGCCACGCTCGCCGGCACCGCGGGCCTCGCGGCCGTGCCGGTGCACGTCGTGCAGACGGACCTGCGGCCCCTGATCCGCGCCGCCGCGGCCTCACCGGTGCAGTTCGCAGTCACCGTGCCGCACGCGGCCTCGAGTGACCGCGACGGCAGCTGGTCGAGCGCGGCCGGCCGGGCTACCTGGCGTTACGCGGTGCAGGTGCCCGCGGCCGTGTCGCTCTCGTTCCACGCCGGCGGGCGGCTGCCCGCTGCGGCGACGCTCGTGGTGCGCGGCACGCGGACGACGACACGCTACCGGGCCGCCGACTGGCAGCGCGGCGAGCTCTGGAGCCGCATCCAGCCCGGCGATGCACTGCAGTTCGAGCTCAGCGTCCCGGAGGCCGCGCGCGCCAAGGCGAACCTGCACCTCATCAGTCTGCAGGTGGGCTACCGCTCCCTCGGCGCCGGGGTCGCGGATCATCCCTACTACCGCAAGCTGCTGGCGCGGCAGGCCGCGGCCGCGGGCACCGCCTCCTGTATCACCAATTACGCCTGCGAGGTCAGCGCGGCCAACACCCCGGCGGCGGGCGCCACGGTCGCCCTCATCATTTCCAACCAGTTCCAGTGCACCGGCGTACTGCTCAACGACGTGCCCGGTGACAACACGCCCTATATCCTCACCGGGCGGCACTGCCAGACGGGGCAGCTCGGCGGCAGCGACCCGTACGCCGCCGGCAACACCACCGTGTACTGGGATGCCACGACTGCCTGCGGTGCCACGCTCGGCTCCATCTACGATCCCAACGTCCCGACGCAGAGCGGCGCGCTGACGCTGGTCGAGCAGCAGGACGCCTGGCTGATCCAGCTCAACGCCAACCCGGTCGTGGCCGATGCGCAGCTCGCCGGCTTCGACGTCTCCGGGGGAGCGGTGCTGGGCGGCTACACCATCCATCACGCCGCGGGCAACGACAAGCAGTACACGGCCTGGTCGGGACCTGCCGCGGCGGTGCAGAAGAACGACGAGGGCGGCAGCCACTACCTGGGCAACTTCTGGGAGACGGTCAACCTGCTCGGCAACATCGGGCCGGGCGCCTCGGGCAGCGGGCTGTTCGACCAGAACAACCACCTGGTCGGCACGCTCACCCTCGGTCGCTCGAGCAGCGATCCCTCCGGCTACGGCGCGTGCCCCGTGAGCCCGCCCGCGGCCCCGAACGGCAGCAACGGCGTGGCCGACTTCACCTCACTCGCGGCCGTGTGGAACTCGACGGCGGACAGCAGCAGCAGTTCCGGCACACGCACGCTGAAGTCCGTGCTCGATCCCGCCGACACCGGCGCGCTGGTCGTGGCGAGTGCGCCCTTTGAGTCGCTCGACTTCACGACTTCCGCGACCAACCTCGACACCGGCCAGAGCGCGCTCCTCAGCTGGAGCGTCCCCGATGCCACGCAGTGCACCGCCGGCGAGGGGTTGAGCGGTGATGGCTGGTCCGGCACGGTGCCGACCAGCGGGTCGCAGTCGCTCACCGAGGCCGCCGGGCTGACCGTGCAATACCGGCTCACGTGCCATTTCGCCAACGGCCGCAGCGCCAGTGCGACCGTGGCGATCCTCTGGTACGGGGCGGGACCCTACGTGTTCATCGACGCGACGAGCTACGGAGCCTGGGTTACGCGCCCGGTAACCTTGAGCTGGAACTCCAACGTCTCACCCTGCAGCGTGATGGGCGGGCACCTGTCACTCAGCGCACTGGCCGCGAGCGGCTCCGCCACCACGACCGAGAGCTCGCCCGGGGATGTCACCTACCAGGTGTCCTGTGGCTCCGGCATCGCCGCGACCTCCGCGCCGATCACGATTTCTTTCGTCACCCCGAGCCTGGTGTTCATGGCCAACGCCGCCGATCGACGGCTGGGCGAGACCTTTGGCCTGGGCTGGCTCAGCGAGGCGGACACCTGCACCCCCTCCGGAGGTGCACCCGATGATGGCTGGGCGGCGAACGCCTTCTCCGCCGCCCAGAACAGCTACAGCCCGAGGGTGACGACCGCCGGCACCTATACCTACACGCTGCAGTGCTCCTCCGGGCCGCTGTCGGTGCAGCAGAGCGTCACGGTGAGGTTCGAGAACGACCCGCCGTACGTGACCGCCGCGGTCAGCCCGGCAGCCGCGGTGTTCAGCGACTCGCCCGCCGACTACATCAGCGTCAGCTGGAGCAGCAACCTCTCGTACTGCGATCTCAAGACGAGCCCGGATCTGGGACTCGGGGTCGACACGGGCAAGCAGTACCCGCCGAACCCCTATTCCTACGTCGATAGCGTGGAAGTGTTTGCGCCGAGTCAGTCCGGTACCTACACCCTCTCGGTGACCTGCGGCGACTACCTCCTGACGACGAGCGTCGCCTCTGCGCCGATGACGGTCACGATCGCACCCGCGCCGCCGCCGACGGCCACGATCTCGCTCAGCCCCGACAGCGTGTCCGCCGGGCAGAACTTCAGCATCGACTGGTCCTCGACCAACGCGGCCACCTGCACCGAATCCGGGGATGGCACGAATCTCGGCGGGCTGGAGTGGGGTATCAGCACGGCGCCGCTGGGCCAGCAGGCCGACAGCACCGTCCAGATCGGTTCATGGACCTTCGCGATCACCTGCCACAGCATCGACCCGAATCAGCCGGCGACGGCGAGCGCGCAGGCGGTCCTCACCGTCAGGGACGTCTCCTCGCCGCCACCAAGCAGCGGGGGCAACTCGGGCAGCGGCAGCGGCAGCGGCGCGGGCGGGGGCGGCGGCGGGGGCGGCGGGGCCCTCGGGCTCCTGGAGCTCGGCCTCTTCTGGGGGCTGCGCGTTCTGCGCCGGCGGCCGCCGGCCAAGCC
>Ga0335076_10001025_pt1 | contig 26836 bp, 29 predicted proteins | sample Lox_Sample_25_FD_206717 | JGI IMG/M metagenome (GOLD analysis project Ga0335076, IMG submission 206717) | Soil microbial communities from Loxahatchee National Wildlife Refuge, Florida, United States - Lox_Sample_2.5 | ecosystem: Environmental > Terrestrial > Soil > Wetlands | place: USA... | reverse complement strand
CTCGACGAGGAGCTCCGGGTTCACGGCGTCTCGACCCCCGAATATGTGACGCTGAGTCTGCTCCGCGAGCGTGATGGCCTGTCGTGCGCCCAGCTCGCACGGTGGGCGCTCGTCACCCCGCAGGCGATGAACCTCGTGATCTCCGGACTCGAGCGACGCCGGCTGATTCGCCGCCGTCCCGATCCCAAGCACCGGCGGGTGCTGCGGGCGTCGGTTACGACCAGGGGTCTGGAGACCCTCGCCGAGTGCGATCGCTCTGTCGACGGGATCGAGGCGGACATGCTCGGCGATCTTCCGCTCGAAACGGTTGAGCTGGTGCGAGACGCGATGTCGTCGTTCGCGCATTCGCTCGAGGCGACCAACCCGCCTCCCCGGCCCCGTCCGCTTTCCTCACGCGGCGGATCGCGATAGGCGTGAGCGATACGGGCCTCTTCGCCGGCCTGTTCGCGCATGGCGAGGCGGCCGCGGCGGTGAGCGATCGCGCGCTCGTCGACGCGATGGTTGAGTTCGAGGTCGCGCTCTTGCGCGCGCTGGCGATGTTGGGGATGGCTCCCGTCGAGGCGGCCGATGAGCTCTCAGCCGCAGTCGAGGAGAAACGGCTCGAACTCGACCTCGCCGAGCTGGGACGCGCAACCGGCGAGCAGGGCACGCCGGTCCCGGGACTGCTGCGCTTGCTACGACGGCAACTCTCGGACGAGGCCGCAGCGCACCTGCACAAGGGCGCCACGAGCCAGGACGTCGTCGACACCGCGATGATGCTCGTCACCAGGCGGGCACTCGATCCGCTTGTGGCGGACCTGTCGGCGGCCGCCGACGCGTGCGCGTCGCTCGTGGAGCGGCATCGTGGTTCGATCGAACCGGGGAGGACTCTGCTTCAGCAGGCGCTGCCGCTGACGTTCGGCCTCAAGGCGGCAGGTTGGTTGGCCGGCCTCGATGGGGCGGTGGATGAGCTGTCCGGCGTCCGCGAACGCGAACTCGCGATCCAGTTCGGGGGCGCGGTCGGGACCTTGGCGAGCCTCGGCGACCGAGGCCTCGACGTGGCGGGTGAGCTGGCCGGCCAGCTGGGACTGCCCGCCCCGGACACTCCGTGGCACACGGTCCGGTTGCGCCCGGCCCGGATCGCGGCCACGCTCGGCGCCACGCTCGGCGTGACCGGCAAGATCGGGCGTGACGTGGTGCTGCTCGCGCAGACCGAGGTCGCCGAGGTAGTCGAGGGCGGTGGCGCGGGCCGCGGCGGGTCCTCGACGCTCCCGCACAAGCGCAACCCGGTCGGCGCGATCGGACTGGTCGCCTGCGCACAACGCGGCCCGGCACTGGTGGCGACGATCCTTGGGGCAATGATCCAGGAGCACGAGCGCGGCGCCGGGACGTGGCAGGCCGAGTGGGAAACGCTGCCCGAGCTGCTGCGGCTAACCGGATCCGCAGCGGCGCTCGTGCGGGAGCTGTTCGCCGGGCTCGAGGTCGACCCTGAGAAGATGCGCGCCGACATGGACCTGACCGGCGGACTCGTGATGAGCGAGAGCGTCGCCGCGGCGCTGTCGCCGGCGCTCGGCCGTCCGGCCGCGCAGGACCTGGTCGAGCAGGCGGCGCGGCGCTCGGTCGACTCCGGGCGGCCGCTCCGCGACGTGCTGCTCGAGCTGCCCTCGGTCACGGGATCGCTGACCCCGGACGAGCTCGATGCCGCGCTCGATCCGGCGGCGTATCTCGGTGTCACGTCCCAGTTGATCGACCGAACGCTGGCGGCGCACCGTGCCGGTTGAGTTGCATCACGAGTTCCGCGGCAAGCGCGGCTCGCCGGCGCTCGTGTTCACCGGGTCGCTGGGCACCGATCTCACGATGTGGGAGCCGCAATCCGAACGGCTCAAGCCGCGCTTCTGCACACTTCGCTACGACGTCCGGGGGCACGGCTCCTCGACGGTTCCGCCCGGTCCGTACTCGATGGACGAACTCGGGTCCGACCTGGTCGCGCTGCTGGACCGGCTCGGGATCGAGCGTGCGTCCCTGTGCGGGCTGTCGATCGGGGGGATGGTCAGTATGTGGGTCGCGGCGCACGCGCCCGATCGGGTCGACCGACTCGTGCTGTGCTGCACCTCGGCGCAGCTCGGCCCTCGCGAGTCGTGGGTCGAGCGGGCGGCGACCGTCCGCGCGGAGGGCGTGGGCGCAATTGCGGACGCGGTGCTCGGGCGCTGGTTCACCCCGCGCTTCCGCGACAGCGTGCACGGTCAGCCCGTGGTCGAGCGCATGCGGGGGATCCTGACCGCCACGCCCCCCGAGGGATACGCCGGCTGCTGCGAGGCGATCGCGGAGATGGACCTCACCCCCGATCTGCCGTCGATCACCGCCCCCACGCTGGTCATCGCCGGCGAGGAGGACCCGTCGACGCCCCCCGAGCATGGGCGGCGGATCGCCGATCTGATCCCGGGCGCGCGGTTCGAGGTGATCTCACCCGCCGCGCACCTGGCGACGATCGAACGACCCGATCTGACGACCGCGATGATCCTGAGGTTCCTGACCGAGTCATGAGGAGGCGTTAGCCGTGAGCGACTTCGACGCGGGGATGAAGACGCGCCGCGAGGTGCTCGGGGACGAGCACGTGGACCGCGCCACCGCCACCGCAGGCGACTTCGGCGCCGAGTGGCAGGAGTTCATCACGCGGTACGCCTGGGGCGGGGTGTGGTCGCGACCCGGCCTGGATCGGCGGATGCGGAGCGCGATCACGCTGGCGGCTCTGATTTCGGTGCGTGCCGAGAACGAGGTCGGCATGCATGTCCGCGCGGCGCTGCGCAACGGTCTGACGGTGGATGAGATCGAGGAGATCTTCATCCATACCGCCGTGTATGCGGGCGTGCCAGCGTCGAACTCGGCCATCGCGATCGCCCGCAAGGTCCTCGCCGAAGACGGCGTGATCGACTGAATCGGCTAGCAGGTGGGGCTGCTGGGCAACCCCCGGCAGCGGCCTATACTTGCCACACCCCAGCGATCTAGGAGCTGTACGTGCAGGAGATGGTCATCTACGGCGTTAGCTTCGACATGGTTGGTAAGCAGCCGATCGTGCTGTTGAAGACCGTCGAGAACAACAAGTTCCTGCCGATCTGGATCGGCCACCCCGAGGCAGCGGCGATTCTGATGAAGCTCCAGGGCGCATCGACGCCGCGCCCTATGACGCACGATCTGCTGTCCGACGTCCTCGGCGAGCTCGACGTCGAGTGCACGCGGGTCGCGGTGACAGAGTTGCGCGAGAACACCTTCTACGCATCGATCAGCCTCCGGGTCAACGGCCGCGAGCTCGAGATCGACTCGCGTCCGAGCGACGCGCTGGCCCTGGCGGTCCGCGCCGGCGCCCCGATCTACGCCGCCGACGAGGTCATCGCGGAGTCCGCGATCGAGTTCGAGCACGAGGTCGAGGACACCGAAGAGGTCGTCGAGAAGTTCAAGGACTTCCTCGATCACGTGACGCCCGAAGACTTCGCCGGCGAATAAGCCGGATTCCGGACAATGGCTCACTCGCGCTCCGTGGTGGCGCGAGTGAGAACTTATCCGGGTAGCTCGCGCACCGCGAGCGCGCCCGCGGCCTCGACGATCCGTCCGATCAGCTCGTCGAACCCGATCCCGGCTGCATCGGCCGCCTGCGGCAGCAGGCTCGTCTCGGTAAGACCCGGAATCGAATCGGCTTCGAGCACGTACAGCTCGTCGGTGCCAAACTCGAGCATCAGGTCGACCCGCGCGAACCCCGACAGGCCGAGCAGCGCGTACACCTCGAGCGCCAGCGACCCCGCGCGCTCGGCGACCGCCTCGGTCAGGTCCGCTGGGCACACGAACCGCGTCCGCCCAATCTCGTACCGCGACTCGAAGTCATAGAAGTCCTCCTGCTCGGGCACGGCCTCGACGATCGGGAGCGCTCGCGGAGCGCCCGCCTCGTCGATGATCGACACCGCCAGGTCGCGACCGGCGACGTGGCGCTCGAGCAGCACCTTGCGGTCGTAGGAGAACGCCGCGATCAACGCGCCGGGGACGTCCGACGGCGTCCGCGCGAACTTGATCCCGAGCGCCGACCCCTGTCCGGCGGGCTTGACCACGATCGGGAACTGGAGTCGCTCCTCGATCGCCGGCAGTGCCTGCGCCGCCCCGAGCTCGCGGAACGCGGTCTCACTGAACGCGTAGAAGTCGGGCGTCGGGATCGTAGCGTCGCGCATCGCGTGCTTGGCGAGCACCTTGTCGGCCGCGCGGATGCACGCCGACACGCCCGAGCCGGTGTGCAGGATCCCCATCACCTCAAGGAGTTCCTGCACGGTCCCGTCCTCGCCGTCACGACCGTGGAGCGCGACGAACGCCAGGTCGGGCCGCTCAGCGGTCAGCCGCTCGACCAGGTCTGCCCCCACGTCGATCGCGACAACCGAATGTCCGAGGCGTTCCAGCGCGTCCTCGACCCGTGCACCGGACTTCAGCGATACCTGCCGCTCGAGCGAGCGACCGCCCTTCAGCACCGCGATGCGACTCATCTACGCTCGCTTGCGCCGCAGTTGCAGGACGTTCGCCGGCTCGTCCGCGCTCCGCTCCGGGGACTCCTGGCGCGGAGGCTCCGACCCGACCGGGTCGCGCCTCGGGGCGGGCCTCGCCACCGTGCCGGTCAGCGTGCCGTAGAGCTCGACCTGCTCGCGCACAACCTCGCCGAGCCGCTTCAGCCCCTCGCGGATGTCGTCGACGCCGACGCCCGAGAAGTTCAGCCGCATCGACGACCCGCCGCGCCCGTCGACGTAGGCGGCTCGACCCGGCACGAATGCGACGTGCTCCTCGAGCCCGCGCGCCAGCAGGTCGGTGGTGTCGATGTAGTCGGGCAGCGTCGCCCAGATGAACAGGCCGCCCTCCGGGTGGGTCCACTCGGCCTCGCGCGGGAAGTGCTCGGCGAGGGAATCGAGCATCACGTCGCGTCGCCGGCGATAGATCTCGATCAGCGACCGCACGTAGTCCCCCCACGGTCCAGAGTCGAAGTACGCCGAAACGAAGTACTGGGAGATCGACGACGAGCACAGGTCGGACGCCTGCTTGCCGAGGTTCATCTTCGCGAGCACCGGCGCGGGCGCAGCAGTCCACCCGATCCGGACTCCGGGCGACAGGATCTTCGAGAACGTCCCCGCGTAGATGATGAATTCCTCGTCCAGCGAACGGAGCGTGGGGAGCGGCTCGCCCTCGTAGCGGAGCAGGCCGTATGGGTTGTCCTCGAGCACCAGCAGCTCGCGCTCGGACGCGATCCGGACCAGCTCGTGACGGCGCTCGAGCGACAGTGTCACGCCCGCCGGATTATGGAAGTTCGGCACGGTGTAGATGAACTTCGGGCGGTGTCCCGAGCGCTCGAGTCCGTCGAGCGTGGACTCGAGCTCGTCGGTTCGCATCCCGTCGCGATCCATCGTGATCTGGACCACGTTCGCCTGGTACGACGAGAACGTCGGGACGGCGCCCGGATACGTCGGCGCCTCGCAGACGACGACGTCGCCGGGGTCGACGAGCGTCTTGCAGACGAGGTCGATCACCTGCTGTCCGCCGGTGGTCACCAGCACCTCGTCCTCGTCGACCTCCATGGCCTCGGCGCGCATGACCTCCGCGATGCACCCCTTGACCACCGCAAGTCCCTCGGTCGGCCCGTACTGCAGTGCCCGAGCGCAGGAGTGGGCGGCGACCGTGCTCATCAGCGACGCGTACGAGTCGGGCGGGAACGTCGATGTGTCGGGCAGCCCGCCGGCGAGCGAGATCACGTCATCGCGCTCGGTCAGCGCCATCAGATCGCGCATCGCCGAGGACTTCATGACCTTTGTGCGCTCGGCGAAGAGCGCGCCATATCGCTCGATGTCCCGCGCGGTCGATCGCGGGCGGTGGGAGGTTGGGCTCACACTCCCCTGTCCTCTATCGTCACGGTCGGTCAAGGTACACCAACGTGCATCTTTTCTTCGACATCTGCACGGGCATGGGCGTCGCGGGCGCGGTCGGCGTCCGCCCGTTCCTCCCGGCGCTCGTCGCCGGCGGGCTCGCCGCCGCCAACGTCGAGATCCACTTCAACAGCACGGACTTCTTTTTCCTGCAGAGCGCCCCGTTCCTGCTTGGCATGGCCGTCGGCGCGATCGTGCTGGCGTTGATCGAGCGACGCCGGATCGAGTCCGAGGTGCTGACAATCGTGCTTGCCGTGATCAGCGCCGCGCTCGGGGCGCTTTGGTTCGCGGGAGCGCTGGACCACAACCACTACACGGACTGGCCCGGGTTGGTCGCCGGCGTGATCTGCGCGGTCATCGGCATCCTCGCGACGCGGCCGCTGCTGCTGCGGGTCCGGGCCAGGCTCGACCCGGAGGCGGCGTCCGCGGTGCCACTGTATGCCGAGGCCTTCGGCGTCGTGCTCGCGGGGCTGTCGGTCGTGGCCCCTCCGGTGGGCCTCGTCGGATTGCTGTTCCTCCTGTGGCTGCTGATCGCGGGGCGCCGGCGCGCCGACCAGAAGTACGCCGGTCTCCGGATCCTGCGTTGAGCCGGGCATCGTGACTCAGGCCAAGAAGCTCGTCTTGGTGGTGATCGACGCGCTCAAGCCCTCGATGCTCGAGCGGGCGATCGCCAACGGGCGTGCCCCGGCGCTGGCCCGGATCCGTCGTGACGGCTGCTACGTCGACGAATGCGTGGCCGCGTTTCCGTCGGTCACGCCAGTGTGCGCGGCCACGATCACGACCGGGCTGGGGCCCGACGGCCACTGGATCCCGAGCATGAACTGGTACCACCGCGAGGAGGGCCGATACGTCGAATACGGCTCGAGTTTCTCGGCTTCGCGCCAGTTCGGGGTCCTGCGGTCGCTGACCGACACCGTCTACCGGATGAACGCCGAGCACCTCTCGCCCGAGATCGAGACCGTGTACGAGTCGCTCGACGACGCCGACGTCCGCACCGCCGGCACGACGTATCTGATCTACCGTGGCCGCTACGAGCACGAGGTCTCAAACGAGACCGCGCTCGCGCGGATCGTTACATCGACGCTGTTCCGGCGGACGATCTACGGGCCGCGTGAGCTCTTCTACGCCGACCTGTACGCGAGCCGCAAGACCGGATGCCGCGGTCAGCTCGGGATGCCGGGTATCCGCGACCAGCACACGGGGTGCGTCGGCGCGTACCTGGTCGAGAACGACCTGTTCGACTTCATGCTGTTCTCGCTTCCGGACAACGACGCGTGGTCGCACAAGAACGGCCCTCATGCTCAGGTGACGTCGATCGCGGCCGCCGACCGCCAACTCGAGCGGCTGATGCACGCGGCCGGAGGACCCGACGCATTCCTCGACGAGCATGCGGTGATCGTCACCTCCGACCATTCCCAGGCGGCGGTCGAGGAACGGATCCGCCTGGACCGCGCATTCGCCGAGTTCGACGTGGCGACTCGGAGCGCCGCACGGTCGATCAATGCGGAGGTCGCTCTGAGCCCGGCGCAACGCGCCGCGATGATCTACGCGCTCGACCTGGAGCGGCGCGACGAGCTGGTGGAGCGGTCGGTCGAGGCGGTTCGCGATCTCGAGGGGGTCGATCTGGTGCTGTGGCTCGCGGGCCCTGACCGCGAAGAGGCCGTGGTGCGCAGCCGTCGCGGAGAGCTCCGGTTCGCGCCGGGCGATCAGGTCGCCGACGATCGGGGCGTCCGGTGGGATGTGGACGGCGACCTGGCGGCGCTGCTCGGCGAGGTCCAGGACGGGCGCTTCCTGTGCAGCGAGTATCCGGACGCGCTCACCCGGATCTGGTCGGCGCTGAAATGCCCTACCGCGGGGGACGTTCTGCTTTCGGCATCGCCCGGCTATGAGTTCGTCGACTGGGGTGGCGCCGATCACGTCGGAGGCGGCAGCCACGGGTCGCTGCACCGGACAGATTCGCTGGGAGCGTTGCTTTGGTGCGGCACCGGTCCGGCGTCCGCGTCCGCTCGTTCGCGGTGGTCGCTCCGCGATGTCGCGCCGATGGTCCGCGAGCACTTTGCGATTACCAACGGCGCCGCGCGGTTAGGAGGAGCGCGCGAGCCGGAGTTAGGAGCCGATTAGTGCGCGTCGAACTCTTACGCTCGGCCGACATCCCGCCGATACATTTCCGCGAGTGCCTGACGAGCTGACAACCACGGTCGAACTGCCAGTTCATGGCCGCGTGCGCCACGGCGTGGGCCAGCCGCTGCTGCGCCTGCGGGCGGGCATCCGCCACCCCCACAACTGGCTGCAGTTGGGTCGTTTCGGCGCCGTCGGGCTGAGCGGCTACGTCGTTAACCTGGCCGTATTCGCCGCGTGCGTCCATCTGCTCGGGATCGACTACCACCTCTCGGCCGTGATCGCGTGGGCCGTGTCGGTGCTCAACAACTTCTGGCTGAACCGGCACTGGACGTTCGACGCCAAGCAGGATCACCCGGTCATGCAGGCGGTCCGCTTCTTCGCGGTCTCGTTGGTCGCGTTCGGCTTCACCTACGTGGTCCTGGTCGTACTGGTCGACGCGGGCCTGATGAAGGTGGCCGCCCAGGCGATCGCGATCGCGGCCGGCACGCCGCTGTCGTTCATCGGGCAGAAGCTTTGGAGCTTCAAGGCCTAGACGCCCTGCGCCGGCGGCACTCCGCGGCGCTTCTCGTAGCTGTTCTGGTTGCGACCATCGTGGGCGCGGTCGCGGCTGTGGACCCGGCCGCGGCGCGCGCGTCCGGCGTCACGGTCACGAAGACGGTCACGACGACCGCGACGGCTTCGAGCGCGCCGGTGCTCGTGACCCAGCAGAACGTCCCGCCCAAGGGCTTTCGGCTGACCGCTTCCGAGGTCGAGAAGATCGCCGCGGCTACGTTGACGATCAAGGCCGAGCTGAAGCGCCACCCGCACGCGCTCGCGTACGAGTACACGAAGGGGCCGGGCCAGTGGCAGGTCAGCTGGTTCTCCTCGGGAAAGAACCAGGTCGAGCTCGCCCAGGTTTACATCGACGACGCCACTGGGAGCGTGACGCAGGCGTGGACGGGCTTCCAGGTGGCGTGGTCGATGGCACGCGGCTACGCCGGCGCGTTCGGGCGCCGGGTCAACTCCTGGTACGTGTGGATTCCGCTGTGTGTGCTGTTCATCGCGCCGTTCCTGCCGTGGCGCCGCCGCCGGCTACCCGGCGGCGGTCGCGAGCCCCGCGCCTGGTCGCTCCTGCACGTCGACCTGCTCGCGCTGCTCGGCCTGTCGATCTCGCTTGCGCTGTTCAACCACGCGAACATCGGGCTGTCGACGCCGGCGCTTTATCCGTTCATGCTGTACCTGCTGGTCCGGATGCTGCTGCTCGGATTCGGGCGCGGCCGGCCGCGGCGCCCGCTGCGCCTGTTCGTTCCGGTCTCGTGGCTCGCGATCGGCGTGATCTTCCTGGTCGGCTTCAGGGTCGGGCTGAACGTCGTCAACTCGAACGTGATCGACGTCGGCTACGCCGGCGTGATCGGCGCCGACAAGCTGCTGCACGGCCAGCAGCTCTACGGGAACTGGCCGAAGGACAACGCCAGCGGCGATACCTATGGCCCCGTCGCCTACTACGCCTACGTGCCGTTCCGGATGATCTTCGGGTGGAGCGGCACCTGGGACGACCTCCCGGCGGCCCACGCGGCGGCGATCGTGTTCGACCTGCTGACGCTGTTCGGGCTGTACTGGCTCGGTCGCCGCGTTCGGGGCCCGACGCTGGGCGTCGTGCTCGCGTACGCGTGGGCCGCGTACCCGTTCACGTTGTGGACGCTCAGCTCGAACACCAACGACTCCCTGGTCGCATTGCTACTCGTGCTGGCGCTGCTCGTGATCACCTCGGCGCCGGCAAGGGGAGTGGTCGGCGCGCTCGCGGGCTTTACGAAGTTCGCGCCGTTCGCGCTCGCACCGCTGCTGTTGCGCGGCATCGACCCCCCGCCTACCAGACGGGAGATCGTCCGGTACACGCTCGCGTTTGCGATCACCGCGGTCGTCGTGATGCTGCCGGTGATCCTCGACGACAACTGGCACGCGTTCTGGCGCGACACGATCTCCTACCAGGCCGGTCGCACCTCGCCGTTCTCGATCTGGGGGCTGTGGGGAGGACTCGGCCTCGAACAGCACCTCGTCCAGGGCGCCACCGTGGCGCTCGCGATCGCGGTTATGGTCGTCCCGCGCCGCCGGGGCCTGATCGAAGTGGCCGCGCTCGGCGCCGCGATCCTGATCGCGCTCCAGCTCGGGGCCGGGTACTGGCTCTATTCCTACATCGTGTGGTTCTTCCCGTTCGTGGTCGTCGCGCTGTTCGGGAGCTTCCCAACCGAGCTCGAGCACTCGCTCGCGGAATCGGCGGTCGATGGCGGAGCCGAGCCGGTGCCGCTCGCGGTCGCCGGCGCGTGATCGCCCCCTGCACGACCTGTAAAACCCCCGGAAGCCTCCTCGCCGACCTCTTCTCTCGGGAGATAAGCATCCCCCGAGGCTGGCTTGCTCGGTTCAGGTGCGGCCGCCACGCTGTCGCGTAACCGATTGGCGTTGTGATCGGCTCACAAGGTCGCGAGGGGCCGTGGCCGACCACCCCCGGTCAATGGCGATTTACCCCTCATTTTTGGGGGGTAAAACGCCAAACTTCGGCGAGCTGCCTCCGTGACGCGCCCGGTGCGTTATGACCTCGACACAACGGATCCCACACTCGCCGGATTTGTACGACCGCCTCCCGACGTGCTTATTCCCCCCGACGAGCGGCGTAGCCGGAGCTTTCGGGACTTGTTCAGGTCGGGGAGCGCCCTAGACCACGCCCGGCGCCGGCAACAACACCTGTTCGATCGACTCGGCCCGCATTGACCCGCCCGACGCCCGAATCACGACCGCGTTCAGCCACGGATCCTCTGACGAGGTCTCGAACCGGATCGGCATCTGGGTGACCATCGACGTGAGCGCCTGGTCGCGGTTCACCCCGATCACGCCACCGCGAGGACCGGTCATGCCCACGTCGGTGATGTACGCGGTTCCGCCGGGCAGGATCCGAGCGTCGGCGGTCGGCACGTGGGTGTGCGTTCCTACCACCGCGGTGACGCGCCCGTCGAGGTGCCAGCCCATGGCGACCTTCTCGCTAGTCGCCTCGGCGTGCATGTCGACGAGCACGTGGTCCGCCTTGCCGGCGAGCGCGTGCAGCGCAGCGTCGGCCTCCGGGAACACCGCGCGGCCGGCCTTCATGAACAGGTTCCCCGACAGCGAGACCACGCCGAGCCGGACGCCCCCGGCGCTGCTTACCACGCACGTCCCGTGACCGGGCTGGCTCGCGAGGAAGTTGGCCGGGCGCAGGATCCGCTCCTCCTCATCGAGGTAGGCGTACACCTCGCGGTGGCGGTAGGTGTGGTTCCCGAGCGTGATCGCATCCACGCCCGCGGCCAGCATCTCGCGCGCGATCTTCGGGGTGATCCCGACGCCGCCTGCCGCGTTCTCGCCGTTGACGACGACGAAGTCGGCTGCGTACCGCTCGCGCAGCGAAGGCAGCAGCGCCAGCAGCGTGCGCTTGCCGAGGCCGCCGACTACGTCGCCGACGAACAGGATGGACACGGTTTCACTCACGTCTTGTCGGCGCTCATACTTCCAGGTGCATGAGTTGGAGGTTCCCCAGGCGACCGGGCGGCGCGCCGTCCACCGCCGGCGAGGACGACGAACGAGCCGGCGAAGACCGCGAGCGAACCGGCGGGGATGGCGAGCGTACCGGCGGCGACACGGAGACGAGGCAGCCGGACGAGTTCGGGAATGGGCCGAGCGGCCTGAGCGACGGGCCGGAACGCGAGGATCGCGTGCGCCGAGCCCATGGGCCGCCGATCGAGCAAACACGCGTCTCGCCGCCGCCGGTTGTCGTACCGCGCTGGGTTCAGTTGGTGATCCTCCCGCTCGCGGTCCTCGGCCTGTGGGCGCTCGCGCGGGCGACGGGAACGGTCCTGCTGATCCTGCTCGGGGCGAGCACGGTAGCGCTCATCCTGAACCCGGTCGTCAAGCTGCTCGTCCGTCGGAGGATCCCGCGCGGACTCGCGATCCTGCTCGTGTACCTGGCCGGGATCGCGTTTGTCGGCGGCATCGGCGTGCTGCTGTCGAACCCGGTCAGCACGCAGGTCGGCCACCTCGAGAAGGACGTCCCGCACTTCGTCAATCAGGCAAACCGCGATCTGGCTAGCCTCCAGCGCTGGCTGAACGCGCGGGGTATCAAGGTGCAGATCCAGCGCCAGGGCCAGACGGCGCTGCAAACGCTCGGGACCCAGATCCAGAAGCGCTCGAGCGACATCGTCTCGTTCTCCCAGGACGTGCTGACCAAGATCGTCACCACGTCGTTCGACCTCGTGCTCACGTTCGTGCTGTCGATCTACCTGCTGGTCTACGGGGAGCAGATCGGGGACCTGGTCCGCCGGATCATGCCGCCCGGCGACGGGACGCCTGAGGACGACTACCCGTTGCTGGTCCAGCGCGCGGTCTACGGCTACGTACGCGGCCAATTCCTGTTCAGCCTGATCATGGGCGCGAGCGCCGCGTTCGCGCTGTGGATCTTCGGCCTGATCGGGATCTTCCCGGACGGGTCGCGGTACGCGGTTTTCTTCGGCGCCTTTTACGGGTTGATGGAGTTCATCCCGTACATCGGGCCGATCATCGGGCCGCTGCCCGCGATCCTCGTCGCGCTGTTCGTCAGCCCGATCAGCGCCGTCTGGGTGACCCTGCTGTTCATCGCCCTGCAGCAACTCGAGGGGCATTTCGTCGCGCCTCAGGTGTTCCGGATATCGCTGCGGATCAACCCGATCCTGATCATCCTCGGGCTCCTGATCGGCTGGACGATTTACGGCATCGCCGGCGCGCTGCTCGCCCTGCCGATCGCCACGGTGATCCGCCAGACGGTGCTGTACCTCCGCCGGCACCTCGTGCTCGAGCCGTGGGGACCTGTCGGCGGCTCCGGCGTGCTGGCGACCGGCCTAGAACGATGTCCCGACTGCGGCGCCGCCGCCGGCTCGAACGACGCGTACTGCCGCTCGTGCGGAGCGCCGCTCGAGCCACGGGTGAAGCTCCCGGGTTAGTCGCTTCCCCGAAACCCATCAGTAGCCTGAGTCGCGTTGTCCATCGGCATCCAAACGGGCGAACCGACGGCCACGGTGGCGGCGCGGGGGTTGACGAAGCGCTTCGGCTCGAGGACCGCCCTGGAGCGAATCAGCTTCGAGCTCTACCCCGGCGAGGTGGTGGCGATCATCGGTCCGAACGGGGCAGGCAAGACCACGCTGCTCTCCATCCTCGCCGGCACGCTCGAGCCGAGCGAGGGCGAGGTCGTGCGGGCCTCCGACAAGCGCTTCGGCTGGGTGCCGCAGGAGCCCGCGCTGTACTCGAAGCTCTCGGCGGCGGAGAACCTGCGGCTGTTCGCCCGCCTTGAACGGCTCGCCGATCCCGAGCGAGCGGTGGCGCGGATGCTCGTCCAGACCGGCCTCGAGGACCGCGCCGACGAGGAGGTCGGCCGCCTGTCGGGTGGGAACCGGCAACGCGTGAACATCGCGATCGGCCTCCTGTCCGAGCCGCCGGCGCTGCTCCTCGACGAACCGTCGGCGTCGCTCGACCCACGCCAGCGCGAGCGTCTGTGGGAGTTCATCGGCGGCCTCGCCCACCACGGGACGACGATCGTATTCTCGACCCACAACGTCGCCGAGGCCGAGCACTACGCGGGACGGGTGCTCGTTCTGGGGGACGGCGAGCTGCTGTTCACGGGCACGCCCGCCGAGCTCGAGCGCGCGGTCAACGAGCCGGACGCCGCCACCGCCGCCACCGAGCGGGATGCGGTCGGCGGCGACTTCGAGCTCGCGTTCGTACGGTTTCTCCGCGAGCGCGGTCACTGATCCGTGCGCTGGTTGCTGGTCAAGGACCTCCAGATCCTCAAGCGCTCCCCGCTGCTCGTCGGGCTGCTGGTCGTGTACCCGATCGCGATCGCGTTGATGATCGGGTTCGCCCTGTCGAGTCCTCCGGGCAAGCCGAAGGTCGCGTTGCTCGACGAGGTGCCGGCCGGTCACGGCACCGTCAGCCTCGGCAACCAGCAGATCAGCGTCTCGAAGTACGCCAACCAGCTGTTCCAATCGATCGAGCCGATCAAGGTCTCATCACGTACGGAGGCGATCGACAAGGTGAAGAGCGGCCAGGCGGAGGCGGCGCTGATCATCCCGGCCGACATCGTCAGCCAGATCAACAACCTCATCACGCAGGGCACCGGCAACCCGACGGTTGAGCTGATCCTCAACTCCAAGGACCCGCTCGAGCGCCAGTTCGCCCAGCAGGCGATCACAGCCCGAGCCAGCCAGGTGGAGCAGGCCGTGTCGAAGCAGGTGCTCCGAGTCGCGGTCGACGACCTCGGGCGGGTGCTGAGCGGTGGCGATCTCCAATTCTTCGGCCACAACGTCCCGCTGCTCGGCCTGAGGAACGCGCGCACGATCGTTCAGGGGACGATCGCGTCGCTGCCGAAGGACTCGCCGTTGGTCCCGGCCCTGCGCCAGGTGGTCAACTTCGCCAACCTCGCCATCGACGGCCTGGCGTTCGCCTCACCGACTCTGAGCTCAATCGGCACGCCGCTCACCGTGCACACGACCGAGCTGTCGGGCAAGACGACGCCGACGGCCTCGTACGCCGCTGCGATCGCCGTGATCGTGTCGCTGATGTTCGTGGGCGTCCTGCTCGCCGCGGCGCTGCTCGCACTCGAGCGCTCAGAGCACGCCTACGCGCGGCTCGTCCGCGGCCTCATCACGCCTGAGGGCCTGCTGTCGGAGAAAATCACCCTGGCGGCCGCGAGCGCCGCTGCGGTCACGCTCGTGATGGCGGCGCTCGTGTCGTTGTTCGTGCACCTGGACTGGGGTCGTTTCCCGCTGTGGCTGGCGGCCCTCGCGTTCGGGGGCCTCGCCTTCGCGGCGTTGGGCGTGGCGATCGGCGGGCTCGCACGTGAGGTCAGCGTGGCCTCGCTGATGGCGTTCCTGCTGGCGCTGCCGATCGCGTTCGTCGCGCTGGTGCCCGCGGACGCCGTGTCGGGCACGGTCGAGTCGATCCTCGATGCGATCTCGTTCGTGTTCCCGTTCAAGGCGGCGCTTCAGGCCGTCGGCAACGCGTTCAGCGGGACCGCCCCCGGCATCGGATGGCCGCTCGTGCACCTGGCGGTACTGACGCTCGTGTTCGGAGCGCTCGCGCGCTTGGCTCTGAAGCGCTTCGCCTAGCGGGTCACGACGGGCCGACCATCCGGCGGAACAACACCGCGCAGATGACGGCCACGATGATCGAAACCACCGGCAGCGTGTAGCCGATCGCGCCGACGAGCGCGAGTACCAGCGTGACCAAGCCCACCGCACCGGCGACGCCGCCGGTCACGACCAGCTGGTAAGCGCGCCGCTCGCGCTGACGGCGGGGCGTGTAGTTGCCGCGCTTCTGAATATCGGCCACGGTGGCAGCGTAGCGCGGCTGTGGCGTACTTTGTTACCAAATGCCCGATACGCACTACATCCTCTTCTACGACTACGTCGCGGACATCCTCGAGCGACGCGCGCCTCACCGTGACGCGCACCTGGCCCTGATCCGCGCCGCAAAGGACGACGGACGCATCCTGCTGGCCGGCCCACTCGGGGATCCACCCCACGGCGCGGCGATCGTGTTCAAAGACCGCACCGCGGCCGAGGCGTTCCCGGAGTCGGACCCGTACGTGACGAACGGCCTGGTCACGGAGTGGCAGGTCGATCCCTGGGCGGTCGTGACCTAGGCCCCCGGCCCACCCCGAGCGGCAGGGGTATTCTCAAACGAGATGCCGTTTCCGCAGACCCGCCTCCGCCGGTTGCGCGCCACCGGCGCGCTGCGCGGCCTGGTTCGCGAGACGACCCTGAGCGCATCGGACTTCGTCTACCCGATGTTCGTCGCCCACGGGATCGACCGCCGCGAGCCGATCGACGCGATGCCAGGCGTCGACCGCTTGTCGATCGCGCACGCGGTCGAGGAGGCAGGAGACGCGGCAGCCCTCGGGATCCCGGCCGTGCTGCTGTTCGGGCTGCCGGCGGCCAAGGACGAGGAGGGCTCGGGCGCCTGGGACGACGAGGGGATCGTCCAGCTGGCAACGCGCGCGATCAAGGAGGCGCATCCCGACCTGATCGTGATCGCGGACCTGTGCCTGTGCGAGTACACGAGCCACGGCCATTGCGGGGTGCTCAGGACCGACGGCACGGTCGACAACGACGCGACACTCGATCTCCTGGCCCGGACCGCCACAAGCCAGGCCCGCGCGGGCGCCGACATCGTCGCCCCCAGCGACATGATGGACGGACGCGTCGGTGCGATCCGCCAGGCGCTCGACGACGACGGCCTCACTGACACCCCGATCCTCGCGTACAGCGCCAAGTTCGCCTCGGCCTTTTACGGCCCGTTCCGCGAGGCGGCGGACTCCGCTCCCGCTTTCGGCGACCGGCGCGGCTACCAGATGGATCCTGGGAACGGCGACGAGGCGGTCCGCGAGACCAAGCTCGACGTCGAGGAGGGGGCGGACATCGTGATGGTCAAGCCAGCCCTCCCGTATCTCGACCTGATTCACCGCATCAAGGTCGACACGCAGATGCCTCTGGCCGCCTACAACGTCAGCGGCGAGTACGCGATGGTCAAGGCCGCCGCGGCCGCGGGATATCTCGACGAGCGCGCCACCGTACTCGAGACCTTGACCTGCATCCGCCGAGCCGGGGCCGACATCGTCATCACATACCACGCCAAGGAGGCGGCGCGATGGCTTCAGTGAGCTCAGGCTTCGGTCCCAAGCACCGTAGCCGCAAGCACGGCGCCGCGACGCCGCTCGACGATCTCGACAAGCGCCTGCTGAACCTCATGCAGGGCCGCTTCCCGATCACCCAAAGGCCCTACCAGCACGTGGCAGCAGAAGCCGCGATCACCGAACAGGAGGCGATAGACCGCGTAAACCGCCTGCTCGACGAGCGCATCATCCGCCAGGTCACCCCGATCTTCGACACGCGGGCGCTCGGCTACTCCTCGATGCTGGTCGCCGCCAAGGTCGACCCCGATAACCCATGGCGGGCGGCACAGGTCATCAACGCGCACCCGGGCGTGTCCCACAACTACCTGCGCAATCATGAGTTCAACATCTGGTTCACGATCGCCACCGAGCCCGACTCGTCGCTCGGGCTCGACGGGACCCTCGAAGCGCTCGCCGGAGAAGCCGGCGCGGAGTCGGTACGCCAGCTTCCGACGCTCCAGTTGTTCAAGATCCGGATGGACCTCGAGATGGAGGGCGGGACCGAGGCGCTGGCCAAGGCGGTCGAGGTGGCGCCCCCCGCCGAGACCGAGCGACAGCCCTACGACGAGTTCGACATCGAGGTCATCCGGGCCACGCAGGGCGATATGCCGGTGATCCCCGAGCCGTACGCGCCCGCGGCTGAGGAGCTGAATATCCCGCAGGACAAGCTTCTCCAACACCTGCAGCAGATGCAGGAGCGCCGGCTTCTGCGCCGCGTCGCCGCGATCCTGTTCCACCGCCGCGCGGGCTTCAGCGCGAACGGGATGGGCGTGTGGAAGGTGCCCGACGAGCGGATCATGGAGCTCGGCCCGCGGATGGCCGCGTTCCGCGGGATCTCGCACTGCTATCAGCGGCCGACCTACCAGGATTGGCCGTACTCGATCTTCACCATGGCGCACGGGCGCTCCAAGGACGAGTGCGATGCGATTCTCGACTCGATCGCCACCGAGACCGGGATCGACGAGCGCGCGACGCTCTACTCGTCGACCGAGTTCAAGAAGATCAGACTGCTCTACTTCACCGACGAGCACCGCGCCTGGGAACGCGAGCACGCCGGGGTGTGAGCGAGCTCACCGCCACGCGCTCAGCGCAGCTGTACGAGTCGGCGCTGCGGGTCATGCCCGGAGGCGTCAATTCGCCCGTGCGGGCGATGCGCTCGATCGGCCGCGATCCGATCTTCATTGCGTCGGGCGTGGGGCCGACGATCACCGACGTCGACGGAAACGACTACGTCGACTGGGTGAGCTCGTGGGGGCCGCTGATCCTCGGTCACGCGCACCCCGAAGTCATCGCGGCCGTGACCGCGGCGGCGGCGAAAGGCACGACGTTCGGGGCGCCGACAGCCGCCGAGGTCCGGCTGGCGGAAGAAGTCGCAGCGCGGATCCCGTCGGTCGACATGATGCGCATGACCTCGTCGGGCACGGAGGCGACGATGAGCGCGATCCGGCTCGCGCGCGCGGTCACCGGGCGCGACAAGGTGCTGAAGTTCTCGGGCGCGTACCACGGGCACGTCGACGGCCTCCTCGCGGAGGCGGGGTCCGGACTCGCCACCCAGGGGATCCCGGCGAGCCCGGGCGTTACCGAGGCTGCGGCCTCGGCGACGATCGTCGTGCCGTGGAACGACCCCGACGCCGTGGCCGCGGCGACTGCGCGACATCAGCCCGCGGCGATCCTGCTCGAGCCGGTACCGGCCAACATGGGCGTCGTGCCGCCCGATCCCGGCTTCCTCGAGCGGCTCCGCCGGCAAGCCGACGACTCTGGAGCGCTGCTGATCTTCGACGAGGTGATCACCGGCTTCCGGGTCGCGCGCGGCGGCGCCCAGGATCGCTACCGGGTGCTCCCCGACCTGACGATCATGGGCAAGATCATCGGCGGCGGTCTTCCTGCGGCTGCCTACGGAGGGCGCCGTCACTTGATGGAGCGGATCGCGCCCGCCGGCGACGTGTACCAGGCCGGCACGCTGTCCGGCAACCCGCTCGCCACCGCGGCCGCGCTGGCCACCCTTCGGAAGCTGGACGACGCCGCGTATGAGCAACTCACCACGACGACCGAAACACTCGCAACCGGTCTGCGCGACGCCGCGGCTGCGGCGGGCCGCGCCGTGCAGGTCCAGGCCGTTCCCGGGCTGCTGACGGTGTTCTTCTCGAACCGTCCCGTCGGAGACTATGCGACAGCCGCCGGGTCCGACACGAACGCCTACGGCGCCTGGTGCCGGGGCCTGCTCGCCCGAGGGGTGTATCCGCCGCCCTCGCAGTTCGAGGCCTGGTTCCCGTCCCTCGCCCACACCGAGGCCGACGTCCAGCGAACCGTCGACGCCGCCGCCGCCGCGTTCGCTGAGATTGCCCGCTGATGAGCGAGCCCCGCACGAGGACCGTCCGCGACGGGGCGAATGCGCTCCACGAGGCGCTTGCGGCGCATGGTGGGACCGTCGCCGACACACTGTGCGATCCGGCGATCGACAGCGAGCAGCTCGACCATCCCGGTCCAGCACAGCTCGCGGCTGCCGGCCCGCGCGCCCGGGGCCGGGAATCCGAGTACGAGCTGTTGCTCGAGATGATCCTCGAGGGCTACCGGCTTCATTACGACGAGCCGCTCGTGGTCCGCACGCCCGACGTCGACCTGGCGCTCCTGTTGGGCGACCAGCTGTATGCGCTCGGCCTGTCGCAGCTGGCGGCGCTCGGCGACCTCGAAGCCGTGGCGGAACTCGCCGATGTGATCTCGCTCGCCGCGCAGGCGCACACCGCCTCCGACCGCGAGCTCGCGCAGGCCGTGTGGGAGTCCGGGGCGAGCGCGGTCGGATGGGGCCCGAGCGAAGCCCATGCCGACGCCAAGGCCATGGCGCGGGCGCATGATCCGAGCGCTGCGAAAGCCCTGCTCGCGGCCGCTTGTGCGGTTCGCAGCGAGCGCGCAGACCCGCCCTTGTGAGGTTCGTATCGAGGTTGTTAGGCCGGCGCGTACCGAGTTGCCTGGCGATGACCTTCTCGCCTCCGTGGCGGTACGCTGTCGGAGTCTAAGTTCGCCGTAAGGAACGCGAGGCGCCGGTGCCCGACCGCTACAAGGAACGGAAGTCGAAATACACGCTCGACCGGGGGATGCCCGGCGCGTTCGAGGGCGAGACCGTGACCCGCCGGCGGCTTATGAACCTGGCTGCCAACGGCGCGGGCGCGGTCGCCGTGGCGGCGTTCGCGCTCCCCGCGCTCGGGTTCGCGATCGCGCCGATCTTCAAGCGCCAACAGTGGACGTGGCAGCCGGTCGGTCCCCCGTCGGACTTCACCGATTCCGACTACGTGACGAAGATCGTCAACCTCGTCCCGGGCATCGGCGAAGCCGGCAATTCGGTCGCGTACATCCGCAAGCGCAACCCCGCGATCGACAAGGAGCCCGAGGACCAGTACAACCACTTCGTCGCGCTGTCCGACAAGTGCATGCACCTGGGCTGCCCGGTCAGGTACGTCCTGGCGGCGCAGCGGTTCATCTGCCCGTGCCACGGCGGCGTGTACGACTTCCGCGGGATGGTCGCCGGCGGCCCGCCGGTGCGGCCGCTGGACCGCTTCTACACGCGCGTCAACGAGCAAACCGGGCTCCTCGAGATCGGCCCCCGGTACTCGGTCAATAACGAGCTCCAGCGCTTCTCACCGCGCTTCCCCGGTGAGCCGATCGACGGCATCGGCCAGTATCTGTACCCGGCCCAGTTCGACACATCCTCGCCGCCCCCGCACTAGCTCACATGCCCAAGATTCCCGCACCGCCGCTTCCCAAGGCCCTCCAGCCGAAGCCCAAGAAGCCGTCCGAGTCCAACGGTCAGGTCCCGACCCATTCCGCGCCGCTCGAGGCGGGGATCTCCACCGTCGACTGGCTCGACGAGCGCACCGCGCTGTCGCCGGGCCTCCGCTGGCTGATGTGGCGCAAAGTTCCGCGCGGGGTCAACTGGGCGTACACCCTTGGCTCGGCGACGCTGTTCGCGTTCCTGAACCAGGCCGTCACCGGCGTATTCCTGGCGATGTACTATCGCCCGGACGTGTCCGGCGGCGCGTACGAGTCGGTCCGGAACATCAACGACAACGTGTTCCTGGGTCAATTCGTGCGGGGCATGCACAAGTGGGGCGCGTCGGTGATGATCATCCTGATCTTCCTGCACATGGGGCGGGTGTTCTTCTACGGCGCCTACAAGTACCCGCGCGAGCTGACATGGGTGATCGGGGTCGTGCTGCTGATCCTGACGCTCGCAATGGGCTTCACCGGTTACCTGCTGCCGTTCGACCAGCGTTCGTACTGGGCGACGGTGGTGGGCGTGAACATCAACGCGGGCGGGCCGTTCATCGGGCCGTTCTTATCGAACTTCCTGCTCGGCGGCGCGGACTTCAATGCGACCACGCTGTCGCGGTTCTACTCGATTCACATGTTGCTGATCCCGGGTCTGATGGCGGCGCTTATCGGCGCCCACCTGTACCTGGTCACGAAGCTCGGCATCTCGGCTCCCCCGTGGCTCAAGCCCCAGCCCGAGCACGACGGCGATCACGAGATCGACCAGGCGGAAGTGTGAGCCCCAAAGCTGACACCACCCGCGACGCCCGGGCGGGAGGTCACGGATGAACCAGGCCGAGAAGGAGGCCTATCTCCGCGATTACTCGATCCTGAAGAACGAGGGCGAGCCGTTTTTCCCTTACTCGGTCACGCACGACGGGGTCATGGCGTGCATCGTGCTGGCCGTGATCATCTTCTTTGCGCTTATGTTCGGCGCCGAGCTCGGGCCGAAGGCCGATCCGACCACCACCACCTACGTCCCCCGGCCCGACTGGTACTTCTTCTTCCTGTTCGAGGTCCTGCGGGTGATGCGCAACGTCCCGAAGTTCACGCCGATGGCGACGATCGGCGTGCCGACGATCTGCATGATCCTGCTGTTTCTGCTGCCGTTCTACGACCGCAGCCCGGAGCGGCGGATCGAGCGCCGCCCGATCGCGCTCGCCGCGGGCGTCGCGACGATCGCCGCGATGGCCTACCTGACCTACAGCGGCGCGAACACCGGCTCGCCGAACTCGGTCGACATCAAGCCGCCCTCCTCACTGACGCCGGCGCAGCAGGCGCAGTTCAGGGCCGGGGCGGACGTCGTCGGCGAGTCCGGCTGCCTTGCCTGCCACGTGATCGGCAACAACGGCAACAACGGGCCAGGGCCGGTGCTCACCCATATCGCCAGCACGGTTCCCTCCCAGCAGATCGCCTCGACGCTGCGTAACCCGACGCCGCCGATGCCGTCGTTCAAGGACCTTCCGCCGGACAAGTTCAACAACCTCGTCTACTTCCTCTCGAACCTACAGTAGAGCGCCATAGGGACAATGGCGAGCACGTCCCCCGGGGCGCTAGACGAACCGCAGGTCCGCGCGATGTTCGACCGGATCGCGGGTCTGTACGACCGGATGAACACGGTGATGACCGCCGGCCTCCATCACGAGTGGCGCCGGCGCGCGAGCGACCTCGCGGAGCTCCCGCGCGGCGGACGGGCGCTCGACGTCGCGACGGGCACCGGCGATCTCGCGCTCGAGCTGGCCACGCGGGTCGGACAGGGCGGAGAGGTCGTCGGGGTCGACTTCAGCGAGCGGATGCTCGAGCTGGCGCGCGTCAAGGCCGGCGAGCGCCCCGCGAGACTCGGCGGCGCGACCGTCCGCTTCGAGACCGGCAACGCACTGGCGCTCACGTATCCGGACGGGGCCTTCGACGCCGCCACCGTGGGCTTCGGAGCGCGGAACTTCTCGGACCTCGGGCGCGGCTTGTCGGAGATGGCCCGTGTGGTCCGTCCGGGCGGACGCATCGTGGTGCTCGAGATCACGACCCCGCAACGGCCGCCGCTCTCGACCTTCTTCAACGTGTGGTTCGACCGCGTCGTGCCGGCGTGCGGCCGGCTGGTCGATTCGGAGGCCTACAGCTACCTGCCGAGCTCGGTCAAGCGATTCCCCGCGCCCGAGGAGCTCGCCGCCCGGATGTGGGAGTCGGGGCTGCGCGACGTTCGGTATGTGCTGACCGCGGGGGGCATCATCGCGTTACACGTGGGACTGGTCCCGACCTGATGAGTACAGGCGCACAAGCGGTCGTCGATGCCGGGGGGGAGGAGCTGACCCGGATCATGGACCGAGTCGAGCGGCGCATGGCCGAGCTCGCCACCGGTCACGGCCCCGTGCTCGGCAGGCATGCCGGCGACACGATCTCGGCCGGCGGCAAGCGGTTGCGTCCGTTGCTCGTGTGCATCGCGGCCGGCGCCCCGCCGCCGGAGACCAACGGGCTCGTCCGGGCGGCGGTCGCGGTCGAGCTCGTGCACGGCGCGACGCTCGTCCATGACGACGTGCTCGACGGCTCGGCGCTCCGTCGAGGGCGCCCGACCGTGGTCGCCACCGGCGGCCGGGCCTCCGCGATCGCCACCGGTGACTTGCTGTTCTCGCGCGCGTTTGCCGAGCTCGCCGCCGGCGGATCCGTCGATGCGGTGCGGATCTTGTCTCGGGCCAGCCGTGAGCTCGCACTCGGCGAGCTCACGCAACGTGAAGACGCGTGGAGCGCTGAGGTCACGGTGCGGCGCTACCTGGCCCGCTGCCGGCTGAAGACCGGGGTCCTGTTCCGCGCCGCGTGCGAGCTGGGCGCGCTCGAGGGCGACCGCGAGCCGGATGCGCTCGGCGCGTTCGGCGACCGGATCGGTCTGGCCTTCCAGATCCTCGACGACGTCCTCGACGTGTCCGGGCCGCCCGAGCGGACCGGGAAGCCAAGGGGAGCCGACCTGCTCGACGGCACGGTCAACCTCCCGCTGATCTTGGCCCGGGCCCGCGACCCCGAGCTCGCGGCGCTCGACCTGCGATCCGTGCGCACGCCCGAGGACGCAGCGGCGGTGTGCGAGCGGATCACGGCGACGGGGGTCCTCGGTACCGCCACATCCCGCGCCCGGGAGCTCGTCGCCGACGCCAAGCTCGAGCTGCCGGACATACCGGCACGTCAGCGCGCGGCACTCGAGCTCGCCGCCGACGTGATGGTCGAGCGCTTCGCCTAGGGGTCTGCGGAATCCGGCCGTGTTGCTTCACCCCGGGTTATCGTGTCGGAGCCGAATTCCCCGGTCTGCGGAATTCGGCGCGACACGCCTCGAAGGTTGAGGCGTAGCCGAGCCGGATTCCGTTAAGGGCATTCGGCCGTGTTGCTTCACCCCGGGTTATCGTGTCGGAGCCGAATTCCCCGGCATCCATGCCTCGCCGTGCGGGCCTGCCGCGCCACCTCCCACGGACGCCGGCGAAGCCGGCCGCCAGCCCTACCTCAGGTCTAGAAGTCTTCGGGGAGGATGTGATCGGCGTGCAGCGCGGTGATGAACCGATCGATCTGATCGGCCATATTCGCCTGCGTCAGCCGCTGGAGATCCCGGAGCATGTCGGCGAGGCCCTCGTCTAGACGATCCTCGAGCTCACGCACCTGGTCCTGGGTGAAGAGGCCCTCGGTGTACCAGTCGCAGTTCGGGCAATTCAGCACGAGGTTCCAGCACTCCTCCGGCGCCTCGGACCAGTCGATCGGCTGGACCAGCTCTGACGCGCAGTCCGGGCACACGTGGAGGCCTCGGGTGGCGTGGTTCTGGTCGCCCCACCGGACCACCTCGATGCTGCGGCCGCTGGGGAGCACGATACGTCGGACTGAAGGCTGTTCTGGCTGCTGGTTCATTGAACTCTCCGTGCCCTTAATCGGCCCGCGCCGTGGGCAACTTGAGGCGCATATGAAGGAGTAGCCAAGCGACCCGTTTTCACCCCCCTAGGGAGACCGGGTAACCTTCGAATCCCCATCCGGAGGCGTGTGAATGTTCCGTAACCCCACAACCGATCTGATCGTCGTTCTGGTGATCGTCCTGCTGATCTTCGGCCCCAAGCGGCTGCCCGGCCTGGGCAAGCAGTTAGGGACCGGCCTCCGCGAGTTCAAGGAATCGATCACAGGGGAGAACAAGGACGAAGAAGAGACCTCGCGGCCTGAGATCACGGCCGCCAGTGCCTCGACGGCCGAGGCCGCGCCGAGCGCCACACCCGCTGAGCGCCAGTCGGCCGAAGTCGGGCCCCAGAGCCGCTCGTAGCGGCGGCGAACCCGGGAAGTCCTGGTCGTGGCGCGCATACGGCCCATCGGGCATGAGGACCGGCTGAGCATCGTCGACCACCTCGACGAGCTCCGCTCGCGCCTGTTCGTCTGCCTCGCCGCGCTGGCGGTCGCGTTCGGCCTCTGCTTCTGGCAGAACAACCACCTCCTAACGGTGCTGAACCGGGCGCTGCCCGACAACTCGCGCGCCGCCGTCCACAACGGGCTCTCGTCCGTGCCGTCGGAGTCGGTCCAGTTCGAGCGGCTATTCACCAAGCTGGCGGCATCGCAGACCGCGCTGGCCAACACACCGGGGGTCTCGGCTCAGGCCCGGCAGATCTATCTTCAGACGGCTGCCGAATACACGCAGGTCGCCAAGACTCTCCCGAAGAGCCTTTCGACCCAAGAGAAGCCGGTCACGCTCGGCGTCGGGGAGTCGTTCACGACCACGCTCACCGTCGCCGCGTATTTCGCGTTGCTGTTCTCTTTACCGGTTCTTATCTACGAGGGCTATGCCTTTGTTATTCCTGCTCTGAGCCAAACCGAGCGTCGCGCGGCCTACCCGGTGATGGCCGCTGCACCGGCCCTGTTCCTCGCCGGCGTGGTGTTCACGTACATCGTCGTGCTGCCGCCCGCCGTGCATTTCCTCCAGGGCTACAACGCCGATCAGTTCCAGGTCCTCGTCCAGGCGAAGTCCTATTACTCGTTCGAGATCCTCACGATGCTCGCGGTCGGCCTCGCGTTCCAGCTGCCGCTCGGGCTGCTCGGGCTTCACCGCGTTGGCGTGATCAACGGAAGCACTCTGACGCGACACTGGCGCTACGCTACGGTCATCATTGCCGTGGTCGCCGCGGCGATGCCGGGGGCCGATCCGGTCACGACCGGGCTCGAAACGGCGCCTCTCGTCATCCTCTTCCTCGCCAGTATCGTGCTGCTCAAGATCGCCGACCGCCGCGCTGCGGCTCGCGCCGCCCGCGAAGCCAAGGCCGCTTTCGGCGACGGCCTCGATCCCACCTAGCCAATGCTGTTCGACCTCCGCAGCCGCGGTCGCCGCCGGACCGTCCAGGCCGTCTACCTGCTGCTCGCAATCCTCCTTGGGGGCGGTCTGGTGCTCTTCGGAGTCGGCGCCGGCAACGGCCTCGGCGGCCTCCTCAACGCGTTCAATGGCAGCGGATCCAGCTCCGGCCAGAAGGCGGTAGTCAGCCAGCAGGAGCAGCAGGCGATCAAGCAGACCCAGCAGAACCCCAGCAATCCCCAGGCCTGGGCCAACCTCCTCCAGGCACGCTGGACCTCCGCCGGACAGGGAGCCAACTTCAACTCCTCAACCGGCCAGTTCTCCAAGTCCGGCCTCAATGAGCTGAGCCTGGCCACCCAGGCTTGGCAACGTTATCTGGCGCTCCAGAAGAACCCCGATCCCAACCTCGCGATCCTCGCCGCCCGCGCCTACGCTGGCCAGCAGAACTACGCCGGCGAAGCGAGCGCCTGGGACATCGAAACCCAGGCCGATCCATCCGCGGTGAAGGGCTTCGAATGCCTCGCCGTGTCGGCCTACGCCGCCGGGCAGACTCGCAAGGGCGATCTGGCTCAGGCCAAGGCCGTCAGCCTGGTGCCCAAGGCTCAGCAAACGCTGCTCAAGAACGCGATCAGCCAGGCCAAGACGCAGCCGTCGGTCGCACAGCAATGCTGATCGCCCCAACTGGGGACCGGCGGGTAACATCGCGGCCAAGGGCCGTTAGCTCAACTGGTAGAGCAGGGGACTCTTAATCCCAAGGTTGGAGGTTCGAGTCCTCCACGGCCCACTCCACGGCCCACTCCACGGCCCACTCGACTCGATAAGCGCCGCACGGGAGGCTGGCTTGTGAATCCCCGTCCGCCCGACGACCCGTCCGAGCTCGGTTTTCAGGTGCGGCGGCGAACTTTTTGGTTGACGCGGCGATGCGGGCCGCCGGGAGGAGCCTCCCCGATATGAGTCTGTCGTTCGCGCTCATGGCAGCAATCAACGGTTCCAGAGGCT
>Ga0335076_10001024_pt1 | contig 26838 bp, 23 predicted proteins | sample Lox_Sample_25_FD_206717 | JGI IMG/M metagenome (GOLD analysis project Ga0335076, IMG submission 206717) | Soil microbial communities from Loxahatchee National Wildlife Refuge, Florida, United States - Lox_Sample_2.5 | ecosystem: Environmental > Terrestrial > Soil > Wetlands | place: USA... | reverse complement strand
TCTGTGTTCGTTCCGATAGAGCTAAGTTATCTGTCGCCCGGATGGTTTGCTGAGTTGCAATTTCTGCGTCCCATCGCTGAGTGGAGACAAGCCGACGTTTTGAGCCCAAGGCCGCGCGAGCGACATCAAGACTGGCTTCGGCCGCCGCTACATTGATTTGATACGGGACAGGATCAATACGAAACAGCAGATCGCCCTTTTGTACAAGCTCGTTTTCATGCAACGGGAGCTCGATAATGCGGCCGCCGACCAGTGGCGCGATGTGCACAACCTCGACATCGATACTTGCGTCGTCTGTGCTCGGTTTTGCCTTGAATAATGTCCAGACTCCGAGTACGCCGGCAAGCACGACCACGACAGAGGCGATACTCGCACCCACTCGGCTGTGCTTGTGAATCCCACGTATTTCCGTCATCAATGCGCCACCCAGAAGTGCCACGTGATCAAAGCGACAATCGTGCCGGCTGCGCAGCAGACTGCAAGCTGATAGGGAATATAGTTTGCAAGACGCGTTGCGACCATGAGGGCGCGGATGAATACCGCCACCACCAAGGCAATCACGGCGCACAACAGCCAGGCAGGGAAATAAGCTCCCGCGATGGTGACGGAGGGAGCTCCACCACAGCCGGTCGAACAGAATGCTTGTCCCAACAGCAACATTGCCGAGACCAACCGTGTTTGGCGATCGATAGCGGACCTTCGGCGCACCGGCCTCGAGTCCGTGAAAACACATAGCTTAGGCATTCCGCCCCACAGCGAATCGTCTCAATAAACTAAACTTTGATTCAACAGTTTGCAATTCCGTGAGGCATCGAATTGATCGATCACAGCACTGTGATCGATCGCGGCAAACTGCGGTGGTGGCAGCCCCCCGAAAACTGGCTCCCGTCTCAGGCGACGGGACAAAAAGTCGTGGCTAGCCACATTCTGCCCATGATCCACAAAGTGTCTACGTGGAACGAACGAGACCATCTTCTACAGAACAATTCAGACCGCTTCAGGGGGGCTCCATGGACAAGCCACCAGAGCAAGCGGCATCATGCCGGAAAGTGAGGACCGATGGGGAGGTTGGTATGACGTACTTTGATTGTTTTGTGGTGGGTTCGTGGATGTTCGCGATGGGATGGTTTTTTGGTGCCGTCTACATTCAAAACCAAGCGACGGAAACCGTGCTTGCGAGCGTAGAACTTAAACAGAGCGCAAGGCATGACCGGTGGCAGGTTTTGACCTCCGCCAGTGCCGCCGCTGATTAAGAAGGAGTTTGGACGACTCGAATGCACTCAAGATTTGCCAGCCCATTCGCTGCAAGATGGTGGGCAGTGCAGGACTCGAACCTGCGACCTCCTGCTTGTAAGGCAGGCGCTCTAACCAGCTGAGCTAACCGCCCTCGTACTGCTCGCGACCAAATTGTCGCTGAGAACTTGATTGAGGGACTTTCGCGCGAACCACGCTTTGTCGAGTATACGTGGGCAATAAAAAACCGGTCAATCGGCCGGCCCTGTGTCTCCTGCTACACTCCATCCGTGCGCCGTCTCATTATTAATGCCGACGACTTTGGATTCACCTCCGGCGTAAACCGTGCCATTGTCGAGGCTCACAGTCGCGGCATCGTGACCTCTTCGACGCTGATGGCTTGTGGGCCCGCTCTTGCCGACGCTGTCCAAATTGCACCAACCCTGCCTCGACTGAGTATCGGCTGTCACGTGGTACTAATCGACGGTGAACCACTCAGCGATGCAGCAAAGGTCCCCACACTCATTTCTCCTGGCACGTCACGATTCCGCGATAGCCTGAAGAGCTTTGCCGCCCGTGCGATCACCGGCCGGATTGACGATGACGAAATTACACAAGAGGCTTCGGCGCAAATTCGCCGAATCCAGGATGCCGGAATTTCTCTCTCTCACTTCGACACCCACAAACATACGCATCTCTTCCCGAGGATTCTGCGGCCTCTTCTTCGAGCCGCTGCCGCTCGTGGGCTGAGAGCCGTGCGCAATCCGTTCGGACCTCGGTTACCATTGCGCTCCAGCGAACTGCTTGCGCGTCCAAACCTGTGGACACGCTACGCTCAACTCAACGTACTGCAGAGGTTCGCGTCGAAGTTCCGCGAAGCAGTGGCGCGCGAGGGCTTCGCGACGCCCGATGGCACGCTCGGCATCGAGGTCACGGGCACTCTCGACGAAACCCTCTTCGATGCCATCGCTCTGAGCGTACCTGAAGGGACTTGGGAATTCGTCTGTCACCCTGGATACAACGACAGCGACCTGCAAGCCGCTAGAACTCGATTGCGCGAGTCGCGCGAAACCGAGTTGCGAGTATTGACTCTGCCGGCAGCTCGCGAGAGGCTCGCTCAACAAGGCATTGAGCTCATCTCCTTTCGCGACTTAAGCCCCGCCTCCAACCAACTGAAGAGTTGACGCCAGCGCTGCTCGCGTCAGGTCAAGTTTTTTACAACCACTTCGAACCAAGGTGGGAACCGCGAGGGTACTCCGGTAACCTGCCAAAATAGCGTCAAATAGTAAGATGGAGTACAATTCAGCGTTTTTCCTGCGGAGGTAAACGCTCATGTCGGCCCAAGGGTCAGCGCCACGTGCGACTCTGGAACTGAAGGTCCGCGTATGGGGCATGGGCGCGAATAACCAACCGTTTTTTCAAACCGCCATCGCACAAAACGTCAGCGCAACCGGGGCATGCATCTACGGGATTGAGCCCGAACTCAAGGTCGGCGATGTCATCGGAGTGCAGTACGAAACGAAAAAGGCGCGCTGCAAGGTGATTTGGGTCGTTGATGCCGGAGCCCTCAAGAAAACGCAGGTCGGCGTTCAGCTCGTAGCAGATCAAGAATGTCCGTGGACTGCCGTGCTACCACAGGACATGCGGCCTGACGAGCGTACGGTGCAACGCCAGGACAATCGTCGAAAGTTTGCCCGCCACAAGATTTCCTTTCCCCTCGAATTGCGTGACGAACGCGTCAACACTCCATTGCGCGTCAATGCAACCGACATAAGCGGCAACGGCTGTTATGTAGAGACTGTGATGCCCCTTCCGGTCGCTACTCCGCTTCGTGTCGATTTCTGGATAGAAGAAGAGCGGATTTCCCCAACCGCCGTCGTTCGTACGCGTGATCCCGGAGTCGGGATGGGCATCGAATTTACCGGGTTACCTGAGGAAGCCAAGAAGCGCTTTCAGTCTCATCTCGACAAACTCGATTCCGTTAAAACTCTCGGCCACAAGGACGGCCAGTAGAGGCCGTCCGCGCCGACCTCGCTCGTGTAAAATCTGCAACCGCCGTATCTCTCGGCCATCGAATACAGAACGCTGAGAGGCCCGACTGACACATGAAGATCGGAATCACCTGTTATCCAACGTATGGCGGCAGCGGTGTGGTGGCCACCGAATTGGGTCTAGAACTGGCCCAGCGCGGGCACGAGATCCACTTCATCACCTATGCGCAGCCTATCCGGCTTCGGGGTGAGCAGCCGAATATTCACTATCACGAAGTGGAAGTCTCCCGTTATCCCCTGTTCGATTACCCGCCCTACGATCTGGCTCTGGCCACGCGGATGGCTGAAGTTGCTCAGCTCTACGATCTTGATCTCTTGCATGTTCATTACGCCATCCCTCACTCGGTCAGCGCGCTTCTCGCGCGGCAAATGCTGGCCGCTGGATCTCGAGGCCGAAGGCTTCCGTTTGTCACCACGCTGCATGGCACCGATATCACTCTCGTAGGCCTCGACCGCTCGTACTTGCCCATTACGCGTTACTCGATCGATCAAAGCGACGGTGTGACCGCGATCTCCAACTACTTACGCGACCGCACGCAACGGGTCTTCGATGTCAAAAATCGCATTGAGGTCATCTACAACTCGGTGAACTGCGATTTCTACTCTCGTAATCCGGAGGAGGTCGCGCGCACTCGGCCAGAGTACGCGCCCAATCACGAGCGCCTGCTCGTCCATCTTTCCAATTTTCGACCCGTGAAGCGGCTGACCGACGTGGTGGAGATCTTCGATCGCGTCCACAAGCAGATACCCTCGCGGCTGCTACTGATTGGCGACGGTCCGGATCGCTCCGTAGCGGAGTGGCTGGCCGTACAGAAAGGCATTCACGACGATGTCCTTTTTCTCGGCAAGCTGGATCAAGTCCAGGACAAAGTCGCCCTGGCTGACATCATGCTTATGCCGAGCGAGTTGGAATCCTTTGGCCTCGCTGCGCTGGAAGCCATGGCGTGTGAAGTTGTACCCATCGCTACTAAGGCAGGTGGTGTGCCTGAAGTGATTGATCACGGCAAGACGGGATTTCTTGCAGATGTTGGTGACGTGGAAACGATGGCGCGTTACGCGATCGACTTGCTGCAAAATGAAAATCGCCTGCGCGAAATGGCGAAACAAGCTCGTGCTGTCGCGCTCGAACGCTTCTGCTCAACAAAAATCGTCAAGCAATACGAAGATTTCTATCGTCGCGTGCTCGAACGCTCCGCATAAAATCCTTCCGGCACCGAGCTTGCTGCCTCAAGCAACGGCAGACGAATCCGCACAAGAGTTCCCTTCCCCTCCTGGCTGTCGATGGTCATGCGCGCGGTATCTCCGTAGAGCACCTGCAAGCGCTCGCTGATGTTCGCCATCCCAATTCCCATCCCGGACCAACTGCTGCTCTCCTCTAGTTGCGTTGCGCCCATGCCCACGCCATCATCTTCAACTTCGATGATGAGCCTGGAATCCGTAACCCGGCTGCGCAGGTAGATGCTGCCGCCTTCAATCTTCGGAGCCAGCCCGTGCTTGATGGAATTTTCGATCAACGGCTGCAGCAGCATGCTGGGAACGACGACGTCCAGCGAAGCCGGGTCAAACTCCTTCACCACACGCAGCTTGTCTCTCCCGAAGCGCACGACCTCGATGTCGAGATAGTTGTCGATAAATTCGAATTCCTCGCGCAGGGGAGCAAACGCGTCGCTGGTGTTCAGCAGTCGGCGCAAGATTGTTGCCAGCTTGAAAATAACGTCCCGCGCCGTATCAGGATCGAAGCGTACCAGCGATGAAATCGAATTCAGGGTATTAAACAAAAAATGCGGATTGATCTGGTTCTGCAGCGCCTCCATGCGCGCGTGCAGTAGCAACCGCTCCTGCTCTTCAAGCTTGATTTGCAGCCGGACGCTGTTGAAGACCTTAATCTCAATGCCGACCGCGGCCACCGTCGCCGCATAGATCGCAGCCCATACCCACAAATTGTTCGGGCTCTCGATACTGAAAATTGATGTCGGGAAGGTTTGCGACAGCTGGGTTTGAACAAACCTTAACGCCACCACGGTGATGAAGAACATGACTTGCCAATCGAATAAGCGCGGCCGCGGCAGATTGCGTCGAATCAGGCGGAAAATGCTCTGATCGATAAATGGTGAAAAGGACCAGATATCGTCTTTGTCGGTCGCCATCGTGCGCAGTTGGCCGGCGAGAAATCCCGACAGAACGTCGAACGGCATAGCCGCCCATTCACCATGCAGTAGGGCCGGCAGCCCCATCAGTACGCCGCCCAGAGATCCCGCCCAGCGACCGCCCATCACGCCCAGCAAAAGCGCGGTCTCGAAGCTGATGTCGCCCGCAGCGAAACTGCTTTGGGCGATCCGGATCCCAACCCCGGCCATGATCGGCAGGGCGAACCACAGAACGAGATAGATTTTCTGCCGGAAGGTGCGCTGTTCCCGAAACAGTAGCGACTTGAATTCCCTGGAGCGCACAAGCGTGCTGGAAACAGCCGCAGCTACGCCCAGCTTGATCATCAAATTGACTAGAATCAGTCGCGGTTCCATGGAATTCAAATGAAATTCGAGTGGCGTCTATAAAAACTGTAGCACGGTACGGTTCAATATCCCTTGCGTTTGTCGACGACGAAGCGCAACGGTTGCCCCGCGATAAACCTGCGAAGATTGTCGGAAAACAGCTCATAGTGCCGCAGCCAGAGCTTGTCAGTCATTCCCGCCGTGTGAGGTGTGATCAGCAAATTCTCCAATTCCCACAGTGGAGAATCTGCGGGCAGCGGCTCCTGTTCGAAGACGTCCAGCGCGGCACCCGCGATTCGGCGATTTCGTAACGCGTCGGCCAAGGCAACCTCGTCCACCTGCGCCCCTCGGCCAACGTTTATCAGAAATGCATCGGGCTTCATCCTCGCAAAACGGTCAGCATTCATCAGAGCCTGCGTCGACCCGATCAGAGGTGCAGCCATAACGACATAGTCGGACTGCCCGAGCAGTTCATCGATTGAATCCGATCCAAAGACCTTTTCGACTCCGGGCGGTGTTCCCTTCTCAACATGCTCGCGCACGGCAATTACGCGCATGCCGATCATCGAGGCCATCTGCGCAACTCGGCTGCCGATGCTTCCCACGCCGATCAGGCCCAGCGTTGCGCCCGAAAGTTCTCGCGGATGCGAACGCTCCTTCCATATCTCCTCCTGTCCCCAGATTTTCCTCTGCTGCATGATCACTGATTGTGGAATCTTTTTGGCGAGCGCGAACATGAGCGCGAGCACGTGCTCGGCGACAACCGGTCCATGCACGTCTCGAGAATTCGTCAGCACGACATCGCTGTTCACTAGCTCCGGGAATAGAAAGTGATGGACCGCTGCCGAGGGCGAATGAATCCACCGCAGTCGACGGGCTGCAAGAAACTGGTCGGCTCGCAATGAGATGGTGAACAGCACCTCTGCATCGTGGATCTCGTTTTCGATCCCCTGGTAAGTGTCAAGGAAAAGCACATCGATCCCAGGGAATTCCCGGGGAAGCCGCCGCTTGAACCACGTAGGGACATTCCATAGCTCAAAGTGGTGATGCACCACGACAAGCACTTTCATGGATGAGAATTTAAACACAGAAACTCAGAAAACGGCCCCCAACGTGCCTCGCCGGGAAATCACCGGCGTCATTTTTCGGAAGAAAGAGGAACTTTGGAGCTGATGCTAGCGTCTTATTATGTATATAGAAGCAGTGGCTCTTCCCGTGGAGGGCATATGCGGCGACACTTCGTAGCAATACTGCTCGCACTCTTTTCCACACTGCCGATCGCGGCCCAGACGCCGGTGTCCTCAACTTCTCAGACTCCTCAAACCGCCCGCCAGGCCTTGATCGAAATGTTCATCGGCAAAGGACCTGATGATCTCGTGAAGCATCTTCCGGGAGACGCGCAGCGCATTCTCATTCACAAAACTGACACGCCGGAAATGTCCTGGATCTTGCGTCTTTCCGGAATGGGCCGGAGCTTGGCTACGCAGGGCGGCCGTCTTGAGACTTTCGAAACCGGTCCTAATCTGCTGACTGCAGAAGATACGAACGGGCACGACAAATTCGAAGTTGCTGTTGAGCACGACAGCTTGATGGGAGAGGACGATGAGATCGAGCTTTCAGTGCACTACTACAAAGACGGGCAATTGACTCCTCTCCCGGTGATTCCCCGCCTAACTTTCACCTTCCAGCAGGAGAAAGAAATTTGGCGCCTAACTGAAATCACGGCTGCCGCGCACGTGCCTCTCACCGATGCCGACTATCTCAAAGGCTTGCGAAAACAGCAGGACGACTCCAATGAGTCAATGGCCCAGATGCGGATGGGTCTCCTGGCCACTTCTGAAAACACGTATTCGTCGCATCATCCCGAAGCCGGGTTCACCTGCACGATTGCGAATCTGTCCACTCAAGCCGGCGATGGAGAAGGCGTCTACGATCCAGGACAGGGCAATGCCGACTGGAATGGCTATCACTTCACAATTACCGGCTGCGAGGGCGCTCCGGCATCAAAGCACCGCGTCACAGCCGTGCCCAGCGACTCCGATTCTGAGATGAAGATCTTCTGCTCCGACGAATCAGGAAAAGTCAGATTTCTATCCAGCGGGAAACCTTCGTCTTGCTTCAGCCAGGGACTTCCGATCACGGGAAATTCCCAGTAGCGGCGAACCGCTAACCAAAAGCCAGTTCCTTGGCCCTTTGCGCTGCTTTCACTACCGCCTTGATCAGCGTGACGCGCAACTTCCCTTCTTCCAGCTCCATGATCGCGTCGATCGTGCAACCGGCCGGAGTCGTCACTGCATCCTTCAAAAGCGCCGGATGATCACCGGTCTCGAGTACGACCTTCGCGGCGCCCAGGGTGGTCTGAGCAGCCAATAATGTTGCGATATCGCGGGGCAATCCCACTTTTACTCCAGCCTCCGCCAGCGACTCCAAAATGATGTAGATGTACGCCGGGCCGCTGGCCGAGAGTGCGGTCACGGCGTCCATGTGTTTCTCGTCCACCACCACAGTACGGCCGACCACGTCGAACATATGACAGGTAAGAGCGACGTCGCTGGCGCTGGCATGTTTGCCTTTGCACACCGCCGTCATGCCAGCTCCCATCAGGCACGGCGTATTGGGCATGGCACGAATCACAGGTACATTCTGCGGCAGAGCTTTTTCGATCATCGCCGTCGGCACCGAGGCGGCCACCGACACGACAACCTGTTTGGTCGTGATGTGATCAGCAATCTCCCGCACAACATCCTCGACAACCTGCGGCTTTACTCCGATCACAATGATGTCGGCGCCCTTCACGGCCTCAACATTGTTCGTCCCGACTTTCACATTGAGCTTCGCAGCCAGCGCTTGTGCGCGTTCTTCGTGGGCCACAGTCGCGCAGGTAGACTGTGCCGTCAACAGTCCATTCTTCAGCAGCGCCTGGAGAATGATTCCGCCCATCTTTCCCGCGCCCAGGAACGCTACTCTCTTGCCCTTCAAATCGCTTCCCATGAATTCTTCCTCTTCCCAATTCCAACTTGAATTCAAATCCAAGGCACAGATTACCGTGCAGCCGTTTGGTTCTTCTCCATGAACCTCCACGCCGTCTCAACTGTTTCTTTCAATCCTCGTGTGGCTTTCCATTGCAAAACGGCTTGCGCTTTTGCCGGATTCGCCACCAAAGCCGGCGGATCGCCCGGCCGCCGCGGTCCCACCAAATGAGGCACTGGCTTTCCCGTCACCTCTTCCACCGCAGAAATCACCTGCCGCACCGAGTAGCCGCTGCCCGTGCCGACATTCAGCGCCATGCTTTCCTTTCCAGCGGCGAGATGTTCCAACGCCCTCACGTGCACGCTGGCGAGATCGTTGACGTGGACGTAATCTCGAATGCACGTCCCATCCGGGGTGGGATAGTCGCCGCCAAACACCTGCAGATGCGGACCTGTTCCTGCGGCCGCGCGCAGGGCCAGTGGGATCACATGCGTCTCCGGATCATGCAACTCGCCAATTTCCCCGCTCTCATCGGCGCCAGCCGCATTGAAGTAGCGCAGGCTCACATAGCGAAAACCATATGCACGATCGTAGGACTCCAGTGCCTGCTCGAAAAAGAACTTCGAAATGCCGTAAGGATTCACCGGCTGACGTGGCGTATTTTCCTCGATCGGTACTTTCGTGGCCTCTCCATAGACCGCACACGTCGACGAGAAAATGATTTTCTTCACTCCGGCTTCGAGCGCATTGTTCAGCAGCGAAAGTCCGCCTTCCACGTTGTTCCTGAAGTATTTTCTCGGATTCTTCACCGACTCGCCTACATACGCATGCGCGGCGAAATGCATGATGGCGTCGACCCTCGGCAGCACACTTCCGAGCGCTCCGGCATCCAGCACATCGCCCTTCACCAACTCAAATCCCTTGGCTAGGATTTCGTAACCCGTGGACAGATTGTCAAAGATGATCACTTCATGCCCCGCGCGCCGCAGCGCCCGAGCCGCATGACTGCCGATATATCCCGCACCGCCGATGACTAAGACGACCACGTTTTTTCCTTTCCAATGACTTCGTAATGCATCGGCATCCTAAAAAACAGCGCCCGGAAACCTCAAGCGCAAATGAATTCAAAACGGACGCCGCGCCTTCCATTTTGTAGGGTGAATCCAGGAACCCGCGAAAGGAGGAGATCCTCCAATTTTACACAAACTAAGCTCATCATCCCGACCGTACCGCCGCGTCAAGTCCGGCGGTCGAGTTGCAAAATACTGCACATTGTCAGGTGTTCCGGATGCTGCTACGCTACTGCCATTCGCTGGGTTTCTCCTCCCCGTCCCAGGTCGATCATAAAGAACGAAATCAAAAATGATAAGAGCCGGATGAACCGGCGTGCGATGTGAATCGCGTAATTTCCCTCTCCCTAAACCCCCGGACGAAGTATGGAATAGGACCCCATGAGGCTTCGGATGACTCAGCGGAAAACTTTTGTCGGAATAATTCTCGGTCTCGGCGCAATCTTCCTCGCGGGTAGCCAACTTATCGTACATGCCGGAGGCCGGCCCGCGGTCTCGGTCGGTGCGGTGAATTTCACCGCAGCCGTTGACTACACCGTAGGTACGCTGCCATTCGCGAATGCTACCGGAGACTTTAATGGCGACCACATCATCGATATCGCCGTCTGCAATTACAGCAGCAACAATGTGAGCGTTCTTCTGGGCAGAGGAGACGGGACGTTCGAAACCGCGGTGAATTATCCCGTGGGCACCGAGCCTTCTGCCATCACCGTGGCTGATCTGAATCATGATGGCTTCCCCGACATCGCCGTCGCAGACGAAATTGGCAAGACCATCGCCGTACTTATTAACAAAGCTGACGGTACGGGCACGTTCGATTCCGCAGTTCTCTATCCCGCAGGACAGGCTCCCCGCGGCATCGTCGCCGGCGACCTTCGCGGCACTGGAATCGTGGATCTTGTAGTTGCTAACAATCTGGGTGGCGATATCACGGTCTTCCTTGGCAACGGGGATGGCACTTTCAAGGCCGGGATAAACTATGCCGCCGATCAGAATCCCAAGTCGGTTGTGCTCGGCTATTTCAGCAACAACAACATCCTCGACATCGCAGTCGCCAACCACAACACCAACGACATTAGCATTCTGATGGGCAATGGCGACGGCAGCTTCAAGGCGCCCGTGAACTACCCGGTCGGCCTCGACCCGCGCCATGTGCTCGCGTTTGATTTTAATAAGGATGGGAAGCTCGATCTCGCCACGGCCAATGGCGGCGAGTCCACGGTGAGTATTCTTTACGGCAATGGCGATGGCACCTTCCAGCCGCAGGTGAAGTACACCGCCTCCACTTCGCCCCGCTGGCTCGCCGTAGCCGATTACAACAACGATGGCAATCTCGACATCGCTACCTCGAACTACGATGCCAAGAACGTAAGCATCCTGCTCGGCACAGGCAGCTCGACCGCGGGCCAGGCCTTTGTCGCTCCCCAGAATTACATCGTGGGAAGCAATCCGACTGGTCTGGTCGCAGGAGATTTCAATGGGGACGGTCTGCAGGATATTGCCGTTACGATCGGTGGGCTTCCGGCGACGCCGAACACACTTATGGGAGTGCTGCTCAATGTTCCCGTCACGGTCACTCCCGTATCTCTCGTATTTCCGGCTCAGAACGTGGGAACTTCGAGTGCTCCGCAGGTTGTCACACTGACGAATGGTGCGGCTGACACTCTCACGATCACGAGCATCGGCTTCACAGGAGGCGCAGCCGCCGACTACTCGCAGACCAACAACTGCGGAAGCGCTCTCTCCGGCAACTCGAACTGCACTATTAACGTAACTTTCAAGCCAAAGGCAATTAACAATCGCATCGCCACGTTGAAAGTTGTTGACAGCGCGGCCGGAGGCTCCCAGTCGGTCGCGATCACCGGGGTTGGCACGTCCGCCTCGTTCTCGCCCACAAGTCTCAATTTTGGCACGCAGATGGTGGGCACCACGAGCGCCGCACAGTTAGTCACGCTCTCAAATGTCGGCGGCGCGACGATTACGGTAACTGCCGTTGGCATGACGGGGACGAATGCCGCCGATTTTGCCCAAACCAACAATTGCAGTGCGATTCCGGCAAAGAAAACTTGCACCATCTCGGTGACTTTCACGCCCAGCCTGAATGGAGCTCGCACAGCTTCGCTCTCGGTCACCGACAACGGTGGCGGAAGCCCACAAACTGTGCCCCTCTCTGGAACAGGCGGCACGCCAGTTCTTCTTGCGCCCACAGCGCTGAACTTCCCTCTGCAAGTCCTCAAGACTTCGAGCTCGCCGCAACTGGTAACTCTCAGCAATAATTCCTCCGCCAGTCTGGGTATTTCCGGCATTGCTTTCTCGGGTGCCGATCCGGCGGACTTCTCCCAGACCAACAATTGCGGATTGTCTCTCGCCGGCAATAGCTCGTGCACCATTAACGTGACGTTCACGCCGGCCAACATCAATCACCGCGCCGCGACCATGACGGTTACCGATAGCGTCGGCAGCCAATCGGTAACTTTGGCAGGCACCTCCACGGCGGCATCCTTTTCTCCCACCACCCTGACGTTCACGGCGCAATCTGTGGGAACCTCCAGTGCGCCCCAGACCATCACTCTTACCGATGTCAGCGGCGGTTCGGCGCTGAGCATCACCGCCCTGGGCATTACGGGGGCCGATGCATCTGACTTTTTCCAGACCAATAACTGCGGTTCATCAGTCGGCCCGAAGAAGAGTTGCACGATAGTGGTCACCTTCATACCGGTAGGCACAGGAACCCGCAGCGCTGCGCTTTCGGTCACCGATAACGGCGGAGGTAGCCCGCAAACGGTTCCTGTGACCGGCACCGGCCAGTGAAATGGATGTAGCGACGGCCGCCCGGCCGGCGCGCCGGCGCCCAACCGCCCGTTACACAGGCCAACTAACCGCCAAATGACCTGTTTCAACCGCTCTTTACAAGCGGCCCGCCCTATCTTAATATTCCGCACACTTCGCCTCCGCTCCCCGCATGCGAAGTTGCCCCTGCAGCCACCGTCAGAAAAGAGGATGGCCTTATGCGTCTGCACATTCGTCGGATCCGGCGCACGTTTCTGCCTTCGCTGTTTCTTCTTGCCAGCACAATTTCGGCCCTGAGTCAGATTGCGGTCAGCACCTACCATTACGACAACAACCGCACGGGGTGGAATCAGCATGAAACCACCCTGACTCCCGCGAACGTTGCCAGCACCGCCTTCGGCCTGCTGCACAACGTTCCCCTTGACGACCAGGTGGATGGGCAGCCTCTGGTCGTTCCAGGCGTAAACATCACAGGGGGAAAACATCCGGGCAAGCACGATGTCGTTTACGTCGCCACAGAAGGCAACAGCGTTTATGCGATCGATGCCGAAAGCGGAACCGTACTGCTCAATCCCAACTTCGGCACTCCTGTCACTTGGCCTTTGGGATGCAATAACAACGGACCAAACGTTGGCATCAATTCCACGCCCGTCATCGATCTCGCCAGCAACATTCTGTACGTCATCGTCTATACGAACGACGCTGGCGGTCCCGCATACCGCATCCACGCCCTCGATCTGGGAAGCCTCACCGATAAAGTCCCGCCGCAACTCATCGTCGCCTCCCACACTCTCACAGACGGTACCACCTTCACCTTTAACGCCACCTACCAGCGCCAGCGTCCTGGCCTGTTGCTCGCCAATGGCAATATCTACGCAGGATTTGGAAGCTTCTGCGATTTCGGAGCCAATCTCTCGCGCGGCTGGCTGCTGGGTTGGGCCACCGGTTCTCTGACTCCGCTTCCCGCCAATCAACTCTTCGACGTCCAGGCAACATCTCCAAACAGCTTTTTCCTTTCCTCCATCTGGATGTCGGGCTACGGCCTTGCAACCGACGATTCCGGCAACGTCCTTTTTGTTACCGGCAACTCCGATTATTCGGGCACCACCTACGACGGCGTGAGCAACATTCAGGAGAGCGTGGTAAAGGTCTCACCGAATCTCATGACGGTGCTTGACCTGTTCACCCCGAGCAACCAGGCCAGCCTGGACCAATCAGACGCCGATTTTGGCTCAGGCGGCGTAATGCTTCTTCCTGACCAGCCCGGTTCTACTCCACACATGGCAGTCGCTGCGGGCAAGGTCGGATCCATGTTTCTTCTGAATGCCGACCAACTCGGGGGATACTCCTCCACGAAAAACAAAGTTCTCGCCACCTACAACATCGGTGGCTGCTGGTGTGGCCCTTCCTACTTCGTCGATGCCGATGGCGTTCCCCGCGTCGTTTCCAGTGGCGGCCACGTAGTGAAGGTTTGGAAGTTGGCGACCTCACCGAAGCCCTCCTTGACCAGCGTAGCGGTCTCGCAGTCTATCGCTTCCACGCAGTTTCCTGGATTCTTTACCAGCATCTCGTCTAATGGCACGAGCAACGCGATTGTCTGGGCGCTCTCGCATCCTTACTCGGCCAAAGATGTTGGCGTCTTTCTTTACGCGTTCAATCCGGATTCCGGTTCGCCAATGACTCGCTTGTTCCACGGCCTCGCTGGACATTGGCCCAACTTCAATGGGAATTCCAACCTCATCCCTGTCGTGGCGAACGGAGAAGTTTTCGTCGCCACCAACAAGCAACTGCAGATCTTCGGGCTAACGACGGCGTCGAAAGCCACATCCGCAGCCTCGGGCAAAAGTAAGTAACTCGTGTTTTGGCGAAGATGAAGCGCAGCGGCTCACGTTGACCCGTGGTGCGTCATCCTGAGCGAAGCCGTTTTTCAGGCGTAGCGAAGGATCTCCCGTGGCAAAGCACCCGGGGCAGGAAAATGTGTGGCCCGCTGGAAAAAGCGCCGGGCTTGGAAATAACGCCTAGCTGGAGATAAGCCGCACGGTGCACGGCTCGCCGTTCAAGGCACGATCAGAGAAACCGTCACCGTATGTGTGATGTTTCCCAAATTCCCAAGGATCGTGATCGGGTAGGTGCCCGGTTTGGTCGAGGCCCCTGTGGTCAGCGTTAGAACCGACGCCCCGGTAGCCGGAACAGATGCCAGGCTAAATGATGCTTTCAAACCCGGCACGGACGACACTCCGTCCAGACTGAGAGCGACATTCCCCGAAACTCCTCCGAGACCGAACGTACCAATGTTGATGGTCGCCTTGCCGCCGGAAACAGTCGCACCAGCATACGTGTTCGAAGTGATCCAGAAATCTTTGGCCTGAGCTGCAACGTTGCATGCCGTGGGATAAGACGTCGACTTCCACAATGAGTTCATGTCCTGCCCGGTCTGGCTCTGCCAACTGGAAAGAGTGATCTTTGTTCCAGCGCGTGGCGTGGGAACTACAAAAGCGCTCGTGCTCACTCCGCTCCAGAACGTATTGCCGCTCGACTTCACCGTTGTCGCGAAAGCATTCCAATCCGATCCACCTAAATAGCTGTCAGAGATCACCGAGGCTGAAGGACCATTAAATACGCTACCCGACGCGCTGAAGTTTTTCGTGATCAAGTTGTAGCCCTGGCCGGTCTCCCAATTCGTAATCTGGATCCCCCACGACCGCGAACTGGTTCACCAGCGTGCCATACAGCACGTCGCCGGTCAGTGAAATGTCTTCGGAGTTTCGGATGGCCACTCCTCCGCGCTGCCCAACATTCAGGAGATTGTCATTGCAGAAATAGCTGTTCGAAACCGCAAGGGGTCCTTCCGTTTTCTCGATCTGCATGCCGTTCACTACGTTGTTTGCCGAGACGCCGCCGGTGAACGTGACATTTTCGTTGTCCGTATCCCAGGCCACACCGTTCGCCTGATTGAAATTCGACACCATGTTCGTGTACGTGCCGTTGTGGTCCCACATCCACTTCGTGCCGCCAGTGTCCCACGTATAGAATGCGCCCTGTGCTCCCCGCCAGTTGTTGTAATTCGCGGTATTGTTCTGCCACAGCGAATTCTTCACCTGGTGCGAAGCAAATCCGACCTGCCCGTTGCTGTTCGCCATGCTGTTCTGCACCGTGAAATCTTCCACGGCCGTGAAGTCAAGGCCCATCGCATTGTTCCACTGGATCAGATCGCTGTCGAAGAGAATGTTCGTCGCATTCCCGCCTACGATCACGGCTGCATTCTGATGACAGCTGTTCGCATACTCCAGCGTCAGCCCGCGCAACACCACATTCGATTGCCCGGAGATTTGCCACAGTAACGGCCGCGCCGCAGTCTCCACTTTGGCTGTCGTCACATTCGTCCCCGCCGGTGGGTACATATAAACGAGCGCGTGAGCCGCGTCGACATAGAAAGTTCCCGGCAGCAACGAAGTAAAGGTCAGCACCTGCGTCAGGGGTGTTCCGTTGACGATCAGCATTTCGCGATGCAAAACAATCTTCTGCTGCACCGGAGCCGGAGCCGCCTGCGCCGTACATACAGCAAAGTTGTATGGCCAACTCGCTTCGTAAATTTGCGAGCTGCCCTGGTACGAGGTCCAGCCGGACAGCGGGTCGGCGCCAGAAATAAAGACAGTACCGTTCGTCGCAGCCTGAAACGTAATCGGCGAGATCGTGCTCTTCCTCGAACTTCCCACGATCACGCTCTCGCGGTAGGTCCCGGAATTAATAATCACCCGGCTACCGATGTTGGAATGATTGTTCGCCATCGCCATGGTCACGGCGGCCCCAACTGTCTTCAGCGGAGACGTTTTCGAACCATTGTTACTGTCATTCCCGCTTGAGCCATCGACATAAATCATTGCGGTTTCAAGCGCTTCATTGACGTTGGCCTGGCCTAATGACGTAGCCGTCGCCGCACCCAACAGGATTGTGAATTTCAGGAAGCGGGCCATTTGCAGGATGAGGTTCGCAACACGAAGCGGGCGGAAGACCAAGGTTTTCATTGGGGGAAGGCTCTCCTCAAACAATCGAATTCGAACCAACCAGGCAAACCGGGAGGACTCGCCATGCGGCAGGACGAACATCAAAAGCTAAATTCGGCAGACGAGCGGCGCAGAACTTATCGAATGCAGTAAGGGTAGTATAGGATTCAGCGTTGCACAGGAAACAGACACGGAAGTACATGCACACCTTGGAACTCGCCCGAGCCAAAAAGTTTTCACCACGCAACTTATCTTTTGACCCTGAGTTCTAATGGTCTGACTATGGATGCGCACTCCTCTCGTCACCCTGTGCTGCGGAGACTCCTGTGACGGACGCGTTGATCCGCGGAAAACTCTGGCGCCCCGTCGTCGCTATATTAGGCGTGATAGTTTCGTTGTTCCCATTCCTGAGTTGTGGATCGGGCACGCAATCGCAGAATCGCCTACCGCCTCCGGGCTTCACACTCACCTCTTCGCCAAACACTGTGATCTTGCAGCAAACTGGCAGCGCCTCCGTCACGGTAACAATCGTGCCGACAGGCGGATTCTCTGGCAGTGTCAACCTTTCCGCCTCCGGCTTACCTTCCGGCGTCACGGCTACGTTTGATCCGGCCACGGCCACTTCGACCAGCGCGATGGATCTCACCGTCAGTGGTTCAGCGCCGACGGGCAATGCGGCTCTTACTATCACCGGATCGTCCAGCACGATAACGACCACCACTCAGTTGAATCTCACCGTTCTGGTCGTTGCTCAGCCAGGCAGCCTACCCCAGAGCTTCTTCGCGCTAAATAATGTCGATCCGACTGACAATCCCAGCGGGGACGGCATGCTCTACGGAGCCGTCGGTCATCCCATTCGTCTCGCCTGGCCGTACATCGAGCGTACGAGGGGAAATTTTGATTTCTCTTTCTACGATCAATACGCCGCCATCGCGCCCCGCGAAGGCCCTAACGGAATCGTCGCTGTCATGGATTTAACTCTCGGCATGACTCCGGGTTGGGCAAAGCAAGATCAGAGCACCTGCCGCCAACTCCCGGATCCGAACGGGCCTACAATCGTTGGCTGTCAGGCCCCGCCCGACAATTTGCAGGACTGGAAAGATTTCATCACTGCCCTCGCACATCACTACAACGGCAGTAATCCAGCGCAACCCTACATCAAGTACTACGAGATCTGGAACGAGTGGAACGTCAATGATCCCCAGAACGGATTCTGGATCGGCCCGATTCCCGAGCTGGTGACCTTGCAAACTACCGCCTGCGAAATCATCCACGCGACCCCGGGTCCTACTTACTCGCTCGTGCTTACTCCATCCACTGTCGGTGCAGCTCACAACTTTAATGATCAAGCGGCGCAGCAGCTCTACAACTATTTGACCATGTACGGCGGTGCCAACTGCCCCGGCGGCCCTAACAACCTGATCGACGGAGTTTCATTCCACGGCAATCTCGGACTCGCGAGCCTCGATCCCTATCCGCAGCCCGGCGAAGGCTGCAACGGAGCAGGATGCAACGGAAGCATCGAGCAGATTGCAAATGCTTACCGCCAGGTCGCCAACCTGAGCGGATTGCAGACCACTCCGCTGCTCGACACCGAAGGCGGATTCGAGGCCGCCAACATTACCGATGCCGATCAGCGTGCGGCATGGCTCGCGCAGTTCTACATTCTGCAAGCCAGCTTGTTCAATTCCAATCAATTGCAGTGGGTCTCGTGGTTTACCTGGGGAGCCCCCGGCGTCGCCGGGAACATCGAAACCGCCAACAAAACTCCCGATACCGCAGGAGTCGCCTACACTCAGGTTTTTAGCTGGCTCTTCGGACGATTCCCTGCGGCCTGCTCGCCAAATGCTTCAGTCTGGACCTGCGGCTTGACCGGGTCTGGCGGATATCAGGCGGCCATCACTTGGGACGACTCCCAGACCTGCAATAACGGCACCTGTACCACTTCGCCACAAACCGCTCCCGCCTTCGCGGTTCGTATGCGCGATCTCGCCGGCAACTCCACTCAAATTACGGGTGGAAGCCAGATCCAGGTTGGTCTCAAGCCAATCATCCTCGAAAGCCAATAAGGCTTGGAGTCGCACAGATTGCCCGTCCACTCCCTGTTTCTGCGATACTGATAACCCAAGCCCAACGCGCCGCTGGGGCGCTTCGAGGTGGTAGCCGCATGACGGATTTAGCCGACAAACAGTGTGTCCCGTGCCGCGGTGGAGTTCCTCCGCTCAAAGGCCGCGACTTGCAACAGCTCCACAAAGACATCCCTGCATGGTCCATAGTCGACGAACATCATCTTCGCCGCGAATTCAAGTTCCCGGACTTCAATCAAGCGCTCGCCTTCGTCAACCGCGTCGGCGCTCTCGCCGAAGAGCAAGGGCACCATCCAGATATTCTCTTGTCATGGGGAAAAGCCGACGTCACACTTTGGACTCACAAAATTGATGGCCTCACCGAAAGCGACTTCATCATGGCCGCCAAAATTGATCGTCTCAATCATTAGGACGTTCGGGCATCAGGAAGGTCGGGTGCCCCACTTCTGGCCACCTTTGCCAGAAGTGGGGATGTCTTCACCGCTTCGCCCGTGCTCCCTACGCCCGCCTAACCCTTGAGCGCCGCTGCTTCCTCATTCTCCCGAACCCGCCCAAAACGCAGAATCCATGCCCACAGGCTCGCCGGCAACAACATGGCTAGCCCCGTGTACATGGCAACAACTCGCGTCGAGATACCCCAGTCAAGAAACTTTCCGCAGATGTATGCACCCGCCGCGATGGTGAGCATCGAGAACCCAAGATCGGTCGCAAACACGCGCCCCCGAAACCGGTCCTCTGTGTGCAATTGCAGAAGAGTCGTCGAGAATACCCAAACGGTCGATCCTCCCGCGTGCGCGAGCAGCGCACACGCAGCCGCCATCCATACACTGCGACTTGCACCCAGACTGCCGTAACCCGCGGCGATCGTAAGATATCCGAATAAGATCCCCAGCCGCAGCCTGCGATCGCGCTGTCCCGCCCATCGCGCCGAGACCAGCGGACCCACTAGCGCTCCGATGCCGCGCCCGCCAAGCAAGATGCTCATCCCCAGCACCGCCGCTCCCGCCGGATCCATTCCCGGTCGTTGCACAGCAAATTCCCGCGCGCCCATCACCGTAAAAATCACCCAACTCGGCCCAATCATCAACTCTCCGGCCTTGGCAAAGACCGTCGGCAGCAGCGCGCGATGGCTGCGGATATAGCGAATTCCTTCCAGCACCGGGGAAAAATCTGCCAGATCCTGCAGCCGCAGCGGCTCAGCCGATTCCGCATGCGGCTCTGCAAAGCGCATTCCCGCGATCAACAGCGCCGAGATAAGAAATGACAGCGCATTCAAAGCGAACACCGCATTCCGCCCGAAGTACGCAGCTACCACGCCGCCCACTGAAGCCCCGATCAACAGATTGAACGACCATGTTGCCGACGAGAGCGTATTCGCAACCAGCACTTCTCGTTCTGCAGCAATGTTCGGAATCACCGAGTTCCTCGCGGGCTCGAAAAATGCCGCCATCACCGTCTCGGCGATCAACAGCGGATAAATCAGCCATACCATCGACGCAGATCGAATCAGCAACATCGCCAGCACGATCACACATCGGATCAGGTCGGCGGCGATCATGACGTGCTTGCGTCGCAGGCGGTCGTTCACCACCCCGGCGGTCGGCCCCACCAGGGTCTGCGGAAGGACTTGCAGCACCAGCGCCAGCGCAACGGAACTCGCATGTCCGGTCAACTGCAACAAGAGGGTGTAAATCGAGAGCGTGTAGAACCAATCGCCAATTTCACTGACGATCTGCGCGAGCCAGAGCCGCCGGAAATTCCGGTTGCCGCGCACCAGCCGCAAGTAGGCCGGCAGCGTAATCTTCGACGTACTGTGCTCCGGTTCGGGTTCCATGGATCTTCAACCAGGAGTGCTAAGAGTAATTGCTTGGAGCGCACACAGGCAAAATCTTCCACGCCTTTCCACGTTGACTCTCGCTCGCCCCATGCCCTAGCATGCATCGCTAACTGATACAGTCGGGGATCGTCGAAAACAGCGATACAAACTAAGGAGGCATCATGCGGCGTTTTTTTTCGGTAGCAGCGGCCCTGGTTCTGGCAGTCGCATCTTTTGCGCAAATCGACGAAATCGCTCCAAACGAAAATCTCGTCGCCGAGGGCATTCCCAAGATCCCCGCGTCATTGGCTGAATCCGTCGGCCGCTACAGCGAGTTCCGCAGCGCATTCTTCGTCAGTTGGCATCCCGCCCGCCGTGAAATGCTGATCGAGACGCGCTTCGCGGACACGAACCAGGTGCATCTCGTGAAGCTGCCCGGAGGCGCACGCACCCAACTTACGTTCTTCCCGGATCACATCGCCGGCGCACATTACCGTCCGGTCACGGGCGACTCTTTCCTGTTCAGCAAGGATATTGGCGGCAGTGAATTCTTCCAGATCTATCTCTACGATCTTAAAACCGGCGACACCAAGCTGCTTACGGACGGCAAATCCCGCAACACCGACCCTCGCTGGTCGTACCAAGGAGACCAGATCGCTTATGGCTCGACGAAGCGCAGCGGTGATGACATCGACATTTGGATCGTCAATCCCTCAGACCCGTCCAGCGCGCGCATGGTGTCGCAGATGGAAGGTGGCGGCTGGAGCGTGGAAGACTGGTCTCCTGACGGCAAGCAATTGCTCGTGAGCAATTCGATTTCAGCAGCCGAAACCTACGTGTGGCTCCTCGATGTAGCATCCGGCAAGAAAGAACTTCTGACCCCTAAGAGCGCCGAAACGGTCGCCTACGCCAACGCGCATTTCGCTAAAGACGGCAAGGGCGTTTACATGACCAGCGACGAGAATTCCGAATTCGAGCGCCTCGTGTACTTGGATTTGGCCAGCCACAAAACTACCGTCCTTACTCCCGACTTGAAATGGGATGTCGAAGAACTCGACATTTCCCAGGATGGCTCCGTGCTCGCCTTCGAATCGAACGAGGACGGCATCAGCGTGATCCATGTCCTCAACACGAAATCCGGGAAAGAAGTCCCTCTGCCCAAACTGCCCATCGGCGTGATCAGCGGCCTCGAGTGGCGCAATCATAGCCGCGAACTTGCCTTCAGCCTGAACACCGCGCGCCAGCCGGATGACGTCTACTCAATCGACCTCGCCACCGGCAAACTCGAGCGCTGGACCTTCAGCGAAACGGGCCCCCTCAACACTTCCGGCTTCGTCGAGCCGAAACTCATTCACTGGAAATCCTGGGACGACCGCCTCATCTCCGGCTTCCTTAACAAGCCGCCCGCGACGTTTACCGGCAAGCGCCCCGTCATCATCGCCATCCACGGTGGACCTGAAGGCCAGGTTCGTCCCGACTTTGCCGGACGCGACAACTACTTCATCAACGAACTCGGCATCGCCATGATCTATCCCAACGTTCGCGGGTCAACCGGTTACGGCAAAACATTCCAGAAACTCGACAACGGATTGCTCCGCGAAGGCTCCTACAAAGACATCGACACGCTCATGAACTGGATCCAGTCGCAGCCCGACCTGGACGCCAGCAAGATCATGATCACCGGCGGCAGCTATGGCGGCTTCATGACCCTCGCCGTCGCCACCAACTACAACGACCGCATCTGCTGTTCCGTCGATATCGTGGGACCTTCCAACCTGGTGACGTTCCTGGAACACACCTCGGGATATCGCCGCGATCTTCGCCGCGTAGAATACGGCGACGAGCGCGATCCTAAAATGCGCGAGTTTCTGGAGAATATTGCTCCCGCCAACAAAGCGAAGAACATCACGAAACCCCTATTCGTAATCGCCGGCCAGAACGATCCGCGCGTGCCAGCCAGCGAGTCCGCGCAGATGGTCGAAGTCGTCCGCAAGAACGGCACTCCAGTCTGGTGGCTCCTCGCCAAAGACGAAGGCCACGGTTTCGGCAAGAAAAAGAACCGTGACTTCCAGTTCTATGCGACAGTGGAGTTCATCAAGGAATATCTGCTGAAGTAATTATTAGTGCAGGGGTGCCCCACTTCTGGCTGATTTTGCCAGAAGTGGGGTTGTTCGAAGGCCGAGGCCCAACCCTCTTTCTACGGCTTCAACTTAATCTTCAAGTCAGCCGCGATCTGCTTCCCGTGAAACCGGCCATTCTCAATGAAAATCTCGTTCGTCCGCGATCCCGCTACAATCACACCCGCAACGTAGATCCCCTTAACGTTGCTCTCCAGCGACACTGGATCGCACACGGGCCGGCACTGCTGGTCCGACAATTCAATCCCCATACTGCGCAAAAAATCGTAATCAGGATGGTAGCCAATCAAGGCCAGCACAAAATCATTCTTCAGCCGGATCGGACCACGGGGTGTGTTCAACACAACATGATCCACTCCAATCTCCTGCACCGAACTGTTAAAGTAAGCCTCGATCTCTCTGTTCTTGATGCGGTTCTCCAGATCCGGCTTGATCCAGTACTTTACGTGATGATGAATTTGCGACTCCCGGTGAGCCAGCGTCACCCGCGCACCGTGCCGCCACAAGTCAAGGGCCGCAATCGCCGCCGAATTCTTTCCACCGATCACCAGCACATCCGTGTCGTAGTAAGGATGCGGCTCGCCATAATAATGCGAAACCTTGGGCAAGTCCTCCCCCGGAATGCACAATTGGTTGGCCAGATCGTAATAGCCCGTCGAGACTATTACTTTTTTTGCGTGGTAATCGTGCGGACGCCCGGCGCGATCCGTCGCCGTTATGCTGAAGTCTCCATCCTCTCCCATCACTGTCTTCACCCACTCGTACTGGCGCAAGTCGACGCGGTAGTGCTCGGCCACTTTCCGGTAGTACTCGAGCGCCTCCTCGCGTGTGGGCTTCTGTTGCGCCGTGGTGAAGGGAATATCCCCGATCTCCAGCAACTCCGGCGTCGTAAAAAAAACCATGTTCGCCGGATAGTGAAACAGCGAATTCACCAGACAGCCTTTGTCGAGGATGACCGCCTTCAACCCGATCCGCTGCGCCTCGATCGCACACGCCAAACCTGTCGGCCCCGCGCCAATCACCAAAACATCGGCCCGCATCTCCGGATGCGACACGGGCTGCGGCTTCGCAAGCGTATCGAGTTCTTCAGCGGTAAGAAAATCAGGCATGGAGGTTCGCGAGGAGTAGGTCAAGGCGACCGAGGCTCGAGCACAACCCGGAAACCGATGATTCTAGCACGCGCGAAAGTAGCGCCGGCATCCTGCGGGCATCGTGAGGGAGCCAGTTTGAATCCTCTAAACGGAAGTACCAGCCGCGGCTGCGGAAGCTGGACGCACTTCTCTTTCAATCACTCGCGCCAGTTTGTCCTGCGCTAATTCCAGATCGTATGCTGTTTGCAAATTCATCCAGAATCCGGCACTTGTATTAAAGTAACGGGCCAGCCGCAAAGCAGTGTCGGGAGTGATACCGCGCCGCTCATGGACAATCTCCGCAATTCGCGTGACCGGCACCCGCAGATCAAGTGCCAGGCGGTTCATGCTAAGTCCAAGGGGCTCCATAAAATCCGCGCGAAGAATCTCGCCCGGATGGATTGGAGGTAAAAGTTTTGCGCTGGCCATTTTTTGTCCTGTCTCTGTCCTTCCGGACCATGATGTGTGCTGCTCTTTCTCTTAATGGTAGTCGACTATCTCGACTTCGTACGCATTGCCATCGCGCCATATAAAGCAAATCCGCCATTGGTCATTAACGCGGATGCTGTATTGTCCTTTCCGGTCCCCGCGCATCTGCTCCAGTCGATTGCCGGGAGGCGCCGCCAAATCGCGCAGTTCCGTTGCGCCGTCCAGTTGTCTGAGCTTGCGTCTCGCGACCGGCTCAATTGTGCGGAAGCGACGGCTTGGCTGCCTTCGGTGAAGCCGTTCGGTGTCGGCACAACGAAATGACCGGATCACACCCAATTGTATAACGTTGTGCGTTAAACGTCTATCAGGAAACGAGGGGGAGTCTTGCTCCGGCCCCGGCGCTATAATCTTCGGTTGCTTTCATCTCTCCGCCCGCATCAGGAGCGTCATGTCTACCCTTACCGAGCACGCTACCCGCATCGAATCCGACAGTATGGGCAAAATCGAAGTCCCCGCCAACGTCTATTGGGGAGCCCAGACGCAGCGCTCGCTGCTGCATTTCAATATCGGGCGTGACACCATGCCACCCGAACTCATCCGCGCCTTCGGCATCCTCAAGAAAGCCTGCGCCCTGGTCAATCAGGATCTCGGCAAGCTCCCCGCCGACAAAGCCAAACTCATCGTGCAGGCCGCCGACGAAGTCATCGCCGGCAAACTGAACGGTCAGTTTCCCCTTCGCATCTGGCAAACCGGGAGCGGTACCCAAACCAACATGAATGTGAACGAGGTGATCTCGAACCGCGCCATCGAAATTGCTGGCGGCGAAATGGGATCGAAGAAGCCGATCCATCCCAATGATCACGTCAACATGTCGCAATCCTCCAACGATACGTTCCCGGCGGCCATGCACATCGCCGCCGCCGACCGGGTCAAGAACGCCCTCATCCCCGCCGTTAGGACCGTGCACGATGCCATCAAGGCCAAAGCAAAAGAATTCCACGACATCGTGAAGATCGGCCGCACCCACCTTCAGGATGCCGTGCCCCTCACCATGGGACAGGAATTTGGCGGATGGGCCAGCCTTCTTGAACGTGATATCCACCGCCTCGAGCAGGCGCTCGAAGGGCTCTACGATCTCGCCATCGGCGGCACCGCCGTGGGCACGGGATTGAACACGCACCCCGAATTTGCCAAGCGCGCGGCCATAAAAATCGCAGAACTCACCAGCCTTCCCTTCCGCTCGCACGGGAACAAGTTCGCCGCGCTTTCCGCCCATGACGAAATTGTTTTCGCCCAGGGAGCCATGGAAACACTGGCCGCGTCATTCATGAAGATTTCCAACGACATTCGCTGGCTGGCCTCGGGCCCGCGCTGCGGCCTGGGAGAACTTTCCATCCCCGAAAACGAGCCCGGCTCTTCGATCATGCCCGGCAAAGTCAACCCGACGCAGTGCGAGGCCATGACAATGGTCTGCGTGCAGGTTCACGGCGCAACCGCAGCTGTCGGTTTTGGGGGATCCCAGGGCAACTTCGAGCTCAACGTGTACAAGCCGGTCATCATCTACAACTTCCTGCACTCGGTCACGCTCATCACCGACGCCTGCCACGGTTACGTCGAATACATGATCAAAGGCATCGAAGTTGATCGCGCCAAGGTGGACTGGTACGTGAAGAATTCCCTGATGCTGGTTACCGCGCTCGCGCCCAAGGTTGGATACGACAAGGCCGCCCAGATCGCTCATACCGCCCACGTCGAGCACTCCAGCCTGCGCGAAGCCGCACTAAAGCTCGGATACCTCACGGGCGAGGAATTCGATCAACTGGTCAAGCCCGAAAAGATGACCCACCCTTAAGCGCAGCCTTCCGTCGCACCCTAGCTAACTGCGTCATCCCGAAGACCCGCGTTTTCACCCGCGGGGCGAGCGATCTCGCGCGGTTGTTCATCCGCTCCAACCTTCCCCGCTCCCGTCGTAATCATCACCACGCTCATCAGCACCAGCAACGTCCCCACAATCGTCCTCGGACCAATCGCCTCGCCGCCCAGAAAATACCCCACCAGCACCGCCACCACCGGATTCACATACGCGTACGTCCCCACCTTGGTCGGTGACTCGTAATGCAGGAGCCAAACATACGCCGTGAACCCGATGATCGACCCGGCAACAATCAGGTACGCCAATGCCAGCCAGGCACCGGTCGAGACAGCCTGCACATGAAATCCGCGGAACTCGCCCAATCCCGCGGCAGTCAGGGTCAGCAGAACGCCTCCCGCCAGCATTTGGGCGCCCGAACTCATCGCCTTCGCGGCAGGCAGCGGCAGCTTCCGCGTCAACACTGATGCCACCGACCAGCTGATCGCTGCCACAATTAAAGCGCATGCGCCGCCAAGGTCAATCGCAGCCTCACCAAGATTCATGCCGTGACTAACCAGAGTCGCAACTCCGCCAATGCCGACCAGCAGCGGGATAGCGAGCCGCACGGTCAGCTGACGCGTTCGTAACAAAACAATTTCAGAAAGCGCCATGAACACCGGAATCATCGCCATCATCACCGCAGCAATCCCCGATGGCACCCGCTGCTCCGCCCAGAACAGCAACCCATAGTCAAAAACGAAAATCAGCACGGCGAG
>Ga0335076_10001022_pt1 | contig 26858 bp, 19 predicted proteins | sample Lox_Sample_25_FD_206717 | JGI IMG/M metagenome (GOLD analysis project Ga0335076, IMG submission 206717) | Soil microbial communities from Loxahatchee National Wildlife Refuge, Florida, United States - Lox_Sample_2.5 | ecosystem: Environmental > Terrestrial > Soil > Wetlands | place: USA... | reverse complement strand
CGTCGCGAGCGCCGGTGACGCGCTGATGCGCTCGAGCACCTCTTCGCCCGTGATCGGTCACGTGCTGTGGCTGCTTGGACGACTGTTCTTTCTTCTTGGTTCCGCGATCTCGCTCGTGCTCTGGCCGCTCATGTGGCTTCGCGACCAGATCCAGTCCTTCGCCCGACCGGTCTGGGTGGATCTTGCCATCACCGGCGTCGCGGTCTCGGCGCTGGCATTTGTGCTGGGCGGCGGCCTGCGCGCGGGTTGGCGGCCGCTGATTCTCAGTCTTGCGACCTTTGGCGGCATTGCAGCCGTGATTGCGGCGATGGGGCTCGACCGTGGCGGACTACCCGTCGTGGATACGCGACTCTGGGGCGGGTTGCTGGTGACGCTGGTTGTCTCGGTCACCGGCATCGTCGCCTCGATGCCGATCGGCATCGCGCTTGCGCTCGGGCGGCGCTCGACCATCCCGCTGATCCGAATCTTCTCGGTGGTGTTCATCGAATTCTGGCGCGGAGTGCCGCTGATCACGGTGCTGTTTTTTGCAACCTACATGCTGCCGCTGTTCCTGCCGGGCAATTTCACCGTGGACGGTCTTGTGCGCGCGCTGATCGGCATTGCGCTGTTTGCCGGCGCCTATCAGGCCGAAGTCGTGCGCGGCGGCTTGCAGGCGATCCCGCGCGGGCAGGGCGAGGCGGCAGCGGCGCTTGGACTTTCCTGGTGGAAGACCACGGCGCTGATCGTACTGCCGCAGGCGCTCCGCCATGTCATTCCCGGGCTCGTCAACAGCTTCATCGCGCTGTTCAAGGACACCTCGCTGGTGTCGATCGTCGCGCTGTTCGACCTGCTGGGGCAGCTTCGCGCGTCCTTTTCCGATCCGACCTGGGCGACGCCGACCACCCTGTTCACCGGTTTTGCCTTCACCGGGTTGATCTACTTCGCCTTCTGCTTCGGCATGTCGCGCTATTCGCTGTTCGTCGAGAACAGGCTGAACGCGCATCGACGCAATTGAGACATTGAGGCACTTATGGCCGAGAAACCGATCGTCAACATTGCCCACCTCAACAAGTGGTACGGCGATTTCCACGTGCTGCGCGACATCGACCTCGGCGTCGCCAAGGGCGAGCGCATCGTGATTTGCGGTCCCTCCGGCTCCGGCAAGTCGACGCTGATCCGCTGTATCAACGCCCTCGAGGAATTCCAGGAAGGCGAGATCACGGTCGACGGCATCGATCTCGGGCCGAACCTGAAACGAGTCGATGAAGTCCGCCGCGAAGTCGGCATGGTATTCCAGAGTTTCAATCTGTTCCCCCACCTCACGGTCCTGGAAAATTGCACGCTGGCGCCGATCTGGGTGCGCAACGTCCCGCAAAAGGATGCCGAGGCGACCGCGATGAAATTCCTGGAGCGGGTGAAGATCCCGCATCAGGCCAGCAAATATCCGGGCCAGATGTCAGGCGGTCAGCAGCAGCGCGTCGCGATTGCGCGGGCGCTCACCATGAATCCAAAGGTCATGCTGTTCGATGAGCCGACCTCGGCACTCGATCCGGAAATGGTGAAGGAGGTGCTCGACACCATGGTCGATCTGGCCAGGGAGGGCATGACCATGCTCGTCGTGACGCACGAGATGGGATTTGCCCGCGAGGTCGCCAACCGCGTCGTTTTCATGGATGCCGGGCAGATCATCGAGCAGAACACGCCAGAGGAGTTTTTCGCCACCCCGCAGCATGCGCGGACGAAGTTGTTCCTGAGTCAGATCTTGCGGCACTGACGTGAGGCGAATGGCGAATAGGGAGTTTTTCCACTCGCTATTTGCCATTCGCTACTCGCTCACTCGAACGGCACGTCGACCTTGGTGCGTTTCTCCAGCCATTCCGGCACGGGCAGTTTCTTGCCGCGCATGAAATCCGGGTTGAACAGCTTTGACTGGTAGCGATTGCCGGAGTCGGCAAGGATGGTCACGATGGTCTTGCCGGGCCCGAGCTTCTTCGCAAGACGGATCGCGCCGGCGACGTTGATGCCGGTCGAGCCGCCGAGGCAAAGGCCCTCGTGCTCCAGCAACTCGTAGATCACGCTCACGGCCTCTTCGTCGGGAATAAGGAAGGCATCGTCGACCTTTGCCGTCTCGATGACCGGGGTGACGCGGCCAAGCCCGATGCCTTCGGTGATCGAGCCGCCGGGCGTGGTCTTGGCCTCTCCGTTCTTGAACAACTCGTACATGGCCGCGCCATGCGGATCGGCGCAGGCGTTGACGACGTTCTTGTTCTTCTCCTTGAGATAACGGCTGATGCCGGCGAGCGTCCCGCCGGTGCCGACCGAGCAGACAAAGCCGTCGACCTTGCCGTCGGTCTGCCGCCAGATTTCCGGACCGGTCGATTCATAATGCGCCTTGGGATTGTCGAGGTTGTTCCACTGATCGGCGAAAAGCACGCCGTTCGGCTCGCTTCTGCGCAAGCGTTCGGCGAGCCGCTTGCCGACATGCTGATAATTATTCGGATTGGCAAACGGCAGCGCCGGCACCTCGACGAGCTCCGCACCGCACAGCCTCAGCATGTCCTTCTTTTCCTGGCTCTGCGTTTCCGGAATCACGATCATGGTGCGATAGCCGCGAGCGCTCGCAACAACTGCAAGTCCGATACCGGTATTGCCCGCGGTGGCTTCGACCACGAGCCCGCCGGGCTTCAGCTCGCCGCGCTTCTCCGCTTCGAGGATCATCCATTTGCCGGCGCGGTCCTTTACGGACTGGCCGGGATTCATGAACTCGGCCTTGCCGAGTATCGTGCAGCCGGTCACGTCGGATGCATGCTTGAGCCTGATCAGCGGCGTGTTGCCGATGGCTTCGACGACGTCGTTGTTGAAAGTCATCATCTGGAAATTGCCGGGTGTTCCTTGAGGTTTCGGCGACCCTAAAGGACCATCACCCCCCGCACAAGCGGCCGGAATCAACGCTGCTTTGCGAAGACGACCTGTCGTACGTCGATGTTGCCGGAGAGGAATCCGGCTTCGCAATAGGCGAGGTAATATTCCCATAGCCGCCGGAAGCGGTCGTCGAAACCGAGTTTGGTCAAGTTCGGCCAGGCTGCGCGGAAATTATTTCGCCAGGTTGCAAGCGTCTTGGCATAATCTTGCCCGAAGATGCGTTCGCGGATGACGGGCACGCCGAACCGCTCGCCGAGCGCCTTGAGGACTTGCGGCGACGGCAGCATGCCGCCAGGGAATACGTAGCGCTGGATGAAGTCGACCTCGCGGCGATAGGTCTGGAACATGCTGTCCTGGATGGTGATCGCCTGGATGCCGGCCAGCCCGCCCGGCAGCAGCCGGTCGCTAATTTGCGAGAAGTATTTCGGCCAGAATTGTTCGCCCACCGCCTCGATCATCTCGATGGAGGCGATGCGATCATAGCGCTCGCGCTCGTCGCGATAGTCCTGCAGCCTGATCTCGACCTGCTCGGCAAGGCCGGCCTCCTGGATGCGTTTCTGTGCGAAGTCGCGCTGCTCTTTGCTGATGGTGAGGCCCACCACGCGCGCGCCAAAGGTCTTGGCGACATATTCGGCAAAGCCGCCCCAGCCGCAGCCGATCTCGAGCAGTGTCTGGCCGGACTGCAGGTCGATCGCCTCGGCAAGCCTGCGATATTTGTTGTTCTGCGCGGCGGTAAGGTCGACCGTGTCGTCCTCGTACAGCGCGGACGAATAGGTCATGCTTGGATCGAGCCAGGCGGAATAGAAGGCGTTGCCGATGTCGTAATGCGCATAGATATTGCGGCGCGCCTGGCGTCTGGTGTTGCGGTTGAACCAGTGCCGCACGATCTGGACGAAGCGCATCAACGGCTTGTCGCCGAGCATCGCCTGGCTCAGCTCGTGATTGACGCAGAAGAGATAGAGGAATTGCGTCAGGTCGGGCGTGTCCCACTCGCCGCGCAGATAGGCTTCCGCAATACCGATGTCGCCGGCGTTGATCAGCCGTGATGCAAAGCCGTAATTGTAGAGCGTCATCGCGGCCGCTGGTCCCGGCTCGAGGCCGCCGAGCCGGATCACACGGCCGTCGGGGAGCGTAACGTCAAGCGTGCCGCGTCGCAGTTTTGAGCCGAAGCCAAGTGCCAGGCGAACGATGCGGGGCAGGTCGGCGAGCACGTCGTCGATCGTGTCAGGGGTTACCGAAATAACATCCGGCATGGTGCGTCCATCAACGCGACGGCTCGGTCCAGGCGCCCATGCGAAGGCTCGACGAGCGAGGTCCTTCACTGGACCGGAGCGCGCGCTTCAAGCGGGCGTCAGCGCCTGCGATGAATATAAGCGTGGCTATCGCCGCTCGCCAAGGACATATCGGCGCCAGCGTTGTGTCCGCAACATTCGCAGCTGCAGTATTTTTCTGCCTCGCGGTTGGATGGTGGCAGCGGGTGTGAAGGGTGAACGCGACAACGCGGAGGTGGTCAACGCGATGTAATGACTACTGAAGGTTGCGGCCAACGCAAGCCGCTCAATAGCAGCGATGGCGCTGGCCGTCCCTGCCCAGATAGGTACCCGAGGCCGGATCGTAGGACCGATAGCGTTGGGCGCAGCCGTTCTGAGAGGGCGCGGGACCGATCACGACCTGCGAGGGGTAGGGCAGCGGCGAGCGGTAGGAATTGCCACCCAGCACGCCCGCAGCACCAAGCCATGCCGTCGAGGGGTCGGAGGTGAAATTGCCGGGGAAGAAGCCGTTGGTCGGGACGTCGCGGTCGTCATCGCGATTATCGTAATACCAGCCGCTGGTATTGCCATAGCGCAGCGGCCGCACGCCGAGGTCTTGCGCCCGCATGGCGGTCGTTGCCAGAAGCGCCAGCACGCAGGCTGCGGCGAAAGCCTTTGCAAGCGTCATCATGTCGGTTGTCCTCGCGTCACGGCCTGATCGTCCCCCAATCGCCTTTCCAGCCGGAAAGCCGCCCGCGACGGAATTGCAGATAGAGCCCGTCGCTGCGGCTCGCCAACGCGGCGCCCCTGACGTTCGGCAATGCCACCAACAACTCGTCGCCAGGACGGCCGCGGACATAGAGCAGTTGCACGCCCAGCGCCCAAGACACCTGCTCGGGGGTCATGCCGAAGGTAAGCGGGATATTGGGCGGCGTCAGTGTCACAAATTGCGCGTGCGCGGGGGCGCGCACAAGGCTCGCCAGCCCCAGTACGAGGGCCACGATCAACACGCGCTTTGCAGGCGATCTCTTCCAAATTGTCGCATCCCATCTCGCGAAGGCGCTGCGCTTGCGCATGATGACCTCAATCGACCGATGCCAGTGTGCCGCCCGGAGTCCAGCCGCCGCCGAGCGCCTGGAACAGGCTGCTCGCCGCCTGGAGCTTTGACAGCCGAACGGTCACCAGGTTGTTTTCCGCGGTAAACAGCGTCTGCTCGGCCTGCAGCACGGTGATGAGATTGATGGTGCCGCCCGCCAACTGTTTCTCCGCGACATCGAAGGCCTGCCGCGAGGCGGCAACGACTTGCAGCTGCAACCGTTCCTGCAACGTGAATTTTTGCAGGGCGATCAGCGCCTTTTCGACGTCGGCAAATGCCGACAACACGGCCTTGCGATAGGCCTGCAGATTCTGCAGCTGCACGCCTTTGGCCTGCTTCAACTGGCTTTCGAGCAGGAAGCCGTCGAAGATCGGCTGCGTCAGGCTGGCAGTGAGCGTGTAGAACCAGGCTCCCGGCGTGAACAGCGAAGCAAGTGCTGCGCTCTGAAAGCCGGTCGTTCCGGTCAGCTGGATCTGCGGAAAGAACGCGGCGCGCGCCGCTTCGACGCTGAAATTGGAGGAGGCAAGCGTCGCCTCGGCCTGGCGGATATCAGGCCGCTGATAGAGCAATTCGGACGGAAGGCCCGGCGTGACGTGCGGCACGACGATCTGCTTGGCCGAACCGCCGTGCACGCTGAAGTTGGCGGGCGCGCGGCCGACCAACACGGCAAGCGCTGCGATGTTTTGTCCGAGCGTGACCTCAAGCGGCGGAATGGCGGCGCGCTGGGTTGCAGCCAACGCCTCCTGTTGGGACACGTCGAGCTGCGAAGCCGTGCCGCCGACGAATTGCTTCTTGATCAGGCTGAGGATCCGGTCCGCGGCTTCCAGATTCCGGCGCGTGACACGCAACTGATCCTGGGCCGCAAGAACCTGGAAATAGGTGTTGGCGACCGTCACGATCGCAGTCAAGGTCACAACCTCGCGGTTGTACCTTGATGCCGTCGCGCTTTCCTCCGCGGCGTAGAGCGCGGCTCGGTTCTTTCCCCAGAAGTCGAGCATGTAGCTCGCGGTCAGTCCGGTCTGGAAGGTGTTGAAGGTCGTACCGCCAAAACCCTGGCCGCTGGTGATGGTATTGGCGCTGCTCTGCTTCTGTCGCTCGGCCGTTGCGTCTCCAGTCAGTGTCGGCAGCAAGGGCGCGCCCGATACGCCGACCTGCGCATCGGCCTGGACGATCTGCGCCATCGCGACCGCGATATCGAGATTGTAGAGCTGCGCTGCTTCCATCAGAGCGGTGAGCTCGCTCGACCGGAAACCGCGCCACCAGTCCACCGCGGGGACGGCCGCATCGGCGTCCCCTTTGCGCGCCGCGCGATAGGCGTCGGGCACCTCGAGGCCGAGCTCCGGCCGTTCCGAGCCCAGGATGCAGCCGGACAACGAGAGAGCTGAGGTCAACAGGAGCAGGACACTGGCGGCGCGAATCCCGCCCGAGCGCGGCATGCCGATCCGGACACACCGCCGGATGCGCCTTGCGAATCGGACTGAACCTGATCCTGGCATCTATTCGCCCGGTTGCAGAGAAGGCCCGGGCGTATGAGGTGCCACGCCGCCCCTGAGACGTTGGCCCCAGTGGCTAAACCTGTCCAGATACAAATAGATCACAGGTGTGGAATAAAGCGTCAGCGCCTGGCTCAGGATCAATCCTCCGACGATCGCGATGCCGAGCGGCTGCCTCAGCTCGCCGCCATCGCCCATGCCGAGCGCAAGCGGCAACGCGCCGAGCAAGGCGGCCATCGTGGTCATCATGATCGGGCGGAAGCGAAGCAGGCAGGCTTCGCGAATCGCTTCGAGCGAGCTTAGCCCCCGCTTGCGTTCCGCTTCGAGCGCGAAATCGATCATCATGATCGCGTTCTTCTTCACGATTCCGATCAGGAGAATCACGCCGATCAGCGCCATGATACTGAATTCGGTCTTGAACGCCATCAGCGCCAGCAAGGCGCCCACGCCGGCCGAGGGCAGCGTCGACAGGATCGTCAGGGGATGAATGTAGCTCTCGTAGAGCACGCCGAGCACGATGTAGATCGTGATGAGCGCCGCAAGAATCAGGAAGGGCTGGTTCTGCAGCGAATCCTGAAACACCTTCGCCGTGCCCTGGAACGTGCCGCGAATCGTCGCCGGCACGCCGAGTCGGTTCATTGTGGCCTCGATGGTGGCGACCGCCTGGCTGAGTGAGACGTTTTGCGGCAGGTTGAATGAGATCGTGGTGGCGACCAGAAGCCCCTGGTGGTTCACCGCAAGCGGAGTGGCACCTTGCGTGAAGTGGGCCACCGCCGAGAGCGGGATCATCGTCTCCTGCTTCGTGCTCACGGCAGAGCCGGTCGATGCCACGCCCTTGCCGGTCTGGCCGATCGAGTTGGTGGCAAGATTGCGCGCGGCCTGGGCGTTGGCGGCGGCTGCGGCCGACGATGTCGCGGCCGAGACGATCGTGCCCGCAACCGCGTTGGTCGCCTGCGAGCCTTTGACCGCAGCGCCGGAGGTCGAAATATAGACATCCTTGAGGATCTCCGGATTCTGCCAGTAGCGCGGCGCCACTTCCATGATGACGTGGTACTGGTTGCGCGCGACATAGATGGTCGAGACCTGCCGCTGGCCGAAGGCGTCGTAGAGGGTGTTGTCGATCTGGCTCACCGTGATGCCCAGCCGCGCAGCGGCGTCACGGTCGATCGTCAGGTCGACTTCGAGTCCCTTGCTCTGCTGGTCGCTGTTGACATCGGAGAGATTGGGCTCGCGCTGCAGGGCTGCCGCAATCTTCGGCGCCCATTCGTTGAGCTCCTCGAACGTCGGTCCCTGCAGCGTGTACTGATATTGCGCGTTGCCGGGACGACCGCCCGCACGGATGTCCTGTACCGATTGCAGGAACAGGGTCGCGCCGGGAACCACCGCCATCTCGCGCCGAAGCCGCGCGATCACCCCGTCGGCCGAGATATTGCGTTCGCTGCGCGGAACCAGCGCAATGAACATGAAGCCTGAATTGGTCTGACCTCCGGTGAAGCCCTCGACGGTTTCGACCGTCGGGTCCTTCTTGATGATGTTGACGAACTGCGTGAGCTTCTGCTGCATCAATTGAAAGGAGATGCTCTGGTCGGCCTGGATGATGCCGATAATCCGCCCGGCGTCCTGCTGCGGGAAGAAACCCTTTGGAACGACATCATAGAGATAGAAATTGAGGCCCAGCACGGCGGCCAGGATCAACATGACCGATCGCGGGTGGTCGAGCGCCGAGCTCAATGTACGCCGATAGAAATCCAGCATCGCTTCGAAGAAGCGCTCGCTCGCACGGTAGAGCCGGCCGTGGCTTCCGCTTTCGGCGCGGAGCAATTTGGCGCACATCATCGGCGTGGTCGCAAGCGAGATCGCGAGCGAAATCACGACCGAGATCGAGATCACCATCGCGAACTCGCGAAACAGGCGGCCGACGATGCCGCCCATCAGGAGGATCGGGATGAAGACCGCGATCAGCGAGATGCTCATGGAAAGCACGGTGAAGCCGACCTCGTTGGCGCCCTTCAGCGATGCCTCGAGCGGCGACATGCCCTCCTCGATGTAGCGGGTGACGTTTTCGAGCACCACGATCGCGTCGTCGACGACAAAGCCGGTCGTCACCGTCAGCGCCATCAGCGATAGATTGTCGAGGCTGTAGCCAATCAGGTACATCGCGGCGAAGGTCGCGACCAGCGAGACGGAGACCGCGACGACGGGAATGAATGTCGCGCGGAGGTTTCGCAGAAACGCGAACACCACGACGATCACGAGCAGCACGGCAAGAACCAGCGATCGTTCCACATCGCGCAGCGATGTTCGAATGGTGGTCGAGCGGTCGACGCCGAAGCCGATGTCGATTGCGGGCGAGATCGAGGCCCGCAGGACGGGGAGCAGCGCCTTCACCGCGTCGACGGTCGAAATGATGTTGGCGCCGGGCTGCCGGTAGAGGATGATCAGGACGGCCGGTTTGCCATTGGCGACCCCGGCATTGCGGATGTTTTCGACCCCATCGGTGACTTCGCCGACGTCGCTGATGTGGACGGCGGCGCCATTGCGATAGGCCACGATCAGCGATTTGTAGTCGTCCGCCTTGTTGGCCTGGTCATTGGCGTAAATCTGGTAGCGCCGGTCGCCCACATCGATGCCGCCCTTGGGGCTATGCGCATTCGCGCTGGAAAGCGCAGCGCGAACATCTTCCAGGCCGATCCCGTATTTGTAGAGCGCCTGCGGAATGAGGTCGACCCGTACCGCCGGCAATGAGCTGCCGCCAACGGTGACCTCGCCGATGCCTTCGACTTGCGACAGTTTTTGCGCCAGTACAGTCGATGCCGCATCGTAGACCTCGCCGCGCGTCGCAGTGTCGGAGGTCAGCGTCAGGACCAGGATCGGTGCGTCGGCCGGGTTGACCTTGCGGTAGGTCGGATTGGTGCGCAGGCTGCTCGGCAGATCGGCGCGCGCCGCGTTGATCGCAGCCTGCACGTCGCGCGCCGCGCCGTTGATGTCGCGATTGAGGCCGAATTGCAGGGTGATGCGTGCCGAGCCGACCGAGCTGGACGACGTCATCTCTGTGACGTCGGCGATCTGTCCGAGATGACGTTCCAACGGACTTGCCACGGTCGTGGCGACATCCTGCGGGCTTGCGCCCGGCAGGGTCGCCTGTACCGAAATGGTCGGGAAATCGACCTGCGGCAGCGGGGAGACCGGCAGCTTGAAGAATGCAACCGCGCCGGCCGCCGCAAGCCCGAACGTGAGCAGGGTGGTCGCGACGGGTCGGCGAATGAACGGCGTTGACGGGCCCATGGCTCAATGCGACCTGCTAGGCTGGCCCGCAGCTTCCGCGCGTCCGGCAAAACGGATCGCAAGGCGGTCGAACCAGAGATAGATCACTGGCGTCGTGAACAGGGTCAGCAGTTGGCTGACCAAGAGGCCGCCGACGATCGAAACGCCGAGCGGATGCCGCAATTCCGAGCCGGCGCCGGTGCCGAGCATCAGCGGCAGCGCACCGAGCACTGCGGCCATCGTGGTCATGACGATCGGTCTGAAGCGCAGCAGACAGGCCTGGAAGATCGCTTCGCGCGGCGACTTGCCCTCGTTGCGCTCGGCAAACAGCGCGAAGTCGATCATCATGATCGCGTTCTTCTTCACGATGCCGATCAGGAGAATGATGCCGATGATGGCAACGATGGTGAGGTCGTGGCCACCCATCATCAACGCCAGCAACGCGCCGATGCCGGCGGACGGCAGCGTCGACAGGATGGTGATCGGATGAATGAAACTCTCATAGAGCACGCCGAGCACGATGTAGACCACGACGATGGCGGCCAGAATCAAAAAGAGCTGGTTGGACAGCGAGGATTGGAAGGCCAGCGCGGCGCCCTGGAAGCTCGTGATCACGCCGAGCGGCTGGCCGATGTCGAGCTGCGCCTGCTTGATCGCGGCAACGGCTTCGCCGAGCGAGGCGGTCGGGGCCAGGTTGAACGAGATGGTTGCCGAAGGAAACTGGCCGAGATGCGAAATCTGCAGCGGCGCGGTCTCTTCGCGCATCCTGGCCATGACCGCGAGCGGAACAGGCGTCGTGCCGACGGAGGAGGGCAGGTAGATGTCCCGCAGCGACTGCAGCGAATTTTGCAGCGCTGGATCGGCCTCGAGGATCACGCGATACTGGTTGGAGTTGGTGAAGATGGTCGAGACGATGCGCTGGCCATAGGAGTCATAAAGCGCGTTGTCGATGGTCGCCGGCGTGATGCCGAACCGCGCCGCCTGATCGCGATCGATCTCGACGAAGACGGAGAGCCCCTGCGCGGAGATATCGCTTGCGACTTCGCCAAACTGCGGAAGCGTCCTGAGCTTGTCGACCAGTTTTGGCGTCCATTCGGCAAGCTGTGCGGGATCGGCGTCCTGCAGGATGAACTGGTATTGCGTCTTGCTGACGGTGCCTTCGATCGTCAGGTCCTGCACCGGCTGCATATAGAGCGTGATGCCGGCAAGCGGCGAGGTTGCGCTCTTCAGTCGCTGCATCACCGCGGAAATATCCGATTTCCGCTCGTCGCGCGGCTTGAGGTTGATCAGGATACGGCCGTTGTTCAATGTCGTGTTGGTCCCGTCGACGCCGATGAAGGAGGAGAGACTCTCGACGTCGGGATCCCTGAGAATGATGCTGGCGAGCTGTTGCTGCCGCTCCGCCATTGCGGCATAGGATACCGACTGCGGCGCTTCGGAAATCGCCTGGATCACGCCCGAGTCCTGCAGCGGAAAGAACCCCTTGGGGATCGCCATGTAGAGGAACGCGGTCAGTCCGAGGGTGGCGAGTGCAATCAACAGCACGAAGGTCTGACGGTCGAGCACCCAGTTGAGCATCGCGGCATAGATCTCGACGACCTTGTCGAAACCGATGCGGCTGTAGCGCTGGAGTGCGTTCTCGCGGTCGGCGCTCTCGGCCTTCAGCAGCTTGGCACAGGCCATCGGCACCAGCGTAAGGGACACCACGGCCGAGATCAGAATGGTGACCGACAGCGTGATGGCGAATTCGCGGAACAGGCGGCCGACAACGTCGCCCATGAACAACAGCGGAATCAGCACGGCGATCAGGGAGACCGTCAGCGATATGATGGTGAAGCCGATCTGCTCGGAGCCCTTCAAGGCCGCCTGCAACGGTGAATCGCCCTCTTCGATGAAGCGGGAGATGTTCTCGATCACGACAATGGCGTCGTCGACCACAAATCCCGTGGCGATGGTCAGCGCCATCAGCGACAGATTGTTGAGGCTGAAGCCGAACAGGTACATGGCTCCGAGCGTGCCGACCAAGGACAGCGGCACCGACAGGCTTGGGATCAGGGTGGCGCGTCCGCTGCGCAGGAATACGAAAATCACCAGCACGACCAGGATCACGGCGAGCGAGAGTTCATATTCCACGTCCCGCACCGAGGCACGGATCGTCACCGTGCGGTCGGTCAGGATGGCGAGGTCGATCGCCGCCGGCAGCGTCGCCTGCAGCTGCGGCAACAGAGCCTTGATGCCCTGGACCACGGCAATGACGTTGGCACCGGGCTGCCGCTGGATGTTGAGGATGATAGCCGGCGTTTCGTTCATCCAGGCGCCGAGCTTGTCGTTCTGGGCGCCGTCAACGACATCGCCGACGTCGGAAAGCCTCACCGGGGAGCCGTTCTTGTAGGCCACGATCAGCGATTTGTAGTCGGCGGCATTGCGGATCTGATCGTTGGCATTGATGGTGTAGGAGCGCATCGCGCCGTCGAAATTGCCCTTCGGCGTGTTGACATTCGCGTTGGTGAGCGTGGTGCGCAGGTCGTCGATGTTCAGCCCATAGGCCGCGAGCTTGCGGATGTCGGCGCGGACGCGCACCGCCGGTCGTTGTCCCCCCGACAAGCTGACCAGGCCGACGCCCGGCAGCTGCGAGATCTTTTGCGCAAGGCGCGTATCGACGAAGTCCTCGACCTGCGTCAGCGGCATGGTCTTCGAGGTCAGCCCCAGCGTCAGGATCGGCGCGTCCGCCGGATTGACCTTGGCATAGATCGGCGGCGCCGGCAGGTCGGAGGGCAGGAGATTGCCGGCGGCGTTGATCGAGGCCTGCACCTCCTGCTCTGCGATGTCGAGCGAGATCGAGAGACCGAACTGCAGGGTGATCACGGAGGAGCCGGCCGAGCTGATCGAGCTCATCTGGTTCAAATTCGGCATCTGGCCGAATTGCACTTCAAGCGGGGCTGTAACCGACGACGTCATCACGTCGGGGCTCGCACCCGGATAGAAGGTCTGGACCTGAATGGTCGGGTAGTCCACCTCGGGAAGGGCGGCGACGGGAAGGAAGCGAAACGCCAGCATGCCGGACAGCATGATCGCAATCATCAGCAATGTGGTTGCGACCGGCCGCAGGATGAACGGCTGCGACGGGTTCATTGCTGCGGTCCGCCCTGCGAGCGGCGCTTCTTGGTGGCGCCGGTTCCGTCGGGAACGAAGCCTCCTGCCTTGCCAGGTCCGGTTTGCGCAGGCCTGCCGTTCTCCGCCGGGTTGACGGTGCTCGGGCTCGTTTCCGGCCGCACGATGATCGTCGCCCCCTCGCGCAGCTTGTCGGCGCCGTCGATGACGATGCGATCGCCGACCTCGAGGCCGGACAGCACCTCGACCCGTTCGCCGTCGGTTACGCCGAGCTTGACCGGACGCACCGACACCGTGTTGTCAGCGTTGACGAGATAGACGAATGTGCCGGGCACGCCGCGCTGAATGCCCGCGCTCGACATCGTCACCACATCCTTGTGGGTGTCGAGCAGCAAACGGATATTGACGAACTGGTTTGGATAGAGCGTCCTGTTGTCGTTCGGGAACTGGGCGCGCAGCTTGATCGTGCCCGTGGTCGGGTCGATCTGGCTGTCGAAGGTTTGCAAGGTGCCGTCGGCAAGCTTGGTGGCGCCGCTGCGATCCAGCGCGGTCACAGGCAAGGTCGCGCCGGCCTGGAGGCGTTTTGCGATCGATTGCAGATTGTCTTCCGGCACCGTGAACAGCACGCTGATCGGCTGCAACTGCGTGATCACCACGAGGCCGTTGGCGTCGCCCGGCGTCACGTAGTTGCCCTGGTCGACCAGGCGCAAGCCGACGCGGCCGTCGAGCGGCGATACGATCCTGGTGTAGGCCAGATTGACCTCGGCCGCCTTCACAAGGGCGCGGTCGGCTTCGACCGTGCCCTGATCCTGAGCCACCAGGGCGATTTGCGTGTCGAGCTGCTGGCGCGGGACCGCGTTTTGCGCGGCCAGGCCCTGATAGCGCTGCAGGTCGACTTGCGCGCCCTTCAACAGCGCTTCGTCGCGCGCGAGTTGTCCTCGCTGTTGCGCAAGCGCGGCTTCATAGGGCCGCGAATCGATCTCTGCGAGCAGATCGCCCTTCTTGACCTCGTCGCCCTCCTTGAACACGACCCTGATCAAATAGCCGCTGATCTGGGTGCGGATGGTGACGGTGGCGAGCGACGTCACCGTTCCCAATGCGTTGAGGTTGAGTCCGATGTCACCCTTGCTGATGGTTTCCGGAACGATCGACATCGGCGCATTGCCGAAGCGGCCGCCGCCGCCCGATTGCTGGGGCGCGCTTTGCTGGCGGGCCCACCAGACGATGCCGGCGATCAGCAGCAGGACAATCAAAAGGGTAAGATAGGAGCCGCCGCGCGACCTCCGGGTCGAGGCGGTGCGAATCGTTGGAATTTCCGTCGGCGGTTTGAGCGGTTGGTCCATGAACCCGTCTGAACAGACTCGGAGCGAAATATGTTTCGTTCCAGTCTACAGCTTCCCCTGCTGTCGGAACATTCCTGCGGACGCCATTTTGGACCTTTTGGTTCGGCTTTGTCGCATTAACAATCTGAAAGAATGACGCATTCGGAACGCAATTGATGCCCGGGGCGACGGGGCGTATAGGCGATCCATGTCGAACTCTCCCGAAGACGCCGCGGTATCGGATGCGATTGCGGATTGTCCGCGCTGCCAAAAGCCGCGGGCGTTGTGCGTCTGCGACGATGTCGCTCGAATCGAGAGTCGCGTCGCGCTGTTGATCCTGCAACATCCGCAGGAGCAGGACAGGGCGCTCGGAACCGCACGGCTCGCCGCGCATCATTTTGCCAATGCGGTCGTGAGGGTCGGCCTGTCGTGGCCAAGCCTGTCCAAGGCGCTTGGGCAGCCTGTGGCGGACGCCTCGCGCTGGGCTGTGCTCTATCTCGGCTCGGCCAAGGTCGCTGATTTCGGCGCTGATGCCGATCTCGTCGCGATCACCCGCAAAGGCGGGCTCGCAGAGAATCAGCGCGCGATCCTCGAACGGATCGAAGGCGTGGTCCTCCTCGACGGCAGCTGGAGTCAGGCCAAGGCGTTGTGGTGGCGTAATCCGTGGATGCTGAAATGCCAGCGCGTGATTCTCGGCCCCAAACATCCCTCGCGCTACGGCAAGTTGCGCAGGGAGCCGCGCCGCGACGGGCTCTCGACCATCGAGGCCGCCGGCATGCTGTTGGCGCGGCTGCAAAAGCGGCCGGACATCGAGGCCAAGCTCAACGCGAGTTTTGAGCATATGCTGGCGCGCTATCGCGAGGTTCAGAAGGGCTCGCCGGAACTGGCTCCAAGGGCCAAGCCGCGCCACAAGCGCGATTATCGACGCCGCAAACCCGGGCGGGCGGTCGGTTGCTAAGGAGGGGGAGGCCGTATATGAGTGCGGCCCGGTGGGGCCACGTGGCGGAGTGGTTACGCAGCGGTCTGCAAAACCGTTTACACCAGTTCAATTCTGGTCGTGGCCTCCATCTATGTCGTTGATCTCCTTCGCTGATTTGTTTCGCGGTTCGCTCGCAGCGAAAGCGGTTGCTAACGCTGTGGGCTTTCGTGTCGCCTCGTCGCGCCGACATATCCGAAGCCTGAGGGGCGGAGAGGTGAGGCGCGCCTGTGACCTATCTTTTCCCTGGCCGTGCCCCCAGGAATTCACCTTCGCCAAGATGCGCGAGCAAGGCGCGTGTGCTGTAATCCGCACGGTAAATCGGCTGGCCGGGCGCAGCCGTTCGCTTGCTATGAGCAGCGATTGATGGCCTCATGATGCACGCCTTTTGTGTGTGCAGCCTGCGGCGAGAAAGACTGAGCAGTGTCGGCCTCACCAGTATTCCTCGTCCTCTATCTTTGCTTGGCTTGGTCTGCCTGGAGAGTTTCCGGCGCCACGAGCGAGCGCAACGAAGCTCGCCTGTGGCAAGGAATGTCCTTGATGCTGGTCGCGCTCGGCGTCGACAAGTTTTTCGGGGCCGACCTGACCAATGCAGCGCGAAGCATTGCGTTCGCTCAGCACTGGTACGGCGAACGTCGGGTTTTTCAGCTCTGGTTCGTTTTGGCCGTTGCTGCGCTCTGGTTCGTGTCGACAACCGTCCTGATGATTTCGGCGAAGCGAGCTCCAATTGCGACTCGACTGGCTTTGCTTGGGACGACCATGTTGATTGCGTTCGCTCTGGTTAAGGACATATCCCTTCATCAGATCGACATGCTGATCGGCGCACGGGTCATTGGCGTCAAGATCAGTTCGATCGTTGAGGCGGCCGGATTTGCGTTGATTTTGCTTTCCCATGCACGGCGTTGGAAGGGCACGAGCAACTTGGCGATGGCGAGGTCTTCGTGGCCAGCGCCTCGCCGGTCGGCTGCATCGTCGCGCCGCGAACACCGAGTGCTGCCAGGGCGGCCGCAACGGCTGCGTCGTGACTGATCACACGGCTGGGCCGGATCGCTCCATGCCTTTTGCTCGGGGATACTTGCGCGGGCAAGTTCTTGGTTAACGATTGATTAACCAATCCCGGGTTTCTCTTAGTCAGGTTTGGAATTGGACGACTCGACTCAACGAGGTAAGAGATGCTCCTATTCGCCCTCACCCCCTGGATCCTCTTCAAGATCTTCACGTCGCCGCCGCTGCCGTTCTGATCTTCCGAGGGAAGCGGTCTGGCGTGCCGAGTACGCTGGTGGCGAGCTTTCTTGCGCAAGGAAGTGGTGCGCTCTGCAGCATTGGCAGTTGTCACGGCTTGGGGCTGCCAGCGACGGCTGGAGCTTGGCGCCAGCAAATCAGCGCCCGCTCCGCTCCGCGTGCTGGCCGCGTGGGCTGACGCCAATTCGGCTCAGGGCGCGGCGTACCAGCCTTGAGGAAACGGGATCAGCGGCCAAACCGGATCGTTATCGTTGGCCGCTTTCGCGGGCACTTTGTCAGCCGGCAGGCGGGCTAGCTTGTACTCTTGGGCCAACATGATTTCATCCCCGGGGACAGGTGCAATCGCCACTTGTACGGCGTCCAGCAATCGATCGAATTCGACTTCACCCATTGCACGCTCCCTCGCCTGGGAGCGCACGGTCGCAAATGACTTTTGTCTCCGGCTTGACCGGATCGCTCAAATTTTATCGATCCGCCAATCCAAGCTCGCTTGGTTAGCAGACCCTTTCAGTTCCTAGTCGCTGGTTACCCTCGCGAAGTGTGAGAAAAATCACATTTGGCAAAAATGCTTTCGCGTATCGCAAGATTGGCACGGGCGCTGCGGGAGCGCCAGCGAAAACCGAAGGGTATGCCGCCATGATCGCAAAGTCGCTCTCGTCTCTCCGCTCTCGGCATGTTGCTGCAGCCCTTGCTCTCGGACTGACGTTGCTTTCGAGCGGCGCCGCCTTTGCGCTCGGCACGCCCGAACAGCGCAGGGCTTGCACGCCCGACGTCTATCGCCTCTGTGCCGGCGAAATTCCGAATGTCCGCGCCATCACGGTCTGCCTGCAACGCCACAAGGCTAACCTGAGCGAAGCCTGCCGGAGCGCGATGGAGCAGTCGGGCTACTGAGCCCTGCCTGTGGAGAAGTTGTACGAGCATGTGAATTGATGCGCGGCAAGTCTCTGCCGCCAGTCAAGATTTTTCGAAATCTGCGATGTGAATATGCTGCGGAGAAATGGAGCTGGGTGCAAATATCGATGCGATGGCGATGATCGCTGTACGTTGGAACAAGGGACAGATTTTTGGAACCGGACCCGCGCGAACTGGCTCCCCGGGCTGGATTCGAACCAGCGACCATCCGATTAACAGTCGGATGCTCTACCGCTGAGCTACCGAGGAATAGGCGATACATGTGTTCGCGAGGGGGCAGCGTATAACAAAGCCTTTTCCGCTTGCATAGGACCAAATCACCGCATTCTGCGGCCTTTCGTGCATAGGCTGAAACCTTCGATCGCACAGTGGCTTGGCGACCATTCTCATGGCCTGTGCAAGACGCGCTCCGCGCAAGCAACCTCTTCACGCATCCTTGTTCAGGCCGACACGGCTTGGACGCCAAATGGACGCATTTTGCCGCTGACCTGCCGCGCGCCGGGTCTCACGGAGGTGATTCGATGTCAGAGATCATCCAGGCCGAACGCATCAGGCCGGCGCCCTCGATTGTTCCGGTCGACGTTCCCTCGCTCAGTGATGACGAATGTCTCGCGCTGCTGGCACGCGCCGTCGAGGCACAGGATTCGCGGCACCTGGAGGAAGTGGCCCAGCTCATCGCGCGACTCGCGGTCACGATCGAGTAACTCGCGGTCACGATCGAGTAAAAAGGGGGTATTCGGACCCGATCCTTTCGGTATTTTGACAAACGAGGGGAGGTGGCGCCCGTGCTTCGGCGACCTGGGCCATGTTGCGTTTTGCCCGGGCTTGTACCAAAGATGGCCCGACTTTCGCCTTCCTCCCTGCCGCTCCACGGGTCTGTTAATGTCCGATTTCTCGACCGCGCGCCAGAAAATGGTCGATGGTCAGGTACGCACCAGCGACGTCACCGACCACAGGATCCTCGATGCGATGCTCGCCATGCCGCGCGAGGACTTCGTCCCCGAGGAAAGGCGGGCGCTGGCCTATCTCGATCTGGCGCTGGACGTTGGGGCCGACGGTTCCAAACGGTTCTTGATCGCCCCGATGCTGACGGCCAAGCTCTTGCAGGCCGCCGAGATTGGGCCCACCGACAGCGTCCTGATCGTCGGCTGTGCGACGGGCTATATGGCAGCCTTGGCAGCGCGTCTCGCCGCCAAGGTCGTCGCGACCGAGAGCGATTCGGTGCTTGCAGCGAAGGGGCGGGAGATAATGTCGAAGCTCGGCTTGCAGGAAGCCGTGACTATTGAGACTGCGGACGCGATTGCAGGGTTTCCGTCGCGAGCGCCGTTTGAAGTCATTATCCTCAACGGCGCAACGGAAATCGCGCCGGACGAACTCTATCGACAACTGGCCGAGGGCGGCAGGCTGGTCGGCGTTTTCTCTTCCCAAAGACCATCGCGGGCCGTGATCGTGACGCGCTCACACGGCGATTTCGGCCATCGCCTGCTGTTCGACGCGTCCGCGCCGATTCTGCCCGGCCTCGAGCGCCGCCCTGCGTTCGTGTTCTAAACTCCAACTTAAGCCCTGCCTCCGCCCGTCAGCCGTCCCGCCAGCGCCCGGCGGCCGTCAAGATTCTGTTTTTAAAACAGAAGTGTGACCGAGAAGCTGCAGCCGGAGAGTTTCCACTCCCCTGGCCCTTGGGGTGGTTCCGTTGCGCTTCCGCCCAGCCTATGTTGCGGCGGGTGCTAACAGCATTTGGGGCCCGGCCTGCTCTTTTGGGCTGGAAAAGAATGAGCGGAATGGCGGGGATGGTTGGGGTCAGGTTCGTCACCGGAGCTGCGGCTTCGGTCCTGCTGTTGGCGCTTGCGGGCCCTGCTCCTGCGCTGGCCGACACCATTGAGGCTGCGCTCGTGCGCGCCTACCAGAACAATCCGCAACTTAATGCACAGCGCGCCGCGGTGCGCGCGACGGACGAAGGGGTTCCTCAGGCGCTTTCAGGGTATCGGCCAAAGGTTTCCGTCAGCGCGAGCGCCAGCTATCAATACAACGACACGCTCTCGACGCAGGGCGGCTCGCCCACGGCCATCGTCAGAACGGATATTCACGGTGCCAATCCGCCGCGCAGCGCGGGGCTGACGATTTCTCAGACGCTCTACAACGGCAATATCACCGCCAACAAGACGCGCGCAGCGGAAAGCGCGGTGTCAGGTTCGCGCGAGGGCCTGCGGGTGCTCGAGCAAACCGTGCTGCTGAACGCCGCCACCATCTACATGGACTACCTGCGCGACGCCGCGATCGTCGAGGTGCAAAAGAGCAACGTGCGGGTGCTCGAGCAAACGCTGAAGCAGACGCGCGACCGCTTCAATGTCGGCGAGGTGACGCGCACTGACGTTGCTCAATCCGAAGCCCAGCTCGCCGCCGGCAAAACTCAGGAGCTGCAGGCCGAGTCAAACCTGGTGACGACGCGCGCAAACTTCCGCCGCATCATCGGCAACGAGCCGGAAAACCTCGCGCCGGGCTCGCCGGTGGACCGGTTCATTCCTCCAACGCTGCCTCAGGCAGTCGAGCTCGGCCTGATCGAAAATCCGAACGTCACCGCTGCGATGTATGGCGTCGACGTCAACTTCCTGCAGGTCAAGATCAACGAGGGTGCGCTGCTGCCGACCGTCACTTTGCAGGGCGCGGTGCAGCAAGCCTACGAACAGACGTTGATCACGCCACGCACCTTCGGTGCGTCCGCGTCCGCACAAGTGACGATACCGATTTATCAGGGCGGCGCCGAATATTCGCTGATCCGCCAGTCCAAGGAATCGCTGGCGCAGCAGCGCCTCAACCTCGAAACGACCCGCGACCAGAGCCGTTCCAACACCGTGACGGCCTGGGGTCAGCTCGTGGCGGGCAAGGCGCAGGTTGCTTCCGCGCAATCGCAGGTGACGGCGTCCGAGATCGCGCTCAACGGTGTCCGCGAAGAAGCAAAGGCCGGGCAGCGCACCACACTCGACGTGCTCAACGCCCAGCAGGCTTTGGTCAACGCGCGCGTCGCGCTTGTGACCGCGCAACATGATCGGGTGGTTGCATCCTATTCCGTCGTGAGCGCGATCGGGCGTTTGTCGCCGCAGGTGCTCAACCTGCCGACCACCAGCTACGATCCGAGCGTCCACTACCACCAGGTGCGTGACAGCTGGTTCGGCGTTCGCGCGCCCGACGGACGCTGACGCCGCAAGGCGGCGCCTCCTGAAGCTTGCTCGAATCCGGGGAGCCGCGTTGCGGCGCAAATCGGCATGACGGCGCGCGAATCAACAGCGCTTGATGGGTGCGTTGCTTGCAATCATGAATTGCCATGACATAGCCTTTCGGAAGGCAGCAGAGCGATTCGTGGCCGGCATACGGCGCGGCGCTCGTACGACCCTGAGCGGCGGCGGGGCGGACCGCGCGGTGATACGAGCGGGGCTTGATCTGGGGACAAGTCGGGCCAGGCGATGAAATCGCCCGGACCACACATTCAGAACCGGTAATTTCCGTCGTGCCTGGTGTAGAAAAGCGCATGCGAGGGCGTTGATGATTTGGAGTCGGAGATGACGCAGCCCGCGAAGGTCCAAGAACCCTCGATGGAGGAGATTCTGGCGTCGATCCGGCGCATCATCGCCGACGACGAGGCCAAGCCGCCGCCGGGTGCCGACAAGCCTGCCGCGGCACCCGTGTCGGCCCCGGCGAAAGCCGAAAAGCCGGCGGCAAGTGCGCCGGCGGCGGCACCGAAGCCCGCCGCCATGAACGACATTCCGCCGTCGAAGATCCCGGCGGCTGCCGCCGCCACGCCGAAACCCGTAGTCGCGCCACCGCCGCCACCACCACCGCCACCCGCGGCCGCCGCGCCACCGTCCGCAGCGAACGAGTCCAACAGTCAAGACGACATCGATGCGCTGTTGAACGGTCTCGACGAATCGCCGGCGGAAGAAGAGACCGGTCCCTCCGCGCCCGATGGCGAGGAGGTGTTCGAACTGACCGACGACATGGCTGTGGAGAGCGTTGCACCGCGCCAGCCGTCGTTCCACAAGATCGAGCCCGAGGACGATCTGGAGTTCACGGAATCGGCTGCCTCCAAGACCGTCCAGCGGCCGCCCGCCTACGATCCGCAGCCTGCGCTGGCGGCAGCATCGTCGGTGCCGTCATCCCCGATCCTGTCACATTCCACGGTATCGGCCGTTGAGTCCGCCTTCAACGCGCTGGCGCACACCGTGCTCAGCAACAACGCGCGGACGCTTGAGGATCTGGTCAAGGAAATGCTGCGCCCGATGCTGAAATCCTGGCTCGACGACAACCTGCCGCCACTTGTGGAACGCATCGTAAGAGCCGAGATCGAGCGGGTCTCGCGCGGGCGGTAAGTCCTGCCCTTGGCAGCCGAAACGCCCGAGATAGAGCTACCTCAGCCGATCGAATCGTCGTTTCCGAGCCGTTGTTGTGTTGACTTGGCGCGCTCCTGCGGCTTTTAAGGCCCGGTCAGCCGGTTTGCCCTGTCATGATCGAGAAAAACTACCAACCCGCCGATATCGAAGGCCGCATGTCCCTGATATGGGAGGATTCGCGCGCGTTCCGCGCCGGTCGGCCCGATCGGCGCGATGCAAAACCCTTTACCATCGTGATCCCGCCGCCGAATGTGACGGGTTCGCTGCATATGGGCCATGCGCTCAACAACACGCTGCAGGACGTCCTGTGCCGGTTTGAACGCATGCGCGGGCGCGACGTGCTCTGGCAGCCCGGCACCGACCACGCCGGCATCGCCACGCAGATGGTGGTCGAGCGGCAATTGATGGAGCGGCAGCAGCCCGGCCGTCGCGCGATGGGCCGCGAGAAATTCCTCGAGCGCGTCTGGCAGTGGAAGGAAGAGAGCGGCGGCACCATCATCAACCAGCTGAAGCGGCTGGGGGCTTCCTGCGACTGGTCGCGCGAGCGCTTCACGATGGACGAGGGCCTGTCGCGCGCGGTCGTGAAGGTGTTCGTCCAGCTTTACCGCGAGGGGCTGATCTACAAGGACAAGCGGTTGGTGAATTGGGATCCAAAACTGCTCACCGCGATTTCCGACCTCGAAGTGCAGCAGGTCGAAGTCAAGGGCAGCCTCTGGTATCTGCGCTATCCGCTCGAAGGCAAGGCGTTCAGCCCGGTGGATCCGGGAAGCTTCATCGTGGTCGCGACCACGCGGCCCGAGACCATGCTTGGCGACACCGGCGTTGCCGTGCATCCGGACGATCCGCGCTATGCCGACCTCGTCGGAAAGAATGTGATCCTGCCGCTGGTCGGGCGGAAGATTCCGATCGTCGCCGACACCTATTCCGACCCCGGGAAGGGATCGGGCGCGGTGAAAGTGACGCCCGCGCACGACTTCAACGACTTCGAGATCGGCAACCGGCACGGGCTGCCGCGCATCGGCGTGCTCGACCAGGAGGCGCGCCTCGCGCTCGTCGGCAACGAGGATTATCTGCGCGGATTGCCGGAGGGAGCGCTCGAATTTGCAGACGAGATGCACGGCGTCGATCGCTTCGCCGCCCGCAAGCAGATTGTCGCGCGGCTGGACGATTTCGGCTTCCTCGAGAAGATCGAGCCCAACACGCATATGGTGCCGCACGGCGACCGCTCCGGCGTCGTCATCGAGCCCTATCTCACCGACCAGTGGTATGTCGACGCCGGGACGCTGGCGCAGCCCGCGATCGCCGCGGTGCGTTCGGGGCGCACCAAATTCGTACCGCAGAACTGGGAGCGTACCTATTTCGAGTGGATGGAGAACATCCAGCCCTGGTGCATCTCCCGCCAGCTCTGGTGGGGTCACCAGATCCCGGCCTGGTACGGCCCCGATGGCAAGGTGTTCGTCGCCGAAACCGAGGAGGAGGCGATTGGCCACGCGCTCGGCTACTATGTCGAGCAGGAGGTCATCACGGCCGAGCAGGGGCGGGAGATGGCGCTCGACCGCAACAAGCGCGCCGATTTCATCAAGCGCGACGAGGACGTGCTCGACACCTGGTTCTCCTCGGCGCTGTGGCCGTTCTCGACGCTTGGCTGGCCGGCCGATACGCCGGAAGTGAAGCGCTATTATCCGACCGACGTGCTGGTCACAGGCTTCGACATCATCTTCTTCTGGGTCGCGCGGATGATGATGATGGGCCTGCACTTCATGAAGGAGGCGCCGTTCTCGACCGTCTACATCCACCGTCTCGTCCGCGACGAGAAGGGTGCGAAGATGTCGAAGTCCAAGGGCAACGTCATCGATCCGCTGGGCGTCATCGACGACTACGGTGCGGATGCTCTCCGCTTCGCGCTGGCGCGCGGCGCGGCCCAAGGCCACGACATAAAATTGTCGCCACAGCTCGTCGAGACCAACCGCAATTTCGCGACCAAGCTCTGGAACGCCTGCCGCTTTGCCGAGATGAACGCTTGCGCGCTGCCGGATGGATTTGATCCGACCAGGGCAAAGGACACGCTGAACCGCTGGATCGTGCATGAGACGGTGCGCGCCACGCGCGACGTGACGGAAGCGATCCAGGCGTATCGGTTCAACGACGCGGCCAACGAAATCTATCGTTTCGTCTGGAACGTCTATTGCGACTGGTACCTCGAGCTTGCAAAGCCTCTGCTTGCGGGCGAGGAGGGACCAGCCAAGGTCGAAACGCGTGCCACCGTCGCCTGGGCGCGCGATGAGATCCTGAAATTGCTGCATCCTTTCATGCCCTTCATCACCGAGGAACTCTGGGAGGTCACCGCGGGGCGCGAGACCTTGCTTGCGTTGTCGTCATGGTCGCGCAAAGCGGATTTCTCCGACGCTGCAGCGGAAGCCGAGATCGGCTGGGTGGTCGACCTCGTCACCGCGATCCGTTCCGTGCGCGCGGAAATGAACATCGCGCCGGCCACGCTGACGCCGCTGGTGCTGGCGGGCGCGTCCAGCGAGACCAAGGCGCGCGTGCCGCGCTGGGGCGATGTCATCAAGCGCCTTTCGCGGCTCAACGACATCTCCTTCGCCGACCGCGCGCCGGAGGGCGCCGTGCAGCTTCTGGTGCGCGGCGAGGTGGCCGCACTCCCGCTCAAAGGCGTCATCGATCTTGCGGCGGAAAGGGTCCGCCTCGACAAGGAAATCGCCAAGGCCGATGCCGACATCAAGCGGGTCGATGCCAAGCTCGCAAACGAGAAGTTCGTCGCCAACGCGCCGGAAGACATCGTCGAGGAGGAGAAGGAAAAGCGCGAGGCGGCGCTGTCGCGCAAGGCCAAGATCCAGGAAGCGCTGGAGCGGCTGCAGAATGTCGGGGCCTGAGCGCGTGTCCGTCAACTCGTCCGAACATCCCGCGGTGTGAGGGCGGATGCGCGCCGGGGCACCCAGCCAGACGGCGCGTGGCGCGGCAGCCTACCGCGCAATTCATCAGACGCTCGATGGCGCCGCCATCTTCGCAGATCCCTTCGCAGCAAAAATCCTCGATGACGCGACGCGGGCTTCACTCGACGCGCTCGCGGCCGACCCGTCGCGGCAGCAGATGCGTCTGTTCGTGGTCGTGCGCAGCCGGTTTTCCGAGGATGCGCTCTCGGCCTCCGTGGCCCGCGGCGTTCGCCAGATCGTCGTGCTCGGCGCCGGGCTCGATACCTTCTCATTGCGCAATCCCTTTGCCGCGGCCGGCGTGCGTGTGTTCGAGGTCGATCACCCGGCAACGCAAGCCTGGAAGCGCGAGCGGCTGAAGCAGGCGGGTCTCTCTGAGCCGGCCTCGCTCACCTTTGCGCCGGTTGACTTCGAGCGGCAAAGTCTCGCCGACGGTTTGGCGAAGGCTGGGTTTCAAGCCGACCGGCCCGCTTTCTTCCAGTGGCTCGGCGTCACCCCCTATCTCACCCGCGAGGCAATTTTCGGCACGCTCGACTTCATCGCGGCAATTCCGGGATCGGCTGTCGTGTTCGACTATGTGGAGCCCCTCGAAAACCATGCGCCCGAGCGCCGGGCCCGTCTGACGGCGACGGCGGAGCGGGCGGCGGCGCGTGGCGAGCCCTGGTTATCTTTCTTCGAACCGACCGAACTTGCTTGCGTTCTGCGCGACAAAGGATTTGCAGCGATCGAGGATGTGGGCCTTGCAGAGCTGGTCCGCCGCTACGCGCCCGCGCTCGGCGTGGATTTGGAGGCCGGCCCGACCGGGCACGTCCTCCGTGCCGAGAGATAATCTCCGTCATTGCGAGGAGCCTTAGCGACGAAGCAATCCAGCTTTTCCACAGTTAAATTCTGGATTGCTTCGCGGAGCCTGTCATCGGGCGCGCATTCGCGCGACCCGTTGGCTCGCAATGACGGTTACAGCGGGGCCGCAAACGGCTTGCTCAAAAATTTCGAGCCGCGCAGTCCGTAGCGCCATGGCAGCTCCGCTGCCTTGGTGATGCCGATGCGCACGCCCGAGACGACATCGACCTTGCCCAAGCGTGCATGCAGCGCGAACGGCTCCGCATCGAGCGCCAAACCATTGTGGCGATGGGTGATGCCCAGCGCCTGCGTCAACTTGCCCGGCCCCGAGCACAGCGCGCGCGCGTCGGCGACGCCACGCCGCCGCCGCATCGTGCCCAGACCATGCGTCGGCTCCAGCGCACGGATCAAAACCGCGCTGGCGGAGCCTTCCTTTTCGCAAACAAAGTTCACGCACCAGTGGATGCCGTAGGAGCGGTAGACATAGACAAAGCCCGGCGGGCCGAACATCACCTGGTTGCGGGCTGTCTGCCCGTTGAAGGAATGCGCGGCCGGCTCCGTGTGGTGATAGGCCTCGACCTCGACAATGATACCGCCGACACCATCGACCAGGAGGGTGGCGCCGATCAGGTCGGGCGCCACCTCACGCACGCTGCGCCCAAAGAAGCCGCGCCTGAGCCTTCTGCCGAGGCCGGACGGCGTTTTGGCGGGTTTTGCGCGTGGAGCCATTCTGGATGCGGAATCGGCGGGAACAGGCGGCAAATCTGCTCATATCCTGCTTCGTTGCGCCAGCCCGGGTTGCCTCGCGCCCCCGCGCGGATTACCTAGGGGAGGCATGGTCACCATTATCGACACCATCTCGTCCGAGCCGAAGCGCCCGCGCCACCCCGAGAAGGTGAACCGGCCGGATGCGCCGTCGCCGCCGAAGCCGGACTGGATCCGCGTGCGCGCGCCGACCACCCGCGGCTATGCCGACACCCGCAACATAGTCCGAGAGAACAAGCTCGTGACCGTGTGCGAGGAGGCGGGCTGCCCGAACATCGGCGAATGCTGGGACAAGAAGCACGCGACGTTCATGATCATGGGTGACACCTGCACGCGGGCCTGCGCCTTCTGCAACG
>Ga0335076_10001021_pt1 | contig 26859 bp, 20 predicted proteins | sample Lox_Sample_25_FD_206717 | JGI IMG/M metagenome (GOLD analysis project Ga0335076, IMG submission 206717) | Soil microbial communities from Loxahatchee National Wildlife Refuge, Florida, United States - Lox_Sample_2.5 | ecosystem: Environmental > Terrestrial > Soil > Wetlands | place: USA... | reverse complement strand
CATGACGAAGAAGGACATCTGTGTTAGTATGAAACTCGCATGAGCACACTGATTTTTACAGGAGATTTACAGGAGGTTTTGCCAGGATTGCTTGCAGTCAGGGGCATTTCAGGCGGACAGTGCGCTGTATGCGAATCTTGCAAAGCCTTATTTTGCAAGGTTTTGCGCTAAGTCGTTGATTCCACGGTTGGGGACGTAGTTCAGTTGGTTAGAACGCTGCCCTGTCACGGCAGAGGTCGCGAGTTCGAGTCTCGTCGTCCCCGCCATTCCTTTTCTGCGAGTCATGGAAAAAGAAGCCACCCTCCGCAGCACTCTCAACCTGAACGCAATCTAAGCCGCCTTTTTTTGACGCATTTCGGCCTTGGTCGCCTCCAGAAGACTTGCCTGCACTTTAGATGGCCGATGCGCCAGTGACCCCGTCTCGTCCAAATTCGACAGACGATGTCTTATTTGCTTTATCGCGAGACGAACCTGGGCGGGCAACGTTCACGAAGGTGGCGGGGGACATGTGGGTGGGGACTTTGCGTGTGAGGCGCAAAGAAAAAGCCCTCTCCCCGGTCTCGGGGAGAGGGCGGCTGTATTCGGGACGTGTTTCAGTTCTTGTTTCCGGCGCTGGCGTCGTCATCGTCATCGCCGGTGGCGGGTGCTGGGTTGTTAAAGTCGGTCGGGGGTCGAACCGCTTTTTCGCCTGGATAGGGCCGCGTAAAGCCAGTGGCCTCGTACCAGTCCAGGTGGTTGACCGTCGCTGGGTCTTCGGAATCGGGAATGTGATATTTGCTGGCGAAAATCTCCGCCTTCTTCTTGAGCCAGGCAGCCTGCAAAGCCTTGGCTTTGGGACTCAAGTTTTGGGCTACGTGGGTTTCGGGAGTGACGCCGTCGTCCAGAGGGACCACGTTCGCCACGTAAGACCAGGGGAGGAAGTTCGCCGCGGGGGGGTTGTCGACAAAAATCTCCCGCATCGGGGAGGCCACCAGGTCAAACTGGTTCATGGGCGCCAGTCCAAGGATTTGTTCTATCGTGCGGGTCATGTTGACCTGCGTGTAGAAGACGCTGTCCTCGGTTACGCCGGCCCCCGTGCCATCGTGGTTCACCTTCTGCTTGACGTAGGGGCTGAGGATGTATCCGGGGCTGCGGTGACCGTCAATATGATCAACGCCGTCCTGTGCGTCGTCTTCCTCGACGAAGATCGCCGAAGAGGACCAAATGGGGCTGTGGCTGATGATGTCAATAAAACGGCCCAGGGCCAGGTCGTTATCGGCCTGCATCGCTTGCGCGGTCGGTGGTCCACCCGTGTGGTCGGAGCTGATCCACATGAACTCCAACTGGGGCACCGTGCCGTGCTTGACGTCCTTCTGGAAATCCTGCTCCCAGACATCAACGCGGAACTGGTCGGGAATGCCCAGATCGAACTGCGGGTAGTTCTGGACCGTGACCTTGTACAGGTTCGGGAGCGGAGTGTGTGACGCTACCGTGTTGTAATAGTAGAGCTGCTTCTCCACGCCCGACTCGTAATCCAAGGTGTCCTGGTAGAAATCAGTCCAGCTGGGCTCGAGAGTATTTCCCGCGGGGGTCAGGAAGGTGTTGTACTCAATGTACTCACCGTAGTTCTTCGTCGTGACACCTGCCTTGGCCGCTACATCCCACAGGTGACCCTTCTTCTGATAGGCAATCGCATCGCCGCCATTGGAGGGATAGTCGCGGACCCAGTCAGGCGATTGGATGTCATCAGAGTAAGGCGCCATGGCTTGCACGATCCAGTTGTGACCGTCTGCCGACTGCCGGCTCGGGTCGTAGAAGTTGTCAAAGAGCGGGAAGCGCTGCACCAGGGCGTGCGCATTGGGAGTTACACCTCCTAGAAAGCCGTAGCTCGCCGCATCGCCGAAGACCGCCAAGGTCGGGTCACCTTTGCCGCCGGCCACGTCGCCCAAGATCTGATCGTAGGTGCGGTTCTCACGGATGATCACAAACACGTGCTTGATCTTCGATGGATCGCCAATCCTATCCGGGATTGCGACTGCCTTAGTCCACCGGTTGCCGCCGGAGGCGCTCCAGATATTTTCCGCCAGGTCCCAGTGGTTGTTCTGGAAGACCTGATGCGTAAATCTCGCAAGCTCGCTTGAGTTAATCGGTAGGGGGACGATGCTGGCGGTACCAAGGTCCTGGTGGGTACCGAAGCTAATGACGCCGTGGCTGGTCTGATATGAGTTCTCGGCCGAACTACTCGGAGGAGCTGCCACGTCGAACCCAGTCGTGCCGATACCCTTGTCGTTGGCAACGAGCAATGCATGGTCCGCTGTGTCCAGAACCACCGCACTCGGCGCATAGCCGACAGGTATCATGCCCAGGACCGGGCTCCACTGGTTGTCGTGGCCGTCGAACTGGCCGTGATCGTCATCGTCGCCGTAGTGGTCGCGGAGGTCGACTACGGCAATCGCATTAGCATTGTAAAGCGCGACGTAGGCGATGTTGTTTGCGGCATCTACGGCGATCGAGTTTGGTCCCGCGCCGTATGCCGAACCGTGTTCGCCGGGCACTCCGATTGGTAACCCGAGATCGATCTTTCGCACCTCCTGGTTGCGGCTTGTGTCAATCACGGAGATGCTGTCGCTGTAGGTGTTGGCGACCAACAAATATCTCCCCCAGAACGCCATGCCGGTCGGGTGCAGGGCGGTCTCGATAGTGGAGGTAACCGTAAACGTGGACAGATTGACCACGGAAACAGTGCCGGTGGACGTGGAGCCCGTCGGGTAGTGGGCAACGACTGGCGTGCCATCGGAGTATTCCTGGAAGTCCTTTTCGGTAGCAACCCGGCCGGCCTCATTAGAGACGTAGGCGGTGGTGCCGTCGGCGGAGATCACGACGCTGTGCGGGACGTTACCGACGCGGATCTCACCTACCTTTGTGTTCGTGGTCAGGTCGATTTTGGCGAGAGTATCGTTCACGTCAAGCACGACATAGGCAGCCTTGTTGTCCCCCGAGATCGCGATCCCCAAGGGGTAGGAAGTACCAAAGGAGTCGGTATGGCCACAGGGGATTACAATGCTCCCGTTGGTTCCCCCCGGGCTCTTCGGAAAGCAGGTTGTCGTGTTCAGAAGATCCGTATTGATCGGAGCATATGGTACGGACGTGCTCGTGGTGGTGTTGGGGATGGTGGTGGGGGTGCCGTTCACCGGAACGTTGACGCGGGCATAGTCGGTGAGCAGGCCCGCTGCATTGACGCTTGCGATGGCGACATAGCTGCTGTCCTGACTGAACAGCAGGTACTTGCCATCCGAGGTGTAGGCGATGCCGTTATGGCTGCCGTGTGAATCGCCGAACGGGTTGTAGCCCATCTGCAGGACCGTGCCGGTTTGGGTGTCAAACACCTCGACGGCCCCGTTGCCATTTGCCGCCGATGTACCCAAGGTGAGGACCGCGGCGGTGTGATTGCCAGTGGGGTTCAGCGCGATGGCTTTCGCGCGGACGCGGATGCCAAGGTAGACTTGTGTGCCAGCGGGGGTGATGATCGCGCCATCGCTAACAACCCACGGGTTGGGCAAGGTTGAAGGGTAGGTCGGGCCTTGCGTCGCGTTCTTGTTCTCACCGACCTGATACTTCGGGAACGGGACGGACTGAGCCGCAGCGAGCGCCGCGAAACTCAGGGCAGCCACGAGCAGGACGCCGATTGGACGCAGAAGATTGATCCTCGAATTGTTTCGAGGGGATTTTCGCAACATATACGGTTCTCCTCCTTGGATTTTTCTCGGCCGGGGCTTGGTGCGCCTTGAGGAGTGCACCAGCATCACAATGCTAGGAGCGGGGCGCAAACGCCAAGATGACGTGGGGATTACATTTTTGTCATCTGGGCTGGGCTATGGGCAAGTGCAGAGTCACGCGAGTGCCCAGGCCCGGCTGACTCGCTATTTCCGCATTGCCGCCATGGAGAACCATAATGCTCTGGACAATCGACAAGCCCAAGCCGGTACCGCCGGAGACCTGCGAACGCGACTGATCCACCCGAAAGAAACGGTCAAAAACTCTCGGAAGAGCTTCGGGTGGGATGCCGCCGCCTGTGTCGGCCACGGAGATACGAATCGAGTCCCCTTCAGACTCAGCCTGCAGAACTACCGAACCTCCGGACGGCGTGTGCGCAACAGCGTTTGCCACCAGGTTGGCAACCGCGCGTTGCATCAGCATGCGGTCCATCTCAACCATCACCGGATCGAGGCCATTCGCCGCGGTCAGCGAAATTCCGCCATCTGCGGCGGCGCCTTCATAGTAGTCCCGCACGCTGCTCAACATTTCGCAAACGTCCACGCGCGCCCAGTGCAAATGGGCCGGGGGGCTCTCTGCCCTGGCCAAAAAAAGCAGGTCGCTGATCAGATCGGAAAGGCGCACGGCTTCTTCCAGACAGGATCCCAGCACATCGCGATATTCCTCCACCGTTCGCGCGCGCGCCAATGCTACTTCCGCTTCACCGCGGATGTTATTCACCGGCGTGCGCAAGTCGTGGGCAATGTCAGCGGTAAATCTGGAAATCCGGTCGAAGGAGTCTTCCAAACGATCCAGCATTTGATTGAAGGTGCGGGCCAGTGAAGCTAGTTCCGAAGGATATCCCTCCGGAAGGATGCGCTCATGCAGGTTGGTAGAGCTGATGTGGCGGGCGGTCGTGGCAATTTCTTCCACGGGGCGGATTCCCTGGCAGGCGATTTGGTACCCGACCAGAGGGAAGATCACGAGCGATCCAAGCAGGATGACTCCAAACCAACTCCTATACCTTGCCAACAAATCCTCTTTTTGCGAAACATCAATGGCGACTTGAATCGTATCGCTTTCCGCCGGCGGGGAGCCGACGGGCACGACGGCGCTAGCGACGCGAAAGGGCCGGCCGTTTTTACCCATCATGGACAGGGCATGGCCCGGCGAAGCCTGTGCCTGGCTGGGGAAATGCTGCAGGTCCAATTGTTCCGTCATTCCTGGCGTGGACATGAAGGAAGCATTTCGTTCATCCAGCAAGCGAATGTAAAACTGCTCGTATCGGCGTGCCGCGGATTCCAGCTCAACTTCTTCCCGCAACGCGTCCAAGTCGCCGGGGCGTTCCCGCAACATGGTGCGAATCACGTTCAATTTGTCGGCAAGAAATAAGTCGGTGCTTTTTTCCAACTCCGTGACAAGGACAAAATAGAGTGACGCCGTGGAGATAAGGACCATAAGCAGGCCGGCCAGGGCATAACCGGCGGTCAACCGCAAGGCAAGAGTGCCCCGCCACGACGCAAAACGAGCGAAGCTACTGCTCACGTTCCATAACATATTCGGCGCCCCGGACCGTGTGGATCAGCTTGAGGGGAAAAGGCTCATCGACTTTTACGCGAAGCCGGCGCACGTTTACGTCCACCACATTTGTGTCGCTGTCAAAGTTCATGTCCCAAACAGCCTCGGCGATCAGGGTCCTGGATAGCACCTCGCCGGCGCGTCTGGCCAGAAGAGTCAGGAGCGAGAATTCCTTCGACGTCAGGTCCAGGCGTTGACCGGCCCGCGTCGCACGTTGCCGCAATAAATCGATTTCCAAGTCGGCCATATGAAGGGTTTCCGGCTGGCGAGCGGGTCCCCGGCGCAACAACGACCGCACCCGAGCCAATAATTCCGAGAACGCGAACGGCTTCACGAGGTAGTCATCGGCGCCCAAATCAAAGCCCCGTACGCGTTCATGCACGGCATCACGCGCAGTCAGTAGGAGCACAAGAGACTTCCGCCCAGCCTGCCGAAGGCACGTGAGAAATTGCCAGCCATCCAAGCCGGGAAGCATCACGTCCAGGATGATCAGATCGAAGTCCAGTTCCCGAGCCAAGTGAAAGCCTTCGAAACCATCGCTCGCCACGTCGATAACGAATCCCGCTTCTTCAAATCCCTTCTTCAGGAACTTGGCGGTCTTGGCCTCGTCCTCGACGATCAAGATTTTCATAGGCGACAGGATTTCGTCTCCAGAATCATGCCGTTGGCGCAGACCACGCGCATCGCAAGTATCCAGTTCAAAAAACTTCCTCTGAAGACGGCTTTTGCGGCTTGCGTATAAAGCATCGGAACTCCACCGGCCGTCGACCGACTGGCATTTGGAATCTTCAAGGTGTTCGTGCCCAATTGGAAAGATGCCATGTGGGCCAGAAGAGCCGGGGGCGACGATGCCAACCAGGCAATGAATAAACCCGTCGTGTTAGTGCAATATCAAAAATACGTTAATGCTTTTGCGTTGCACGGAATTACTACTTTTGCCGTCCTCCATGCCCCGACGCCGGGGGATAGGGCGGATATTCGACTACCCAGGCAGAACACCCACCGTCGACGGAAAATGACGGCAAGCATTGGGAACCTCTCCGAGGATCCCAAGCCAGCGTTATTAAAGAATTCACCTAGAGATAATCCTGATGTAGCCCCAAGATGATTTCATTTTTGTAATCGTTATACTTCATGTGAGGTTCGCCTGCGGATTGATTCGTAGATTTAAGAATCCTCTCCGCAAAAGGTCCGAGACAGCCCAAGCGGGGCCGCTATCCAACGCAAAATTGAAGCATCGGAGGTCGGCAATGCTGTTATCGCGATTTTTACTCGGGCTCGCCGCAGTTGTCAGCTTTTCCTGCCGTCCCGTGGCCCTGGCTGTAATTTGCCTCCTGGGTAGCGTCCCCCTTTGGCCACAACTGAACAGTACTGGACTTTCCGGTACCGTGACTGATGCCGCCGCACGCGTGATTCCAGATGTGCGCGTGGTGGCCGTGCAAGATGCTACGGGACTCCGTCGCGAGACGGTCTCTTCTGCCCAGGGAACCTATGAAATTCCCGGCCTACCAGTCGGGGTCTATACCGTGAGCTTTGGCCGGGGAGGCTTCGAAACGGTGCGCTTCGAGAATGTGGTTCAGAGCCTGGGGCGGACCCGAACCCTGAACGCGAGGCTAAAGGTAGCGGGAGGCAAGGAACAAGTGGAAGTTACGGCTAATCCGCCTTCGCTGGATCAGACTGCCGACACCTGGGGAACGGGAATTGAACGCGTACAGGCGAAGCATCTCCCCATAAACGGCCAGAATTGGTCCACCTTGACCACACTGGTTCCGGGCGCGGTTGACGCCGCGGGCGGGCCCGGAGCCGGTAACCAGCGTTCAATTCGCTATGCAGGCAGGGGAAGAGACGATAACAACTATACCTACGACGGCATTGATGCTACCTACGTTATAAATCAGTCTCAGCTTTATTATGTGCGTGCGGCAATTCCGCTCGATACCATCAGCGAAATTCGCGTCGACCCCATGCTGGCGACGGCGCAAACCGGCGCTACAGCAGGGGCGCAATTGAATCTGGCTTCACCTTCCGGCACGAACCAGTTCCACGGAGACGCCTATGATTTCTTCCGCAACGACGTTTTCGATGCTACCGATCCAATTGACGCCCTGAACCCGACACACCAGCCACCATTCCACCTCAATCAGTTCGGAGGGTCCTTTGCCGGACCCATTCAGCGTTCCAAGACCTTTTTCTTTGTCGCTTACGAGGGCTACCGCCAAGACTTGGGAGAGACTCTCATCGGTTATGTGCCCAGCCCTGCCTTTGCCGCTCAGGTAGCGGCGCAGTCCCCTGCGCTTGTTCCTGTGATTAACGCCTATCCTCAAGGGCAGAACTCCACCAGCAATCCAGACGTGGACCAATTCGTTGGAGAAGGCAAACAGGTGGGCCGGGAGGACTCAGGGATGTTCCGCGTCGATCATCGCTTCACTGAAGCAACGAGTCTCTTTGTGCGGGCAGACATCGACAAAGCTGACTACCTTGTCCCTTACTCCCCAAGCTCTGGCCAATATCTCAATGAACAGGAAGATCTCAACTCCTTTCCAGTCAACAGCGTCATTTCGCTATCGCATGTCTTTTCTCCCACCCTGCTCAACGAAGCCAAGTTTGGCTTTAATCGAGGCACGACCGACGCCACTTACCTCAATCAAACCGGGGTGCTGTATGCAGTTTCAGTCACAGGTTTGACATCTTTAAACAATGGCCGGACAAGTACCGGCGTTGGCAATACATTCAGCGGAATCGACGATGTTAGCTGGGTCAGGGGAAGACACGTGCTGAAAGCTGGGGTCGAGATACGTCGCGTACAGATGAACCAGGGCAGTACTGCCTATGGCACTATCAGTTTTAATTCCCTCTCCAGCTTTGCCGCTAACGAATCCTATAAGGCCAGCATCACCGGAGATTATCCCGTCAACGGCCTGCGCAAGACCGATTATTTCGGTTATCTTCAGGACGAGTTCAAGTGGCGGCCGAACTTCACCTTAAATCTGGGCGTGCGCTACAACTACTTCGGCATCTTCAGCGAAGTGCTGGACCGCGCGAATCCTTTTGACTTCGAAACCTGCGGCCCCGGGGGGTATTGTGGCGTCGGTGCGAGCTTTGGCTGGCCGAATTATCACGACGTCGACCCACGCATTGCCTTTGCCTGGGCGCCGGCCGCTCTCGGCGGGAAAACTGTCATTCGCAGCGGTTTTGGTATTTATCACGAAGACGGCCAGTTGGATGATCAGAACCTTCCTGTTAAGAACGAAGTGCTAAGCTATGCGCTAACCCCAAACAACTGCCCTGGCCTCAGTTATCCCTTGGGACTAGACTCCGCAGGCAATCCTGTTTGCGTGAACGGGACAAATTCTCCAAACGCCGAACAACGGCACCGTAAGGATTCGTCCGCAACCCAATGGGGCCTCTCGATTCAGCAAGCGCTGCCGGCCGATTTCCTCGGTACCCTGTCCTATGTCGGCAGCAAAGGTACCCATCTTCTCCAGGAATCCTATGTTAACGTCATAGATCCGCTAACCGGGCTGCGACCTTACTCCGATTTCTCCCAAGTCCCTTGGCGAGGCACCGTCGGTAACAGCGAATATAATGCGCTCTCGGTCTCGCTGAAGCGTTCCTTCTTTAAGGGTTTGCTGGCTGCCGCCAACTATACCTGGTCGCACGAAATCGACGACGATTCCAACGGTAGCGGCGACGGCGATTCCATCACTCCACAAAATGTTTCCTGCTATCCCAAGGGAGGGCCGAGTTGCGGGGAGCGAACCAGCGGGGCCTTCGACGCCCGCCATGCGTTCAACGCGAATGTCATTTACGAGTTACCATTTGGTCTCGGCAAGGCGTTCCTGACTGAGGCTGGAGTGCTGCGCACGTTGTTTGGGTCGTGGTCGCTCAGCTCAATCTTCACTGCCCGTACCGGGTTCCCCGTGAACCTCACGACTAGCGCCACTGGCCCCGACGGAAATACCACCGGGCAGCGTCCCAACCTGGTTCCCGACCAGCCTTTGTACTTGGCCGGCGGAAATTTCAACCCCGCGGCCTTCTGCACTCCCGGCACTGCGGATGCGCTCTACCCAGGCGGTACCTGCCCCTCAGGATTTGGGGATGTCCCCCGCAATTTCCTCCGAGGCCCCGGAGTCTGGCAACTTGATTTGGCGCTTGGCAAGAGCATTTCGATCACAGAAGAGTTTCGACTTCAGTTCCGCGCAGAAGTCTTTAACGTCTTCAACCGGGCAATGTACGCAAACCCGGACGGCCTCATTTCAGCTTCCGACTTCGGCAGGATATACTTGCCTTTGAATACCACCCCGGTGGGTTTGGGCACACCACGCCAAATGCAATTCATGTTGAAACTCGAATTTTAGAACCTACGCGCGCGACGGACACGAATGCCGATCACAAAAGCCTGTGCCGAGTGAATGCACATCGATCTGGGAACTTACCTCTGGCTAACGCAGTTCTTGGCAAAGCTGGGATTCTGAAAGATCAGGCAAGGACCAAGCCAGCCTTAGCAGATACGTAGCTTCCTGCCGCTTTTGACCTCGTATAGATCCCGCCTGGTTTCCTCGGGCGACAAAGACAACAAAGAGAGTCTCTTGTCCAAAGATTTCGATTTCCAATTTCGAGCGGGGACCTTCAAAGTTCATTCGGCTGCGCCCGTATCGGCCACCCTAATTCGCATCGCGCGGCGGGTGTTCGCGATTTCGGACTGCTCACACTCCGGGTGATCGCCACAAGAATGGGTGCAAGCCTACCATGGAGGCACACCCTCAGAGGCTCTACATTTCTCGTGGCACGAAGGCGCAGGTCGACCATGCGGAACGCAGGCACCGGGGACGCGAGGCTATTCAGCTGCGCTTGATAATAAAGACGGTCTTGTCGTCAATCCGATCTTCCTCGCCAATTTGTCGCAAGTGCTCGTCCTGTTTTATGGCGTATTCAAGCAACGCATCGCAGATGATTTTGGAAGGTTGACGATAGTGTTCCCGCATTACGTCTTCGAATTGCTGACGTACCTTAATGTCGGTTCCGTCGTAGACCCCGTCCGTGTAAAGGAAAAGGATGTCCCCCGGACTCATTAATGTGAGCTCGCCTAAATCAGAGGACTTCATGCGGTTCTTCCGGAAATCCAGCGACAGATACCTGTCCCGGTCCGGATGGTCTTCAGGGATCTGCAAGCCAAGCGGCAGAAATTGAATCATACGGCTTCTGTCAATGTCCATAAACTTGCGATATTCAGCTGAAAAAACCAACGGAGGTGGGTGTCCGAAATTCACGAATCGAAAGTACCCATAGGGGTGTACCTCGCCATACAGCATGGTGGCGATCTCTTGAGCGCTCTCTTTCTCACTTCTTCCCAGCGCATTGCGAGCGGTGACCGACTGTGCCAATCGCAGGTTGATCCTCTCAAATAACTCCGGTGTAGTTTTGCCCCGGTGATCGAGTTCAGAGAGCATGAGAGCATGGAACGTATCGTGCACAGTCGATGCGATTTTTGCAGCAATGATTCCGTGCCCTTCAGCATCTACCAACAGAACCCCCGCTGTGCTATTCAGATCGCGCAACTCTTCGGCGACTCGCGCTTGCTCTGAGCTTCGCGCTTCTCGGTAAGCCGTTTCCATTTCCGACTTGTAGCCCGGCCGCAGCTTCAGCCAATTCACGTGGTCGTCCACGGAGTTACGTGGCGCGGCGCCATCAGGCATTTTCTCGAGATACTCCTTGGACCGTCGCAATGCCCGTCGAATGCGCGCATCGATGTCGTAACGCTGCGGAAAATTAATGTATTCAAATAGATCGCCGCCGACGATTCCCGCCGGGATGGAATTGCCGCACATCTCGATTCCTTGCACGCGGGGGATTGAACCTTCCACCGGCATCAGGCGCTTACGAAGGTATTCGTCTATGCTCAGATCTGTATATGCCATTGGCACTCAGAAGCTCCGCTGGGAGGATATTACATTTGGCGGACGCCGTTAACGTCGGCACTCCTCGGCTCGGCGTGGTGCCTAGCCCTGCTGTTCGAAACCTCATCGGAGCTCTCCGTGAGAGCGGGAGCGGATTCCATAGAAAACTGCACGATGTCTTTCGAAAATAGCAGGTCCAGGCTCCAGTCAAGTGCAACGCGAACTTTCTTTTCGACACGGGGCAATTTACTCAGGTAAATTGTCCGCCAGAACCACCAGGCAACAAAGCCGGAAAAGTGTACGCCCAATATATTAGCTACGGCGGATCGCGTTCCAATCGTCGCGAGCTGGCCCAGAGTCGCAAACACGAATGGCTGTTTCGCCTTTGATCGAACGTCGGCGGCAATATTATGGCCCACGATCTTTCCCTGGCGAAGGGCGTGTTGGGCCGTGGGCGGGCTGGCTCTGCCGGTGGATGCGTCGGGAACGGCCGCGCAATCGCCGATTGCCCAAACTCCGGGCCATCCGACAACCTCCAAAAACGGATTCACTACGATCCTGCCCCGCTCTTTCTTGCAAGGTAGATCCCGCACGAGCGGGTATGGAGAGGTTCCGGCCGCCCACACTAGCGTGTTGCTCTCGATGGATGTGCCGTCACTCAACTCGATGCTACGCTCCGACAGAGAGGTCGCCTTCGCGTTGAGGTGGATCTCGACTCCACGAGCAGCCAGCTTCTTTTGTGCGTACACGCCGAGTTTGTCGCCGAGTTCAGGAAGAATTATGGCCCCCGCGTGTACCAGCACAACGCGCAGCATCTCTTTCCTCAAGTGCGGATAGGAAGGGAGCACCTCGCGGACGAAGTCATTGATGCCCGCAACGGTTTCTACGCCCGCGAAACCTCCTCCAGCGACGACGAAGGTCAAGAGCGGATCCTTTTTTGTCACACATTCGCTGTCGGCTTCCTCTAATTGCGCGATCAGGTGATTCCGCAGTCTCACCGCATCCCCCAGCGACTTTATCGTGAGGGCGCACTCTTCCAGACCGGGCAATTCGTAAACGTTCGTTCGCGATCCCAGCCCAATAACCAGGTGATCCCATACGAGCGAGTGCTCGTGATGGTCGAAGCCGTGGGACACGGTAACTTCCCTCCGAGAAAGGTCGATCGATTTTATCTCGCCGACAAAAACCTGCGTCCGCGTCAATATTTTGCGAACCGGGTTCACGATCGTAGTGAGTTCGAGGTCGCTCGTTGCCACTTCGTGCAGCATGGGAGTGAAGAGAAAGAAGTTCTCCCGGCTGACCAGCGTGATCTGTACCTTCGGATGTCGAGCCAGTTGTTTTTCGAGTTCCTTTGCTGCAGAGACTCCGGCGAATCCGCCGCCGAGAATTACAATTCGCTTTGTGGGAGTGTTGCTCATATCTTGCATGCTCCCTGATTCTGTATGGCAGAGGCACACGCGGAACGCAACCGCGGTGGCATGGATGAGGTGGCCTGGTGCCGGGGCTTCCGGCCATGCTCGCGATGCACAGGATGCAACCTCGATGCCATCTCGCGTCTGGCCCGCAGGACACGCGCTTTCAGTGCGGACGGTGTGATCCCGAGGCTTTGAGCCGCTTCTTCGCAGGACATGCCGTCCATGTAGCGAAGCTGGAATGCCGCGCGGAGGGGAGGAGGAAGCAGATCGACTTTTTCCCAAATTAGAGCTCCAATTTCGGAGGTGCCGCAAATTTGCTCCGGATCGGGCTTGAGATCCGCGATTTGTCGTGGCGCACGATCCTCACGACTCGAAACCCAATTTTCCAGTGAGGTTTCGCGATCGCCGTGTTTGCCACGCCGGACCATCAGGGCCGCATTGATGACCACGCGAGTCAGCCAGGTTGATAGCTTCGAGCGTCCTTCAAACTGGTCGAAATGGCGCAGCGCGCTCAGGAATGCCTGTTGAAGCGCGTCTTCAGCGTCTTCGTGATTGCTCAGAATCCGGAAAGCATGCCAAAAAAGTTGCGGTCGGCAGTTGACCAACACCTCTTCCAGTGCCCGTTTGCTTCCATCTACAGGATGGGAATTTTGAATTCCACAATTCAGACTCACGGCGATCTCTCTCAGAGTTCTGGCGTCAAATTCTTGTGCGCCGAGAAGCACTGCGTATCTACGCACAGGGCATGCCAAAGCAGGCGGCCGATACTCGGTGCCCTCAAGAGAGATAAGCCGTTCCGGATGCACAAGATAACTTCGAGAGGAGCAAGAGAATCTTTATCCAAGACCGACGAATCTGTGACGAACGCCCAACGCTGACAAGTTTTGGTCGCGACCCCAGTCGGACAGACAGGAACACAAATGACTCGGGAGAGGGGCGTAGGAGGGATCGTACTCCTGCTATTTTTCTGGGCGTCCGGTCGCCGAAAACCGCCGACGACCAGTCTCAAGCTACACTTCGGCTTAACGCGGCTGCCGTCGCGCCCTAGATACCTTTAATCTCGCCACCGTCCATGCGTAGCGACGAACCGGTCATCCACTTCGCGGCAGGCGATACCAAATAACCCAACAAGTCGGCAATCTCTTCGGGTTTTCCAAAGCGAGCAATGCCCGCTTCCTCCGGAAACTTCTTAATCGCTTCTTCTACTGTGAGATTGTGGGCGGGAGCCCACTTTTCGAAGAAGGATTGCCGGCGTCCGGTCATCACGGCGCCGGGAACCACGCTGTTAATCTGCACTCCATCTTTGATTCTTTGCTCCGCGAATGCCTTGGCGAGCGCAATGATGGCTGCATTTGTCGCCGCGACTGCGGCGAATCCCGGCTTGGGATCAAGAGCTGCGCTTCCAGAGATGAAGACTACAGACCCATTCGAAGCCTTTAAAGCGTCCCAAGATCGTATCGTCAATCTACGCGCCCCGTGCAGCTTCAGTGCCATGCCGTCGTCCCACTGCGCGTCCGTCATCTTGAACAAATCAACCTGTGGCACCGCTCCGGCAATGTTGAGCAGCGCATCGATTCTGCCAAATCGCTCGAGGGTGCCGCTAATGACGATCTGTGCCGATTGAGGCTGGCGCAAATCGAGGGCGTAAACCGCAGCCTCGGCCCCGACGCATCTCACCTCAGTCGCAGTCTCCTCTAGCTTGTCTTGACTCCTTGCAACGAGAACAACAACCGAAAAATCGCGGGCCAGCCGGAGGGCCGTAGCTTGACCTATGCCTTGACTGGCACCGGTGACGATCGCTACGGTTCTGGTGTTCACGAAGGTGACCCCCTCAGCCGTTTGCCGCTCGGCTGGGCAGGCATCCATCGCCGACAGTCATGCAGGCTGCCTCCAAAATCACCTGGACTACCAGATCCGCCGCGGTGTACATGGGGCTATGGTCCACTCGGCTCGAGCGGATTTTCGCACCCATTCGAGAGGCCATGAATTGCTGCGTTTTCGGATTGATCATGCGGTCGTCTTCCGCGAGTAGAAACCAGGAAGGCTTCTCCTTCCATCCCGGGGCGGGCGCCCGCTCTTGAATGCACTGAACCGAAATCGGGCGCTGCACTGCGGCCAGGATTCTGGTCTGCTCGGTCGAAGCCTCGTGGGCGACCGCGCTGCTAAATCCGTCTTCCGGCATCCAGATAAAGCCGTGTTTGTCCGGGGCTAGCTTCGGCGCTTCCGCATGGGGTTCGTCACGATAAAACACCTGCGCGACGGTCTCGCCTTCGTCGGGCGCGAGCGCCGCGATATAAACAAACGCCTTAACGCACTCCCTGTGGATCGCACCAATCACAGCGCCTCCGTAAGCATGGCCGGCTAGCACGACGGGGCCACCCGTTCTTTCGAGTGCGCGGGTCAACGCAGAAATGTCGTCGGCCAACGAAGTAAGTGGGATCGGCGCGCAAATGACCTTCAAGCCCCGGCGTTCTAATGGGAAAATAACGTCCCTCCAACAAGACCCGTCGGCCCACGCCCCGTGAACCAAAATGATTGTCGAGTCCCGAGGAAAGGCCCTCATCTCGGATCCCTGCCTTCCAATGTCGTGTGCTTAACTCCACTTGCGTCGAGGAACTCCTTCATCGCGGAAGCGATTTCTATAACGTGTGTCTCTGTCGCAAAATGTCCGGTGTCAAGAAATTGGACTGTCGCGTTGGGTAAGTCCTTTCGAAAAGCCTTGGCCCCCGCGGGAACGAAGAAAGGATCATTCTTGCCCCAGATCGCAAGCAAAGGCGGTTTCGACCTGCGGAAATATTCCTGGAATTTTGGATAGAGCTTCACGTTCGAGGCATAATCCAGAAACAAATCGAGCTGAATTTCTTTGTTCCTCGGACGCTCGAGCAGCGCCGTGTCCAAAGTGTACGACTCGGGGGGAACACTCTCGGGATACCTCACGCCGTGGGTGTACTGCCAGCGCGTTCCTCCCTCCGTCAAAATGCTTTTGCGGAGAATGTCCCTATTCTGTGCCGTGGGCGCCGCCCAGTATTTTCGGATTGGGTCCCATGCATCACCCAGGCCTTCTTCGTAGGCGTTGCCGTTCTGCGAAACGATCGCTGTGACCCGCTCGGGATGAGCCATCGCCAAGCGGAATCCAGTTGGCGCGCCATAGTCAAACACGTAGATCGCGTAGCGGTCGATTTTGAGTGTCCGCGTGAAAGCCTCTACTGTGAATGCCAGTCGATCGAACGAGTAAACGTATTTTCGTTCGCATGGGATCTCCGTGAACCCGAAACCGGGGAGGTCCGGCGCGATCACACGGTATTCATCGGCCAGGCGCGGAATGAGTTCACGGAACATGAAAGATGAGGCTGGGAATCCGTGCAGCAAGAGCACTACGGGCGCGTTTACTTCGCCGGCGGCACGATAAAACATTTGTACACCATCGGCCTCGACCCTGTGAATGGATGTTGGAGGAATGCCGAATGGGATTTCATTGTGGCTCGCAGATCCGCGTTTTGTAGCTGTTCGTAAGGTCGAATCGTTCATAGAACCCTCTCTCACTTCCTCGGCCGTTAGCGCAGGTGAGATGCCAAAGAACCACGGTTCACTCATAAAGAGGACATTCAACGCAAATCACTCTGGGGGTTGAGTTTTGGAGGAAGGCATCAACGCAAGATTTGGATACTGCTTGGCAAGTTGCTGACGGATTTCCGCCACTGACGGGTTTCCGTCGGGTTCACAGCCAGTGCTGGGTCGTTCGCTTCGATGACTGGGAAGCTCAGTCGTCGCCAGCCGCGCCGCGACTAAGTTTCTGTGGGATCGCTTCAGGCCGAATTATAAGCAGCTTTTTCATTCTGTAGACCAAAGATGTACGTTTCATCCCCAAACGCTCGGCCGCGCCATTTCTCCCGCCAATCACCCAATTGCTCGCTTTCAGCGCCCGAAGGATATGGTCCCGTTCTACTTCCGCGAGACCATTCATTGGAACACTGGTCTCCTTGTGCGGCTGGAACGGCCCGAGCTCAGAAGTTGGTACATGCAAAATTGATTGCGGCGAAAGAATCACCGCGCGTTCAATGAGGTTCTGCAATTCGCGAATGTTTCCGGGCCATCGGTATCGCACCATAGCATCCATCGTTTCGTGAGGGATAATGTCAATTCGTTTGTTCAGGCGTTGAGCATAGAGGGATGTGAAATGCCGCACTAATCTCGGAATATCCTCCGTGCGGTGCCGCAACGGCGGGACGTGGATCGGGAAGACTTTCAGCCGATAATAAAGGTCTTCGCGAAATGTTCCTTGCTTTACCATACCCGGCAAATCCCGATGCGTAGCCGCGACCAGCCTGACGTCCACTTTGTGTGTACGGTTGCTGCCCAGCCTCTCAAACTCCTGCTCCTGCAAAACACGGAGCAGTTTCGCCTGAAGTTCCAGAGGTATATCGCCGACCTCGTCGAGAAAAAGCGTGCCCTTATCGGCGAGTTCGAAGCGTCCCGTTTTCTGGGCGATGGCGCCGGTAAATGCTCCTTTTTCGTGTCCGAATAACTCACTCTCAAGAAGTCCGAGAGGGATTGAAGCGCAATTCAGTTTGACGAACGCTTTTTCGCTGCGCGCACTAAGCTTATGTATCGCACGTGCGACCAGTTCCTTTCCGGTCCCCGTCTCGCCCAGGATCAGCACACTGGAATCCGTAGGTGCCACGACAGACGCCAGGCTCAGAGCGGTCTTCAAAGCTGCACTCTCTCCCACGATCTCCCCAAACTCAGCGCGAATTTCCTCCTCGAAATAGCGCCTTTGATTCGTCTCTGTGTCGCGGTCCTTGATCGCGGACTCGTAATCCAGTGCATTCTCGACCGCAATTGCTACCTGTCGTGACACCTGTTCGAGAAATTTAATGTCCTCTTTCCCAAATCCCTTTTCTGATCGCTTAAGGGCGCTCAACACACCGAGCACCCCACTTCGGCCGATCAAGGGTAGATCGCAGCCCGAACTCAGGCCTTCTGCCACGACCCGTTCGAAGAATCGGCGTCCCAGTTCATTTCCGAAGCTTTCAGGGTCGTCGCGCACCTCTTCCAGGCTGTCGAAGAACTGGCTCTTGCCGGTCCGAAAAACCTTGCCGCATACCGAACCATAGAGAGGTATGCCCGTTCCGTCACAAATCGCCCCGCGCGATTCCGGGTTGTACAGGATCGTAAGTCGCAACTCGTCCTTGTCCGCGTCCGGCAGGAGCAATGCGCAAAAATCACAGCGCGTTACTTTCAGCAAATTCGTGGAAAGCGCATCCACTAAGCGGCGAAGGTTCAGCTTGGACGTCATGCTGTTTGTGATCTCGAGAAGCAAGCGAAGCCTGTCACGTTCGCGGCGCAACTCGTCTTCGTTCATGTGCCGTTCAATCGCGATTCCGGTGATATGGCTTGCATTTTCGATCAGTTGTATGTCCGCGGTATCCGGGCTACGTGATTCACGATAAAGAATGGCGAATGTACCAAGGACTTTACCTTCAGTCGTGAACAAGGGTCGCGACCACACGGAGCGAATCCCGTAAGGCAACATCAGCTGGCGATAGTCGTCCCAACTGGGCTCTGTAAGGATGTCGGTTACGTACACCGGTTCCCTGCGATAAACGGCGGTGCCGCAGGACGCGCCTTTAGGGCATACTTGCGTGCGTCCAACATGCTCGCTAAATCCAGGCAGGCTGGGCGCTGCGGCGCAGTGGAGATAGCTCCCCTCTTCATCGGGGAGCCAGATCGTGCAGAGCAAACCCTCGCCTTGAGACTCGACCAACCGGGCAATAATCGTCAATACTTCCGGCAGCGGCGAACCCGCAAAAATGAGTTTCAGGATATCGAGTACAGCTTTGCTGGAAGAGAAGCTCGACTGATGCTCCGCCTGTTGAGCCCCCGACGGGTCTTCGAGAGGAGACTCTATTGCCCTTTCCATGAAAGGGTCCTTTCCTCGCGCCATGGCACTTGGGCACTTGGCTCTTAGTACGGATGTGCCGCCACTATTGGATGATCCTCACCAAAAAAGGTCTCCTCCCCCTTGCGAAGAGGTCGACGGTACGCCGGCCACTCAAACCGATTCGTGGCTTAAGCTTCGGGCTGGATAACTACAGGTTAGTTTAAGCCTCAGTGGGCGAAACTTCCAGATCTCGGGTTGAGCAATACTCGGGCCGACTCTACTCACGCCTGCTCGCAGTGGGCCAGGGGTACAGACACCGCTGCAAACCGAGTTGGCGGCTACCTTTTCCCCTCAGGTGCCGCCACGGGACTCGTGAGCATCCTGGTACAGCGCGGCGCGTTTTGCAGCTGTTCGCGAAGTCGCATCTATGATGAAGACCCCTCACTTCTTTGCTGTTTAGAGCAGCTGACGTTCGCTCAGAATTTACCGAGCTTCGCCACGCCAAACACGACATGAAACCGCACGCAATAAATCACGACGGCGTCATAATTCGTTAGGTCGGCCGAAACTGGGACTGCGTAGTTTTGATCCCCTTGGTTCGCTTTCAGAACGCCCAACTCAACACTATCGAGTTTGCCTTTTACAAAGTCTTTTGCGAGATCCTCGTCGTCGTTACGCGCTAGCAGGATATGAACGTCAGGACCGTTCGAGGTCATGAAATCCGTCAGCCGGAGATCGCGCCTGCCATCGGCACTTTGATAGATGGATGCGCGCCCGCTCGTCGCGTGCGCTTTGCCGACCAGCAGCCCCGTGTATATGGGGACGGGATCGCTGTTCGAGGCGAACGGCGCCGGCTCATCCACTTTCTGATTGATCCACAGCTTCTCGGGCCGAAAAGCCCACCAGGCCGCCACGAGGACGGGCACACCGATACCAGCCAAGATCCACTTCTTGCGAAAAAGCCAGGCACTTATACTGCGACTCATGATTTGCTCCTTTCAGATATTTGAATCGGGCAGTTCCAACCTGCCCGATCCGCGCACGTTGAATCCTCGGGCTTCAGAACTTCTGGAGAGGTGCGGCGCCGAAATTCGCGTTGAACCGCTCGCAATAGATTGAAACCGTTTGGAATTTGGCAAGGTCCGTACCGGAGGGAATTTCGTAGTTCTGGTCGCCTTCGTTCCCCTTGAGCATGCCTAGCTCCACTCGTTCGGTGGCGCTCTTCAGGAAGTTGGCATCATCACTCGCGTCGTTTGCGGCAATTAAAATTACGTGAACATCGGGCCCATTGGAAGTCTTGAAATTCGTCAAACGAAGAACCAGCCTTCCGTCCGCCTCCTGATAAACGGTGGCGCGGCCTGAAGTCTTGTGGACTTTGCCATGAAAAGTGCCCGTTTCCAGGATCCGGGCATTTTTTTCCAGCTTCATGTCGCCCTGAGCGTAGATCAAGGACTGCGCCCCGAAAGCGAGCGTTAGCAAAACAAGCGTCAATCCTAATGTAATCTTGGGAAGCATCGCATTCTCTCCTTTTCTATTTCCGGTCTCTTGAGCACCCGGCGGGTGCGCTTGCTATCAGGGCAGGTGTAGTGCCAAAGAAGCAAAGCTCACGCAAAGAAAATTCATTCAACGCAAATTACTCTTGTATTTGAAGTTTATAAGCGGGGAGCCTTGCAAATCTCGAATCGTACCTGACAAATCACTGATGGAAGTCCGTCACTGACGGATTTCAGTCAATCCCTGTGTCACAGACTGCCGGTCTGCGGCGAGGGCTTGGAATCTCGCTCGTGGCCGGCTGCCCACCCACGCAGTGTTTCAGAGAGACCTCGGCAGGCCGGGTTACACGAAGCTTTTTCATTCTGTAAGTCAAAGACGTGCGCTTCATCCCCAGTCGCTCAGCGGCGCCATTACGGCCACCTACCACCCAATTGCTGGCTTCAAGAGCTCGGACGATATGATCTCGTTGTACCTCCGCTAGACCGCAGATTGGCATGCCGGATATTGCGTGAGAGTCGAACGAATCCAACTCGGAAATTGGGGCGCGGAGTACTGAATAAGGGGAAAGGATCACTGAACGCTCGATAAAGTTCTGGAGTTCTCGAACGTTTCCAGGCCAGGGGTAGCGTATTAGCGCATCCATGCTCTCGGTGGGAATGCTATCGATTCGCTTCTTCATTCGTTGCGCGTAGAGCCTTGTGAAATGCCAGACCAATGTCGGGATATCCTCAGCTCGTTGGCGAAGGGATGGCACCTGGATCGGAAACACATTCAGCCGGTAATAAAGGTCCTCGCGAAAAGTGCCTTGCTCTACCATGACAGTTAAATCTCGATGCGTCGCCGCTATCAGACGCACGTCAACCTTGTGTGTATGGTTGCTGCCCAGCCTCTCAAATTCCTGCTCTTGCAGGACGCGGAGCAGTTTTGCCTGGAGACTCAGCGGGATGTCGCCGACCTCGTCAAGGAATAGAGTGCCTTTGTTTGCGAGTTCGAAGCGCCCCGTTTTCTGGGCGATGGCGCCGGTAAATGCTCCTTTTTCGTGACCAAACAATTCGCTTTCCAGAAGCCCCAGAGGAATTGCGGCGCAATTCAGTTTCACGAATGGCTTTTGGCTGCGACTGCTCAACTTTTGTATGGCGCGCGCGATGAGTTCCTTACCAGTTCCCGTCTCGCCCATGATCAGCACGCTTGAATCGGTTGGCGCCACCACCGACACCAGTTTCAAGGTGCCATTCAAAGCCGCGCTTTCTCCGATGATTTCTCCAAATTCTGCACGAGTCTTTTCTTCGAGATTCCCCCAATAACACGATGCCCGCAAGTCTCTCGAGAAGGAATACATTCTCGAAACGGCGGCCTCTGTCCCGGGAAGCAGCTCAGTCGTTCCGAGATACAGATAAACGGCGTCAGCCATTTACGATCACTTCGCCTCTCCACAATACAGATGAGGTCCTTTCTGCGAATTCATTCAAGTCGTAGGTATTGTTTTGGAAGCGAAGCTTTTGCGCATCAGGTAATCGGATAGGCGGGTACCTGTAGTTTTCTACAGGGACGCAATATGGAAGTGGAGTTATTCTGCTGCTTAAATTTGAAGCAATCCCCGGCGTAGCGCGATGGTCACCGCATGAGTGCGATCGTTGGCCTGCAGCTTTTCCATGATGTTTTTGATGTGAAAGTTCACCGTGGTCTCAGAAATAGACAGCTGATCGGCAATCTGCTTGTTGCGGTTTCCGTCGCGGATCAGTTCGAGAACCTCTAATTCCCGGGGGGTGAGGTCCTCCTGACCTAAGTGCTCCGCAACGTAACCCGCAACATCGGATGGGATCCGACGACGCCCAGCCGCGACCTCGCGGATGATTTGCAACAATTGATCCTTGGAAATGCTCTTGAGTACATAAGCCGAGGCTCCGGCGCGCAAAGCGCGTTGAATTTCTACGTCGCCGCTCGAAGTGGTCAATATAATTACCTTGGCTTGCGGGAACTGATTGCGGATGGCGATAAGCGCTTCCGTTCCGCTCGCTTCCGGCAATCTCTGGTCCATCAGCACCAGATCCGGCCGCACTTGCCGATATTGCTTCACGGCTTCTTCCGCGGTAGATGCCTGCGCCACGACAAGCATGTCCGCCTGCGAGCCAAGTATCAGACTGAGGCCCTCACGAAAGACAGGGTGGTCCTCCACGGTCATGATCGTGATTTGTTTGGGCGCATCCATGTCGCCTGCCTCCTGTCGCTATTTCCAGCTCATTCGGAGGGGAGATTTCTAACGATGGTACGCCAGCGCAAGGCCGTGAGACCTGCATTTTTCTATAGGTCGTCTCCTATAGATTTCACGGTTTCTCGGTTGATTTACAATGATTAGCGTTGTCGGGGAGAGAATGGCCTTCTGCCGCTGCATGGAAGGTGTGTTTGTTGCATCTTGCGGGACACGGGCGGCGAATCAGGAATCATGAAGCATCGACTTCTCGCAGCGAGCATATTCTACACCGCGTTACTCTCGGTCGTTTGCACAGCCGGTTTGCCCTTAGACCATCTGCAGAAGATTTCACAATATGGCCACCGCATTTGGCGGATTCAGGATGGCTATTTGCCTGGCCCTCCCGAAGACATTACGCAGACGAAGGATGGTTATCTGTGGATCGGAACTGACTTAGGATTGCTCCGGTTTGACGGCGTGCGGTTTGCACCTTGGGCCTCGCTTACTGCCAAGCAACTGCCGGACAATCACATCTTTTCTCTCCTGGGAGGAAGCGATGGCAGTTTATGGATCGGAACGCTGAAGGGTTTAGCCAGGTGGAAGGACGGACAGCTTACCAGTTTCAAAGAACTGCCGAATCGCATCAATGGGATCGCGGAAGACCGCCAAGGAAACATTTGGATTGCGCGCTCGCAGATCAGGCCTCAAGACCAGCGCGGTGCGCTTTGCCGCGTGAGCGGAACCGCTGTTCAGTGTTTCGGTCGAGACGACGGAGTTTTTCTTTCTATAGCCATGGGATTGACAATCGATCCAGCGGGGAACATCTGGATTTTTGGATATCAGGGACTCTGCAAATGGAAAGACGGTGTGGGCACCCCCTATTTCAGGAAGGAGCTAGCCGGGCGCGGTTACCTGATCGGAGTCTCCGCATTGGCGGTGCAGAACGAGGAGCACTTCTGGGTTGGCTTGCAACAGGCAAACGGCAACTTGGAACTCCTGGAATTCGACCAGGGGAAATGGAGAGTGCATCGTTTGCCGAAAGTGCATGGGGCCGATCCGAGCACGAATGTACTGTTTCTCGATGCTCAGGGCGAGCTCTGGATCGGCACTGCGAGCGATGGGGTGTATCGGGTATGGGAAGACAAAGTTGATCACTTTTCGAATGCCGATGGGTTGTCCAGCGACTCCGTGGAAAGGTTTTTAGAGGATCGTGAGGGCGTCTTGTGGGTGGCGACCACGAAGGGAATTGACAGCTTTCGTGACTTGCCAGTGGTGAGCTATTCAATCAAAGAAGGCCTGCCATCCGACAGCGTGAGCACTATTTTGGCATCGCGCCGCGGCGGGGTATGGATCGGAGGCGCGGAGGCGCTCAGTTTTCTAAAGCAGGATAAGCTTTCAACCATCCGCACAAATCACGGTCTTCCGGGGCGCGATATTACGACGATGTTCGAGGACAGTCTGGGCCGTTTGTGGATCGGGGTGGATACCAACTTGTCAGTGCTCGATGAGGGACGATTTCTTCCAATTCGCAAACCGGGGGGCGCTCCGCTGGGAGTGATCTTTGGAATAACGGAAGATACCAGCCACAACGAATGGGTCCTTACCCAGGATGAATTGCTTCGTATCGAGCGCCAGACGGTCCGCGCGGAAATTCGCCTACCGGAAAGGGCTTTCTCCATCGCGGCTGATCCCAAAGAGGGTATCTGGCTGGGATTTGAGAATGGTGATTTAAGCCACTATTCTATAGGACTTTCGCAATTGTTTCCCGCAGATGGGACGGTCAGCAGTGAAAAGATACGTCTCCTGTTGCCGGAGTTTGGCGGATTGTGGGCAGTTACCGGCAACAGCTTGGTGTGGTGGAACGGCAACAAGCGCGCAGCGCTTACGACGCGAAACGGATTGCCGTGCACCGATTTGTATTCCGCCGTAAAGGATACCGAGGGCACCCTGTGGGTCTATTCGCGATGCGGTCTTTTTTCCATCGCTGCGTCACAGCTGAACCTCTTTCAAAAGAACCAAGACGCGCGAGTGAAAACCGAGTTGCTTGACATTTACGATGGCGTTCAACCGGGAAGCACCCCTTTGCAGCCGCAGGCCACCCGCTCGACGGATGGCCGGCTCTGGTTTGCAAACGACAACATTGTTCAGACATTTGATCCAAGAAAGTGGCGCAAGGATACCCTGCCGCCCAACGTGATTGCGGAACGCGTCGTGGCAGATGGCACTACTTATCTCCCCCAACCCAACCTTGATCTCCCCGCACTCATCGGCAATCTGGAAATCGACTTTACCGCCCCGAGTTTCGTCGTCCCACAGAAAGTGCGGTTTCAATACAAATTGGAGGGACACGACGGCGAATGGCAGGATTCACAAGGGCGCCGCCAAGCGTTCTACAGCGATCTCCGGCCGGGCAATTATCGTTTCCGCGTGACGGCATGCAACAAGGACGGAGTCTGGAACAACGAAGGCGCCTCGCTTTCGTTTGCTATCGCCCCGGCCTGGTACCAGACGGCCGCATTCCGCATTTCGTGCGTCCTTGCCGCTATTTTCTTTTTGTGGCTCCTTTATTACCTGCGGATGAAACAAGCTTCGCGCTCCATTCGTGCGAGGTTCGATGAACGCATCGACGAACGTACTCAGATTGCCCGCAACCTCCATGACACACTGCTGCAAACCATTCAGGGAAGCAAAATGGTGGTGGATCAGGCAAAAAGCGATCTCTCTGATCCTGAAAAAACGAAAAGCTATCTAAATCACCTCGCCAACTGGCTTGATCGCGCCAGTCTTGAGGGAAGGGCCGTCCTCGAATCCCTTCGGATGACGAACTCAGGAACGGGCGATCTAACGGCATCTATCCGTGGGGGGATTGAAGAGCTAAAGTCAAAGTATGCCTTGGCCATATCCTTAAGTGTCCAAGGCACTCCCAGCAAGATCCATCCGGTTGTCATGCAGGAAATTTTTATGATCGCCTATGAGGCCATGGGCAATGCGTGCCGGCATTCGGGCGGACGAACTGTGGCCCTTCAGCTATTGTACGAAGGTGGCTTGAGCCTTGTGATTCGAGATGACGGGCATGGCATCGATGAACATATAATGAGGGAAGGCAAAGCAGGACATTTCGGTCTGACGGGAATGCGCGAAAGAGCCCGGCGCATCAATGCGACGCTGAGAATCTTGAGCGTTCCACGCAAAGGTACAGAAGTCGTATTGATCGTTCCCGGGAGGATGATCTTCGAAGCTTCCGAACGGTCTACTGGCACCCCGTTTGAAAGGCTTATGAATCGAATTCGGCGGCCATACACCTAGGGTGTTCTGTCAGAAATCGCCTACGAATTCTCACAAGCGCTCAGCTTGCATACCTTGAGATACGGTCGCTCGGCCGTGGGTGCTAGAGAAGCGCCCCGAAGCAGGAATCGGGATCAATTCAGATTGATGAAAAGCCAGGTATTCGTTGAAGTCGCACTCTCGGGAAAGTTCCGTACTTTTGTTGTTCGACTCGAGGTCCAGCCAGATCTTCATCCAAGTTATGAGGAATACCAAGTACATGGCACTCCCACGCGACCTTGTAAGTTATTGTAAGTGCTTGCTGTTCCTCCCGGTCACGCGGGAGGTTGCGAGTTCGAGCCTTGTCATCTCCGCCATTCTTTGCAACAGAGCAAGGAGAAATTCACTCGAGCTGGGTGGATAACAAAGAGTACGCGTTTTGCGTTTTTTCTTGCCCTCGGCCGCCGTTACTGGGCCCTGACTAAATATGCCTTGACACGTATATGCTCAGCGGTGTATATGAAAGCAATGGAATCAGTCTTCGAAATCATTGCGGAGCCGAGCCGCCGCGCGATACTGAGCCTCCTCGTCTCTGCACAGCAGTCAGTGGGCCAGATCGAGCGACAGCTTCGCATGCCGCAGCCGAGCGTGTCCAAGCACCTGCGAGTGCTGCGAGAGGCGGGTTTTGTGGAATCCACCGTGGACGCACAGCGCCGTCTCTACCGGCTGAAACCTGAACCGCTTCAGGAGGTGGAAGCCTGGCTGGCCCCGTTTCGCCGGTTCTGGTCCGCTCACCTAGATGCTCTCGAACACCACCTCGACCGCATGGATCAATCTTGCAATCGGGCAACACGAACGAAAAGGAAGACTCGTAGAAGCCGGGGCGGGCCGATCTGCGATCGTGACAAAGGAGAATCGAAATGAAAATCAAATTGACCAGCCTATACGTGGACGACCAGGACAAGGCCCTGCGCTTCTATACCGAAGTGCTGGGCTTCGCAAAGAAGACTGACTTCAGCCAAGGACCGTTTCGCTGGCTCACGGTGGCCTCAGCGGAGGATCCGAACGGCACGGAGCTGCAGCTGGCGCTCAATAACAATCCGGCGGCCAAAGCTTACCAGCAGGCCATTTTCCAGCAAGGCCAGCCCGCGGCCATGTTTTTCACCGACGATGTGCAGGCCGATTTCGAGCGTATGAAAGCGCGCGGCGCCGAGTTCACCATGCCACCTAAGGACGTAACTGCATCCAAGATCGCGATGCTGAACGACACGTGCGGTAACCTCATTCAGATTACACAACTGCTGCGCTATTCAGGCTAAAACATGGAAGAGAAGATGACCAATCGCGAGCGGTACTCGCCGGGTCTGGCCGGCGGGGCCCAGGTGCGAAAGGATGGAGGGAAGTGGA
>Ga0335076_10001020_pt1 | contig 26864 bp, 29 predicted proteins | sample Lox_Sample_25_FD_206717 | JGI IMG/M metagenome (GOLD analysis project Ga0335076, IMG submission 206717) | Soil microbial communities from Loxahatchee National Wildlife Refuge, Florida, United States - Lox_Sample_2.5 | ecosystem: Environmental > Terrestrial > Soil > Wetlands | place: USA... | reverse complement strand
ACGTCAATAAGATCTACATGTCTACATCTGATACCACGGTAGCGCGTGAAACAGCTGCTCACAACCACACGCGCTGTTCAGGACCCCGCGACAAGGGGGAACTTCGGTCTAAAGCTACCGGGACCGCTATCCCGGCGCCGGTATCGCGCTGCACAGCGACAAATCCGGCGCCGCCACGGCGGGCACTTGTCGGCCCCCGCCAGCCGGGAACTAGGAGTCGGCCCGAGAGCCGGCTACGGCAGCCCGTCTATCCCGTTTAGGCCCAGCAGCAGCCCGCCGGCGCCGCCGGTGCCGGGGTTGCCGCCGGTGGCGGGTGTCGGACCAAGCCCGCCGTTGCCGCCGTTGCCGCCGTTGCCGATCACCACGGCGCTGCCGCCGGCGCCGCCGGCTCCGCCGTTGCCGGCCCCGCCATTCCCGCCGGCCCCGCCGGCACCACCGTCGCCCAACAGTAGGCCGGCGCCGCCGCCGCTCCCGCCAGCGCCCCCCGTGGCGGTGCCGTCTCCGCCCGCCCCGCCGATCCCGCCGTAGCCAAGCAGGCGGGCGTTGCCGCCGGCCCCGCCGGCCCCGCCAGTAACAGCGGCGATCCCGCCGTCCCCGCCGATCCCGCCGCTGGAGAAGAGCAGGCCTGCATTGCCGCCGGCCCCGCCGGCTCCGCCGTTTCCGGCCCCGCCGCCCCCTCCGGCCCCACCGGCCCCGCCGGCGCCGAACAGCAGGCCCGCATTGCCGCCGGTCCCTCCGGCCCCGCCGGTCGCGCCGAACGAGCTGAGCCCGCCGTCCCCGCCGTCGCCGCCATAACCGGCGAGCATGCCGGCGTTGCCGCCGGCTCCGCCGGCACCCCCTACGCCGCGGCCGACGCCGCCGGCCCCTCCGGCCCCGCCGCCCGCTCCGACCAGCGCGCTGAGCAGCCCGCCGGCCCCGCCGGCCCCGCCGGCCCCGCCGGTCCCGCCAGTGCCTGGCGCGATCCCGCCGACACCGCCGGTCCCGCCGGCGCCCAACAGCCCGCCGGCTCCGCCGGCCCCGCCGGCCCCGCCGTTCCCGCCGACGGCAGACGAGAACCCGCCGACCCCGCCGACCCCGCCGTTACCGGACAGCAGCCCGCCGGCCCCGCCGGCCCCGCCGGTCGATGAGCTCCCGCCGGCCCCGCCGGCACCACCTGTGCCCAACAGCCCTGCGGCCCCCCCGGCACCACCGCTTTGTCCCGCCGCGCCCGAGCCGCCGGCTCCGCCACTGCCGAGCAACCACCCGCCAGGCGCGCCGGGTTGCCCGGTTCCCGCAAGTCCGTTGGCCCCGTTGCCGATCAGCGGGCGCCCAGTGAGCGCCTCGACGGGGCCGTTCACGACGTTGAATACCGGCTGCAGCGGTCCGGCGGCGCCGTTGGCGCCGGGGGTGCCGATGACGACGCCAAACCCGCCGTTGCCGCCGTCGCCGGCGGTGCCGATCAGCACGGCGTTGCCGCCCACCCCGCCGGCACCACCGGTCGTGCCCTCTCCGCCGGCGCCGCCAGCACCGCCGTTGCCCCCCAGTAGGCCAGCCTCGCCGCCGGTCCCGCCGGTACCCCCGTTGATAAAGCCGGATCCGCCGATCCCGCCGATCCCTCCGGAGCCAAGCAGGCCGGCGTTGCCGCCGGTCCCGCCGGCCCCGCCGTTGCCCCCGCCGTTCAAGCCGGCCCCGCCGGCCCCGCCGTCCCCGCCGGCGCTGAACAGCAGGCCGGCGTTGCCGCCTGTTCCGCCGGCCCCGCCTGTCCCGCCGGCACCGTTGCTGAATCCGCCGGCACCGCCGGTGCCGCCGGCGCCGAACAGCATGCCCGCGTTGCCGCCGGCTCCGCCGGCACCCCCGCTGCCGTTGACGCCGGTCCCACCGGTCCCGCCGGCGCCGCCGGGGCCGGCGAGCAGGCCGGCGTTGCCGCCGGCTCCGCCGGCACCCCCTGTGCTGCCCTGCCCGCCGGCCCCGCCGGCCCCGCCGCCCGCACCGACCAGCCCGCTGAGCAGCCCGCCGGTCCCTCCGGCCCCCCCGGCCCCCCCTGTGGTCGTGCTGAACCCGCCGGCCCCACCTGCCCCACCGGCGCCCAACAGCCCGCCGGCCCCGCCGACCCCGCCGGTCCCCCCCGTGGTCGCGCTAGCCCCGCCTGCGCCGCCGACCCCGCCGTTGCCGAATATCAACCCGCCGGCCCCGCCGGCCCCACCGGCCCCCAACTGCCCGCCGGCTCCGCCGGCACCGCCGGTGCCCAACAACCCAGCAGCCCCGCCATTACCGCCGTTTTGGCCCCCCGCGCCCGAGCCGCCGGCCCCGCCGTCGCCAAGCAGCCAGCCGCCGGGCGCGCCGGTTAGCCCAGATCCCGGGGCCGCGTTGGCGCCGTTGCCGATCAGCGGGCGCCCCGTCAGTGTCAGGAAGGGCGCATTGATCAGGTTGAGCAGATCTTGCTCGACGGTCTGCGCCGGATTGGCCGTAAACGCCGCAACATTGGCGGCTTCCGCGCCGGCATAGGATCCCGCACCCGCGGTCAACGCCTGCACAAACTGGTCATGAAACGCCGCCGCCCGCGCGTTGAGAGCTTGAAAACCCTGCCCATGCCCGGAAAACACCACCGCGATCGCGGCCGACACCTCATCTTCAGCCGCGGCCAGAATCCCCGTCGTCGGGGCCGCAGCGGCCACATTGGCCGCGCCGAGAGCCGAGCCGAGACTAGCCAAATCCGTTGCCGCTATTTCCAGGACGTCCGGTACTGCGATCACAAATGACATGTGACACCCCCAACGGGATCGCGAGAACCGGGCTGCTGTCCGATCACCGGCAAGGAAACTGTATCGCTTTTCAGGCCGAGACGTTCGTCCACGAGAGGCGGCTATCTCGTGCCAAATACGTGCCAAATGAGATTACAACGAGCTAATACAAGATTGTACAAGATTCCCATCGTATGTCCACTGAATTACCAGCTCAAAGCCATATTTGTGTTGGCCATGATAACATGTTAGCAAACACTGCGTCATAGTTCGATCCCAGCCGGGACCACCGGAATCCGGCTTATTGCCGGCTGCGTGCCCAAGAAAGCCCGCCGGGAGGTTGGGTGATGGACAAGTCCACGCTCTGGGTGTGGGCGGATGCCAACAACTCGCTCTCCGTTCAGGTTCTCCGCCCGAGCAGCCCGAACACTCCTAACGAAATCGTGATCGACTACACGCAACGGGACGACTCGTTAGTGTGCACTGGGCGGTAGCAATAAGGTCAGGCCCGTAAGGACGGTGGAGGATGGTAGCCAATCAAGAGGGGATCGGCGTGCTGAAACTCGAATGTCCGCAGAGCCATCCCGTGGGCAGGATCCTCAGGGAGGCCCCGCATCAGGCGGTGCTATACGACCCTGGCGCCATGGTCGGCCCACGCCGATTCTGGCCCGACGAAGACGAGCAGCCGACTTTCAAGACGCACTGTCGCTTCTGCGACAAGACGGTGGGAGAGGCCACCGCGACGCTGCAGAGCCAACTGGCTAATGTTCTCGCCGACACCGCCGTGGTCACCGGGACTGCCGCGCTGCAGTATCTGTAATCGCGCCGACGCGAGAGGAGCCCCGTGGCAACACCGGACAGCAGCCCCCGCCCTCCCGAAGGTGATTGGCTGGGTACCCCCTACCTGAGATTCGAGCGCCAGGGCCCGATCGCGGTGTGCACGATCGATCGCGCGGAGGCTCGGAACGCCATGACTCCGGCGATGTACTTCGGAATTCGCTATGCCGTAGGGCGTCTCAACGAGGACCCGGATCTGGCCGGGCTGCTGATCACCGGAACCGGCGACGTCTTCGCGCCCGGCGGCGACATGGGCGGCGGGGGAGCCACGGATAACTGGATCACGTTCGGGTCCGCGCTGGGCATGGACGTCACGCCGTTCGACGCGGTGCGGACCTCGGCCAAGCCCGTTGTCTCCGCGGTCAACGGGCTATGCCAGGGCGGCGGCATGCAGATCGCGTTGTGCAGCGACCTGGCCGTGGTCAGCGAGCGGGCGACCTTCCGCGTGCCCGAGCTTTTCCGCGGCTACGCCGACACCTACTACAGCCAGATGCTGGTCCGACTCATCGGGCCGGTGCGCACGCGCGACCTCATGTTCACCGGACGGGTGCTCACCGCGGTCGAAGCCCTCGACTGGGGCCTGGTCACCAGGGTGGTGCCGCATGAGACCCTGCTCAGCGCGGCGAAAGACCTGCTGGCTCAGGCCTCCCGGACCGCGCCCCGCGCGCGCGGTGTGATCAAGTCCAGCATCGACAACTATCTGGGCTTGTATGACCGCATCGGCATGACAGCCAGCCTCAGCGACGCCGAGGCCAGGGAGGGCTTCCGCGCCTTCAAGGAGCGGTGTTCGCCCGATTGGGTGCATCCGGAACTGCGCGTTGAGGGCCGCCTGTAGTCTGGCGGTCTTCGTCTGACTGAGCGAAGTTCTTCCCCTCGCGACTGACACTGGACCAAATCGGTCGCAATACAGACGATGCGCCTTCCTGTGCTCGACGCGGTCAGCCGCCATCACCGGTGTGGTCATCCACGTCAACGGTGGCCAATGGATGTTCGGGTGAGCGCAGGACAAGATCGGCAGACCGCGCCGAAGTCAAAGGGCCTAATTGGCGGTCCAGTCGAGCCACTCGCCGTGGGCGGCAACGCGCAGCAGGTTGCCGATCCCGGTCTGAGCGAACGCCGCGGCGAATTCGTCCACGCCCTCGCTGAAATGGGCCCAGCCGTCGGACGTGGGCCGGTATCACCGCCTTGGCGCCGAGGACCTCGGCGGCGGCGGCCGCTCGCGCCGCGGTCAGCGTCAACGGTCGGCCGCCTTCCTTGGTAGGCACGCTCGCGGCCCCGGCAAACAGGACCGCGATGTCGATCTCGCCGACGCGATCGGCGACGTCCTTGACCGCGCTCATCGAGGCGTTGTCGCCGCTGATATACACGGTGGGCAGGCCGGGCCCGGACAGCACGAAGCCCGTCACCTCGCAGTTGATGTGACCGCTCGCGTCGCGTTGCCCGTCGGCGGGTCCGTGCACGGCCGGGACGGCTTGCACGACAAGGGATCCGGAGCCGCCCGGAACGTCGTACGACTGCCAGGGCGGGAGTCCCACCGCTGGCGGCCCCAACCGGCCGGCCGCACCGGGATGGGTGAGCACCAACGGCGCGGCCAGCGCCATCCGGCGGCCGTCGTCGTCCAGGTTGTCGGGATGCTGATCGTGGCTGATCAGTACCACGTCCACCGGCCCGAGCGCGTCTGCGCTCACCGCGGGCCCGGTGAGCTTGGTCAGGTAGGAATGCACACCGGGCGGATCGAAGGTCGGGTCCATCACGATCCTGCGGCCGGCGATGTCGACGACCGTCGTCGGACCGCCCAGAACACTGATGGCGCACTCGCGCCGCCGCGCGTCTACTGGCATGCCAGTACTCAAACATTCCGCTTGTGGTTTTGCCAATACGGTTCCCGCAGAGCGGTTTTGAGAATCTTGCCGCTCGGGTTGCGGGGGAGCGACGGCACGAACTCCACGGTCCGCGGGCATTTGTAGCCGGCCAGGTGCCGGCGGCAGAACTCGATGATCTCGCCGGGATCGACCAGGGTGGTGGCGACGACGATCGCCTTGACGGATTCGCCCCAGTAGTCGTCGGGGACACCGATGATGGCGGCGTCGGCGATCGCGGGGTGCTCGATCAGCACGCTCTCCACCTCGGGCCCGTACACGTTCTCACCGCCGGTGATGACCATGTCCTTGAGCCGGTCCTCGATGTAGACATAGTCGTCGGCGTCGAGGCGCCCGACGTCGCCGGTGCGCACCCACTCGTCCGCGGTGATCGTCTTGGCGGTCGCGTCCGGCCGATTGAGGTAGCCGCTCATGTTCTGGTTGCTGCGCACCCAGATCTCGCCCGGCTCCCCGGCAGGCAACATCTCGCCCGTGTCCGGATCGACGATCCGAATCTCGGTGCCCAGCACGGCTTTCCCTGCCGACAGCTGCAAGTCGGGCCGGGCGAAGTCACGGTGGTCGGCGTCGCTGAGCGCCGTGACCGCGCCGCACAGTTCCGTTTGTCCGTACACCTGGACGAAGTTTGTGTCGGGCCATGTTTCGAGCGCCCGCTGCAGCAAGGGCAACGGCATGGGGGCGGCCCCGTACACGATGTAGCGCAGGCCCGAGACAGTGGCGCTCGCGGTCTCGCCGGCGTCCAGGAACCGGGAGATCACGGGTGGCACGAAAAACGCGTGGGTTGCCCCGGCCTGTACCGCCCCGATCAGCGCCGCGGCGTCGGGTTCGCGGGTGATGATCGTCGGCACCCCCGCGCTGATCCCGAAAAGCGCATAACCGATTCCGCCCACGTGGAACAGGGGCATGGCCACGAGGTTCGCGTCCCCGTCCGCGAACGGAAACGCCGGTGCCAGGTTCGCCGCGTGATTGGCCAGCGCGCGCTGGCTGAGCAAGACGCCTTTCGGTCGACCGGTGGTGCCGGAGCTGTAGATCACCAGCGCGGTCTCGCTCTCGTCGACCTCCGCGGCGGTCCGCACGGGCGACGCCGCGGCGAGCAGGGATTCGTACTCGTCTTCGACGTCGCCGACCACGATGATGCGGTCCAGGCCCGGGACTTGAGCCGCGGCCACCTCGACCGCGGCGCGCAGTTCGGCGCCGACGAAAAGCAAACGCGGACGACTGTCCTCGAGCACGTGAACGAGTTCGTCGCCGGCCAGTCGCCAATTGACTACCGTCGTCACGGCGCCGATCGACGCGGCAGCGAACAGGATCTCCAGGCAGGCCGGGTGATTCTTGTCCAGGAATGCCACGCACTGGCCGCGCTGCACGCCGGCGGCTCGCAGCGCCGCAGCCGCGCGCCGAATCCGCGACGCCCACTGCGCCCAGGACCACTGCCGATCGCCGTAGCGAATCGCTGTGCCGTCGGGCCGCTGCCGTGCGTGCCGCTCGACGAATCCGGCGAGCGTCTCCGTCGTGCTGGACGTGGTTTCGGCTGGTGGCATGGCCCCTCCGCTGATTGGGTTTGTTCCACTCTGCCATTTCGCCCAGGAGCTTCGGCCTACCAGTGGCCACCAGAGCGGGTGGCGCGGGTGCGCGCTATGCGCGCTGGGCCGTCATGTCCATGTCAATGGTGCCCTGGCACGCGCCGCTCAAGATCTCGGTGTGCATGGTGCCGGAAAGTGACCCGTCGGGTTGGGGCGTGTAGCGCACGTCGGCTCGGGCCGGATTCCATTGAATCGAGGTGTCGGGCATCATGCAGTCCCATTGGAAATCGCTGACTTGCTCCCAGGACGACCCATTCCAGGTGAATTGGACCGGTTGCGGAACCGTCGGGTTGCTCGGCGGAGGGCCGCTAACGATCGTGGCGATGCACTTTCCGCTCGCACAGCTCGAGCGGAACCCATAGGTATCGGTGTGCTGCACCTCAGGGTCGCCGACCGCCATGCTCGTCCCGGACTTCGGACCAACCATGAAGGTGATCGCGTACTGGCCGTTCCAGGACGCAGAGTCGGCGGAGGCAGCTGGGGCAAGCGGCAGTGCGGTCGCGAGCGACGCGGCGCACAAACCGACGAGACTGTTCAGACGGTCTGGGGCCATCGGTTTCTCCTCTGAATCCAATCTAGGCCGGGTACCCCATCTCGTTCAATAAGTCGCTTAAGGCGTTCTACCGCCAGCGATCCCCAGCTGGTAATCCCGGTGGCCGCGGCCAAGTTCGGCGCTTGGAAAGCGTTGTGCGGCAGCGGCTGTGAATGTGCGGACAGGGCGGGAATTCGGCGCCAGTTTCCCGCCGTAGGGTGACAGTCAACGCCGTGGCCGCACACTCGAGTCGGACAGGCGGCCCGAATGCAGCGCGGCGGTGTGCCAACATGACTGCCATGGTGAACGCTGAACGTGCCCGGTCTCGAACCTTCGTCGTGACGGGCGCGGCGTCGGGCATCGGCCTGGCCACCACGCGACGCCTACTGGCCGAGGGCGGCACCGTCATCGGCGCCGACGTTGCCGCCCCACCCGACTTGGAGTCCAGCGGCCCCGAGTTCCGGTTCGTGACCGCCGACGTGACCGACGAGGCCGCCTTCGCCGCCGTGGTGGCCGCCGTTCCCGACCGCCTCGACGGCGTCTTCCACGCGGCCGGCGTCGCCGGCGGCGGCCCCGTCCACCTGCTCGACCGGGCCGAATGGGACCGGGTGATCGGGATCAACCTCACCGGCACGTTCCTGGTGGCCAAGGCGGCACTGGCCAAGATGATCGAGCAGCCCCGAGTCGACGGCGAACGGGGTTCGATTGTCACCGTCGCCAGCATCGAGGGCCTGGAAGGCACGGCGGGCGGCAGCTCGTACAACGCGGCCAAGGGCGGCGTCGTTCTGCTCACCAAGAACATCGCACTCGACTACGGCCCGAGCGGCATCCGGGCGAACGCCATCTGCCCCGGCTTCATCGAAACCCCAATGGCCCAAAGTGTTTTCAACCTGCCGGGGATGGAGGGCCCGCTGGCCTCGATCACCGAGGAGCACGCCCTGCAGCGGTTGGGGCAGCCGGAGGAGGTCGCGGCGATGGCGGCCTTCCTGCTGTCCGCCGACGCCTCGTTCGTCAGCGGTCAGGCCATTGCCGTCGACGGCGGGTACACCGCAGGTCGCGATCATGGCGTCGTCAAACTCTTCGGCTTTCCCGGATAAGCCTTTAGGATTCGCGGATGGTCACTCCTGACGAGGCGATCGAGGCGATTCGGGGCACCGGCGGAGCGCAGCCGGGCTGCCGGGCGTTGCACGCCAAAGGCACGCTGTACCGCGGGACGTTCACCGCGACCACCGAGGCGTCGCGGCTTTCGCGCGCCAAGCACCTCGACGGCTCGACGGTCCCGGCGCTGATCCGCTTCTCCAACGGATCCGGCAACCCGGCGCAGCGCGACGGCCTGCCGGGGGTTCGGGGGCTGGCGGTGAAGTTCACGCTCCCCGACGGGTCCACCACCGACGTGTCGACGCAGACCGCCCGGCTGTTCGTCTCGAGCACGCCCGATGGGTTCGTCGACCTGCTGAAAGCGATGCGGCCCGGCCTGACGACTCCGCTGCGCATGGCCAAATACTTCCTGACCCATCCTCGACTGTTCGGCGCGTTGCCGGTGCTGCGCGACGCCAACAGGGTCCCGGCAAGCTACGCCACCATCGAGTACCACGGCCTGCACGCCTTCCGCTGGATCGGCGCCGACGGCAGCGCCAGATTCGTTCGCTACCATTGGGTTCCGGCCGCCGGTGAGCCGAAGTCGGGATCGGCCGCCCAAGACAAGGGCCCCGACTTTCTCACCGACGAACTGAATGCTCGCCTGGCAGGCGGGCCGGTGCGGTTCGACTTCCGCGCACAGATCGCCGGGCCGGACGACTCGACGGTCGACCCGTCGTCACCGTGGCAGAGCACACAGATCGTCACCGTCGGCACCCTCGAGATCACCGGCCTCGACACGGAGCGCGAGCATGGCGGCGACATCGTCGTGTTCGACCCGATGCGCGTGACCGACGGCATCGAACCCTCCGACGATCCGGTGCTGCACTTCCGCACCCTCGCGTATTCGGCGTCGGTCAAGCTGCGCACCGGCGTCGCTCGTGGTCCCGAAGCGCCCCCCACCTGACTGCGAGGGCGGCCGGCCGCGTGGCTAAGCTTCTCGGAAGTGCTGCTCTCCCACATGGTTTTGATCGCCCTGGCCGGGTTCGCCGCCGGCGCCATCAACGCCCTGGTCGGATCGGGCACGCTGATCACCTTTCCGACGCTCGTCGCCCTCGGCTATCCGCCGGTCACGGCCACAATGTCGAACGCGGTCGGACTGGTGGCGGGCAGCGTGTCGGGCACCTGGGGTTACCGCGCCGAGCTGTCCGGTCAGTGGAATCGGTTGCGATGGCAGATCCCGGCGTCGTTGGCCGGCGCGGTGCTGGGCGCCTTCCTGCTACTGCATCTGCCCGCGAAGGTGTTCACCGAGGTCGTGCCGGTGTTGTTGGTGCTGGCCCTGGTCCTGGTGGTGATCGGGCCGCGGCTTCAGTCGTGGGCGGCACGGCGGGCTGAGGAAGCGGGGCGGTCGGCCGAACACATCACGCCGGCACGGATGGCCGTGCTGGTGCTTGGGACGTTCGCCGTCGGGGTCTACGGCGGCTACTTCACCGCCGCGCAGGGCATCCTGCTGGTCGGCATGATGGGCGCGCTGCTCCCCGAGTCGGTGCAGCGCATGAACGCCGCCAAGAACGTCATGACGCTGGTAGTGAATGTCGTTGCCGCCGTGAGTTATTCGCTGGTCGCCTCTGGCCGGATCAGCTGGCCGGTTGCCGGGCTCATCGCGGCCGGCTCGCTGGCCGGCGGAGTGGTCGGGGCCCGTTACGGGCGGCGGCTCTCGCCGACCGCGTTGCGCACCACCATCGTGGTGGTCGGGCTGATCGGCGTCTATCGCCTGGTCACGGTGGCCTGACTGCGGCGCGATTCGATTCCCAAACCAGGGAGGTCGCTCATTCGGCCGATTATCGGCCGATCAGTCCTTGGCCGGGCGGCTCACCAGCGCGCGGCCGACGCCAGCGCGGTGTCCGCAGTCGGGTAAATGGGCAGGACGCTGTTCAGCCCGCAGGCGTCGACGATGCGGGCGACGATGGGCTCGCAGCTCACCAGACGCAGTTCGATGCCGCGCTCCTTACACCGTTGCGCCTGGTCGGCGAGCACCGCGAACGCGCAGCAGCCCATGAAATCAAGCCCCGTGACGTCGACCACGAAGGGGCCGGGCGCAATGACGACGCCGGCCGCCTCGCTGACCAGCTGGCGCCAGGTGTGCTCGTTGCAGGCGTCGATCTCGCCCCCCGCATTGATGAGCACCGCCGCGCCGTCGCGGTCGGTGGTCGCCCGCAGCGTGCTGTGTGGATCGCCCAGCTCGTAGACCAGCCGCGTGCTGAGCATCAAATGCTGGCTGGACATCGGTTCCGTTGTAACCGGGCTCATGAGGGCCTCCCTAATCGACCGGCGCCGGGCGCCGGGATGGATGCCCGTCCTTCTGTCTCAAGACAGACGATTCGCGAAGGTGCGAATCTCATTTGTATAACGAGACAGGGCGGTCTGTCTACATGTGGGCAGTTAAGAGTATGGTAAGGCTCGCCATGACAATTCACCAGGTCACGACGCCGACCAGTTCGGCTCGCGAACGTATCCTGACCTCGGCTTATGAGCTGTTCAGCCGGCGCGGGATCCGCGCGGTGGGCACCGACGAGGTGATCGAGCGGGCCGGCGTGGCCAGGGCGACCCTCTACCGTCACTTTGCGACCAAGGACGAGCTGGTGCTGGCCGTGCTGCAACGGCGCGAGGAGGTGTGGACGCACGGCCTGATCGAGGAGCAGTCACGGCAGCGGGGTGCCACACCCGAGGAACAGTTGCTGGCGATCTTCGACGTCATGCACGACTGGTTTCAGCTGCGCGAAGGGTATGAAGGCTGCTCGTTCATCAACGTATTGCTCGAGTTGGGGGCGGGTCACCCGGCCGGGCAGGCCTGCATCACTCACATCGACCACGTCCGCGACATCGTGCGTCAGCGCGCCGTCGCGGCGGGCCTGACCGACGTCGAGGGCTTCGCCTCGTCGTGGCACATCCTGATGAAGGGCGCCATCATTCTCGCGGCCGTGGGCGACCTGGATGCCGCCCTGCGGGCCCGCAGGATGGCCAGCGCCCTGATAGTTGAGCACCGACCGGTGGAGCCGGCGGACATCGGCGAGGCAGTGAGTTAGCCCGCCCGGGTTGTCAGGCGGCGCCGCGTGAATACCCGGGGGGGATGCCGGTCTTGCGGTAGTGCTCGGCCTCCAGTTCGGCGATCGCCCGCGATGTGCGTTCGCGCAGCACGACCGCGGCGATGAGTCCGCACACGACCGCGAAGACCAGACCGATCCAGGAGAACCGCTCCAGCCAGCGTTCGGCGGCCATTCCGGCGAAGTAAACCAGTGCGGTGGTGCCGCCCGCCCAACAGATACCACCGGAAACGTTGGCCGCCAGGAAGCGTGGGTACGGCATCTTGAGCGCGCCGGCCAGCGGCCCCGCAAATATCCGCAGCAACGCGATGAAGCGGCCGAAGAAGACCGCCCGAACTCCCCAGCGGTTGAACAACTTCTCGGCCAGGGCGACGTGCCCGGGGCCGAAGTGCTTGGGGAACCGCCGGCCGAGCCGGTCGAAGAGCGGCAACCCGTACCGGCGCCCAACCGAATAGCCGATCGAGTCGCCGATGACGGCGCCGATCACCGCGGCGACGCCGACACCGACCGGATTGACGGCCAGGTCGTGCTGCGACGACATCAACGCCGCGCTGACCAGCACGATCTCGCCGGGGAGGGGAATGCCCAGGCTTTCCACTCCGACCACAGCGCCGACCACGAAATAGACCAGGAGGGGCGGGATCGACTGCAGCAACGCCTCCACATTCATGGGTCAAGGATGCCTGACCGGCGGATGAAGCGCGCCGTAACGTGCTCGCTTGGCGTGGTGAGGGGTTCCAGCCGCGGACGTTTGGGCACTCGCCCGTCGGCCGAAGATTTGCCACGCAGACGTCGCCAAACCCAAGGCATGAACTTTTCTTGCATCCAGCGCAGCTGCCCATAGGTGCGGGATCCGAACGGCAGCCGTGTGGGACTCCCGCTCGCTTCGGCCCAATCATGGTTGCTGCCGGGCAGATTCAGCGCCTCGGCGGCCGCGGCGGCGAACAGGATGTGCCCTTTGGTGGACGCGTGCACGCGGTCGATGTCCCACGTGTCCAAATCGCGCATCGAGGCCGCGTCGTAGAGGTCCACGAGCCTGAAGTCGTATTGGTCCGCGGCCGCTCTGATCGCATCGTTGATGCGAGCAAGCCGCCCTGACACAAGCCGGCCGAGCGGGAGGAATTGCGCGACGTTCGGGAAGGTTGTGGTCACGACCGTCGCCCCCGATCCGGCGAGGGCGGCGTAAACGTACTCGAGGTCGGTCAGGGCGCGGCCGAACGCGCGTCCCGGCTGGATGACGTCGTTCATCCCGACGCACACGGTGACCAGGTCCGGCTGCATGGCCAGCGCGTGCGGAACTTGCTCGCGCAGCACGTCGGCCACCAGCTTGCCGCGGATGGCCAGGTTGGCATAGTGCAAACCCGGATAGATCGAATCGAGAATGGCCGCGAGCCGGTCGGCGAATCCGAGACAACCGATCGCGTCGTTACCGTCCCACAAGCCCTCGGTCTGACTGTCACCGATGGCGACGTATCGGCTGTATCCGGCCCCGATAGCTCCGTACACGAAGCCGAGACTAACCGGAAAGTTCTTTCTCGTGGTTGTAGCGCGGCGCTGGCTCCACCTTAGGAGACTCTGTGGAATTTAACCTCGCGTGTCCAGTCCCATCCGTCCCAGTGGTCTCCGCCGGGAACGGTGCTACGTTGTGCGGGTACATTGGCTGCCCCCTGCCCGCCCGGATACTGATGTGGCCAATGAGACTATTGCCACAACGGCGGCGGCCAGCGTTCTGCGTTAGCGTCCTTGACCATGGCGGCGCCATTGAGGGTCAATGCGATTCGCATCCGGGGCCGCGCGGGCGTCGCGATAGGTGCTGTGGTAACGCTGGCGGTGTTCGTGGCGGGGCTGCTGTGGGTCAAGTGGATGCCGTACTCGGTCAAAGCCCTTAGGGCCCAGCGGACCCATCAGTGGTCGGGGTCGAGCATCCTCAGCGTTGGTGGGGTTCGTGCCGGGGACGCTCCGACCTGGCACGCCGCCACGACGTTCTTCCACGCGTACTTCTTATCCATCTGGCAGGCGCTCGTGGTGGCGCTGCTGATCAGCGCGTCGGTTCAGGCGTTGTTGCCGCGGTCGTGGTTGCCGCGCGCGTTGAACCGACGCCGCCTGATCTCGAGCGCGCTGGCCGGAGGGGTCGCCAGTATGCCGTCGATGATGTGCACGTGCTGCGCCGCCCCGGTCGCGGTCACGTTGCGGCACAACGGCGTCACCCGCGCCGCCGCCATCGCCTACTGGCTCGGCAACCCGTTGCTGAATCCCGCGGTGCTGGTTTTCCTGCTCTTTGTCGCTCCCTGGCAGTGGACGCTGACCAGGATGGTGGTCGGCGTTGTCGCGGTGGTCGGCGTTGCGGTGGCCGTGGGACTGGTGACGCGGGCGACCGGGCTACCGGCGTCCGATGCCGAACACGGATACGGAACGGAGTCCGATTCGGCCGCCCGCAGGTTCGCGCGAGCGCTGCTGCGCCTGTGCCTGATCCTGTTGCCGGAGTACGCGGTCATCGTGCTTGCCCTCGGCGCGTTTCGGGGCTGGCTGCTCACCATGACTCGACTCCCGCACCACGGTGGGCTGATCGTCGTGCTCGCGGCAATCGTCGGCACGCTCATCGTCATCCCTACGGCGGGCGAGATTCCGATCCTGCAGAGCCTGGCGCCCCTCGGTGTCTCGTCGGGGACGCTGGGTGCGCTGTTGATCACCCTCCCGGCCGTCAGCGTCCCGGGTGCCGCGATGGTTGCCCGCAGCTTCGGATGGAGGGCCATCGTGACCACAACGGTCGTGGTGATCGCGGCGGGATTGCTCGGCGCGGCGGTCCTGACCGTGCTGTGAGTCGCGCAACCCCGAGTCGTTTCCCGGGTACCGTCACTGTCATGAGCAGGAGGCAGCGGGCGGCGGCCGAGCAGGCCGCCGATTCGCTTGCGCCGCAGTATCCCATCGAGTCGGTCGACAACGCGTTGAAGCTGCTGCTGTTGCTGGGGGAGCGGCCCGAGATCCGGTTGAGCGAGGCAACGCGATACCTGGGTGTCGCACCATCGACGGCGCACCGGCTGCTGGCGATGTTGGCCTACCGTGGCTTCGTCCGACAGGATCCGGTATCCAAGGCATACCTTCCCGGTCCCTCGCTCACCGGCGTGGCGTTCGCGATCTTCGGCCGCCTCGACATTCAGCGATCCGCCGCGCCAATCATGCGCAACCTCAGCGAGCAGCTGCGCGAATCGATTCACGTCGGGATGCTCGACGGCGCCAACGTTCATTTCGTCGCCGCAGTCGAGGGTCCGGCCGCGGTCCGGGTGGCTTCCCGGCTGGGGCGCACCATGCCGGCGCATTGCACCTCGACGGGCAAGGTCATGCTGGCCCAACTCGCGGAAACCGAACTGCGGCAATTGCTTCCCAACGAGGAGCTGGAACGCATTACCTCGCATTCGATCGGCAGCCGCACCGAGCTGGAGGCCGAACTGTCGCGCATCCGGGAGCGGGGCTACGCGATCAATCGCGAGGAGAGCGAAGAGGGGGTCGCTTCGGTCGCGGTCCCGATCCCGACCCGGGCGCCCGGGCTGAGGCTCGCGCTCAACGCCGCGGCCCCGCACAACCGGCTCGATAGCTCCCGGTACGCCCCGGTGGCCGCGGCACTTGTCAAGGCCGCCAAGGAGATTGGCGACCAATTCGGGTGAGGCGCCGCCTCAGCCGACGAATCCCGATGTCCGGTGCGGTATCTCCGGTCGCAGGAAAACGTCGTTGAGCGTCACGGTGCGCAGCCTGCGCGCCCGGATGATGTCTACCAATTGCCCGTAGACATGGGTGATGGGCGAATGGTTGAGGTGGCCGATCACGATGTTCTGCGGGACGAAGGACTGGTAAGCCATTTTGACAATCTGGTCTTCGGAAAGCACTGCGGAATCACGCAAGTCGCCGGACCAGAGGGTGGGAATCTGATAGCCCAGATCGGCGGCCACCGCGTCGACGACGGCGTTGTGATGGCCGTATGGCGGCCGGAAGTACGGAGCGGCGTCCACACCATACGTGTCCCGTAGGAACGAGTCGGTGCGGCCTAGCTCATCGGCGATTTGGCCCGTCGACAATCTCGTCAGGTCCGGATGCGTCCAAGTGTGATTGCCCAGCTGAATCTGCCCGGATTCGACCAGCGGCCGAAGCAAGGCGGAATTCTCGGTCCACGAGCGATATGCACCGGTGACGAAGTAGGTGAGCCGCATACCGGTGTCCTTTGCGAACTGTGTGTATAGCCGCACCACATCGGTGTCGGCACCGTCATCGACCGTCCACGCTAGAAGATCACCGTTGCCGGGGAGCTTGGTTAGCACTGCCCCGCCCGGCAGCACGACACGCGATCCCGGGTTCGGGGGAGGCAGCAATGGCGGGACCGGAGTGGCCGGGTTCGGCGCGAATCCGGGAACCTCGCCACGCGCCACCGTCTCCTTGGGCCCGCCGGCGGAACACCACGAGATCCCGGTGACCGCCACCGTTGCGGCCACCGCGACCAGGAACCGTCGCCGGTCCAGTTCGCTCACGTGGCTACTCCTAACGACATTGGGGCAAGCCTGGCCAGGTTAAGCCCGCGGCCCCCGCAACCCAGGCATATCCGTCCAGTGGCGCGCAGTCGATATGAACCTGTGACATTGCGCAAACCGGCACAGCCAAGCGCTCGAAGTTGTTGGCTCGCAAGGTCTCCGCGAAAGGTCGTCTGGGGCAATGACGCCCAGTCAGCGGGCAGCTGCCGACGAGCCGGTCAAGCATCAGGTAATCGCTCAGGCATTTTTCGGGCTAAATCGGAAATTCCGCGATATAGCAGCCGCGGCGCGAATAGTCTTTGCTGTCGGCGATGGTTCGCCCCCAGCCGGGTATGAGTCGAATCGTCCTGGGTTGATGGGAGGCCCCCATGTCGTTCCTCATTGCGATCCCCGAGATGGTCTCGACGGCGGCCACGGATTTGGCGGGCGTCGGCTCGGGGCTCAGCGCGGCCAACATGACCGCGGCGGCCACGACGACGGGGTTGTTGCCGGCTGCCGCCGACGAAGTGTCGGCGGCCGTCGCCGCGGTCTTCGGCGGCCACGCCCAGGCCTACCAGGCGGTCAGTGCGCAGGCGGCGGCGTTCCATGAGCAGTTCGTGCAAACCCTCAGCGGGGGCGCGGGCGCCTACGCGGCCGCCGAGGCGACGAACGCACAGCAGGCGGTGATGGGTGCGGTGAACGCGCCTGCCCAGGCCTTGCTGGGTCGCCCGCTGATCGGCAACGGCGCCGATGGCGCCGCGGGGAGTGGCGCGAACGGCGGGGCCGGCGGGCTGCTGTGGGGCAACGGCGGCAATGGCGGCTCGGGCGGGACCGGCCAGGCGGGCGGCAACGGCGGCAACGCGGGACTGCTCGGCAACGGCGGGTCCGGCGGCGCGGGCGGGGCGGGACAGCCCGGCGGCCGGGGCGGTAATGGTGGCTGGCTGAACGGCAACGGCGGGAATGGTGGACAGGGCGGTGCGGCCGCGGCGGGTGTCAGCGGTGGGATGCCCGGGCGAGGGGGCGACGGCGGCAGCGCAAACCTATTCGGCGCCGGGGGCGCTGGTGGCCAGGGCGGCACCGGCCTGGCCGGGGCGAACGGTGTCAATCCTGTTGTCAGCGGGCAGGCCGCCACCGGCAGCACGGGCAACAGCATCTTCGACACCAGCACTGGCAGTGCCTTCGGGTTCAACGGCGGCGACGGCGCCGACGGCGGTCTGGGCGTCACCGGAGGCACCGGCGGCACCGGCGGCCAAGTCCAGTCCTCGGGAAGCGGTACCGGAATCGCCGGCAATGGGGGCGCCGGCGGCGCCGGCGGCAACGGGGGTGCCGGCGGTCCCGGTGGGAGCGCCACTGCACTCGCCAATAACGCCGTCGCCATCGGGGGCACCGGCGGCAACGGGACCAACGCTTCGGCCCCGGGCGGTGCGGGCGGCGCCGGCGGCAGCGGTGGGACAGCCATCGCCTTCGCCGGTAGTTCCGCCCTCGCCGGGTTCGGCGGCAACGGGGGCGGCGGCGCCACGGGCATGTCCGGCGGCACGGGTGGCATGGGAGGCGCCGGCGGCAACGGAGGTCATGGCGGGATGCTGTTCGGCACCGGTGGCTCTGGTGGGGCCGGCGGCACCGGCGGCGTTGGCGGCCACGGGGCCGATGGCGGCCTAGGGGGCGCCGCCGGCAATGGGGCGGGGGCCACCGCCGCAATCAACGCTTTCCAGGCTGTCGGCGGTCAGGGCGGCGATGGTGGCGCCGGTGCTTTGGGTGGCACGGGCGGCACCGGCGGGGCAGGCGGCGCAGGCGGTAACGGCGGGGCCGGCGGGCTGTTTGGCGACGGGGGCGCCGGCGGCAACGCCGGCGTGGGCGGTGATGGCGGTCAGGGCGGCGGTGGGGGCCATGGCGGTCGCGGCGGCAACGGTGGTAACGCCTCCGTTAGCTCCGCCAGCACGATCGCCAATGGCGGCTTCGCCGGCGACGGCGGCAACGGTGGCAACGGTGGCAACGGCGGCAACGGTGGCGGCGCCGGTGCCGTCGGGATCGGCGGCTCCGGTGGTCTTTTCGGCGCGGCGGGCAGTAACGGCGCCGCGGGCACCGGCGGTACCGGCGGCGTCGGGGGCGGCGGGGCCGGCGGCGGCAATGCGGGCACCCCCGGCACGGGGCAAACAAGCGACGGAGGCGACGGCACGGCCGGCACCCCGGGCAGCGACGGTTCGCAGGGTCAGGACGGCTAACCCAACCGCGCGACCTCGTGCCGCCAGGCGGCCTCGATGTTGAAGCCAGACCCCAAGTCCGGCAAGTCATCCCAATCGCGTTCGTCGATATCGCGCAGCGTGCCGCCGGCCGACAGCACCCGCAACGACATCCGCGCCAGCACGTCGAGGCTGATCGCCTGCAACACCGCCTGCTGAATTGTGCCCGCGGCGCTGGTGATCCCGTGCCCGCGGCAGATCACGACTGGCCTACCGCGCATCGCCGCCACCATTTCCTTGCCCAGCGCGGAGTTTCGGATCAGCACGGCGCGTTCGTAGACGGGCACGCCGCCGCGCGCGAGCCACACGCCCGGAATGTCGAAGGCCCCGTAGATCGGCCGAATCGCGATGCCGGCGAGGTCGGCCGCGACGACGGCGGGCGGGTGTAGATGGGCGACGGCCCGGTGCCCCGGATTGGCGAGCATGGTTTCGGCGTGGATGGGCAGCTCGTTGGGCACGCGGTAGCCGTCGAGTTCGCCTGCGGTGCCCGCGCTGCCGTCGAACCGGACGAGCCGGACGTCGGTGGGCTGGGTGAACGCCACCCCGGTGTCGGTGTCGCTTCGGCACCGGATGAGCAGGTGCCCGTCGTCGATGCGCATGCTCAAGTGGCCGAGGATGCCGTCGACCAGGCCGCGGGCCGCGGCGACCCTGCAGCCTTGCGCCACCAGCTCGCGTTGCTCTCCCAGATGCGTCATCGTGGCGCGCCCAGCCCGAATCCGCCGTCGGGGTGGACGGTTTCGCCGGTGATGCCGCGGGACCGGTCGGACGCCAGGAACACGAAACTCCAGGCGTGGTCCTCGCTGGTGAGCGCGACGTTGAGCCGGGTGCGCGCCGCCAGGTCGCGCGCGCGGTTCGGCGTGTCGTCGAGGCGGACGCCGTCGAGCCCAAGGCTGGAGAGGCCGCGCAGGTCGGTGTTGAGCGTGCCGCCCGGCGCCACCCCGTTGACCCGAATCCGCGGCGCGAGTTCGTGAGCCAGCGCCGCCACCAGCCCGCGAACGGCGAACTTCGACGACACGTACAGCGCGCCCCCGCGTCCGGGAAAGTACGACGAGGTGGACTCGGTCAACACGATCGACGACCCGGTGGTGGCCCGCAACGCCGGGATGGCCGCTTTGACGGACTGCAGGTGGCTCAACACGTTCGTGCGGAACATCTCGTCGAAGGCGGTGGACAGGTCGCCGGCGTCGATGTCGCCGATGCCCTTGTAGAAGTCGAAGATTCCGACGCAGTTGACCAGGGTGTCCAGCCCACCGAAGGCATCCACCGCGGCGGCGACGGCGCGGTCGTTGACATCGCGGGTGACGGCGTCGCCTTCGACCACCGGCACGTCGGCCAACTCCTGTCGCAACCGCTCGCACTTGCCGTTGTCGCGTTCCAGCACAGCAACTTTGGCACCCTCGGCGCGAAATGCCTCTAGCACGGCGCGGCCGATGCCCGAACCGGCGCCGACGACGAGCGCGCGCTTGCCGTCAAGCCAGCCGGTCATCGTCCTCCTCGGGTTCATCGGGCAATAGCGGCGTATCGGAGTTGCCGACCATGGCCGCCAGCGTACGGGTGTTCTGCCACGTCAGCGCCTCGATCTCGAGCGCGTCCAGGCTGATCCAGCGCCCTGTTTTCGGTGCGCTGATCAGCAGCCGCGATCCGTTGCGGGTATCCACCCGGCGCACCACGACCTCGGTGAATTCGTTTGAGATGGTTAGCGGTTCGCCCACGACGCCGTTCAGTAGTTGCTCGAGCTCCTTCACAGGAACACCGCCAGGTTTTGCATTCGCAGCACCGACTCGTCGGCAATGATCGTGCGGCGGGCCAGCTTCAGTGTCTGTTTCGATTCGTCACTCCAGCGCAGCAGGTCCTCGCGGCCGCAGGACACCAGGGCGCTCTCGTTGACGTCTCCCCGGCTGCGGAACAGCAGTTCGGCCGACTCCACCAATAGATGCGCGTCATCGTTTGGGTCGTCGCACTCGAACGCGCGCACGTTGGTGATGAAGTGCCGCAGCCGCGATGGCGGATCCTCGGTCCAGGCGTGCTCGGTGGCGAAGCGCGCCACCCGCTGGCTCAGCGAGTACTTGTCCTCGTCGAAGTGCGCCATTCCCGGTGAGGTGTCAAACCCGGCGCCGCGTGCCGTCGTGACCCGAACCGGCATCACATAGCGGACGTCGTCGGTCAGCGTGTCCAGCCACGCATCGTAGCGCTGGGCGTCCAGCAGGTAGGCCTCGTCCACCAGGAACTGATGCGCCTGGAGGTGGCGAACGTCGTTGAACGGCAACGGTTTCCTCATACTGCCGCCTGGAGATAGTCGGCCCACAACTTGAGCAACGCGCGCTGGTTGTACTCGTTGTAGCCGACCTGGGCGCGTCCCGGCCCGTGGAAGGAGTCGGGAGGCAGCGCCTCGACGACGGGGCGGTCGTCGGAGAGCAGGCCCATCCGGCTGTTCAGCAGCAGTCGCCGTGCCATCGAACCGCCGGCGGTGGTGGTCAGCGACACCCAGTTCTCCACGTCGTCTTGTTCGAACATGCCGGTCGAACCGAAGCACATCAGATATGCCTTGTACGAATCCTGTTTGTACTTCAGGGGAGCCGCGGAGTCCACCGCGAACCAGGAGCACACCTCGGTTTCGTTCTCGCTGATCGGCTGCCACAGCCGGATCGAGATGAAGGGCAGCACCTGATCGCTCCCGGGCAACTTGGGCCAGTTGTGCACGAAACTGAGGTTCGGAAAGCAGGTGGCCGCCGAGATCATGAACCCGTCCTCGCCGACCACTCGCTGTTGCCGGGGCGTCCAGGCGTCCTTGATCCGGCCGATCATCTCGTCGGGGTAGCCGACGTAGTGCATCCGCTCGTCGAAGTCGCCCGGCGGAAGTTTGTAGGTGGTTCCGCCGCCGCGGTGCGCCCAGTACGTGGCGCCGTCCTTGCGCTTCTGGGCTTTCGGTTCGCGGAAAAGGCCGATGTCGACGATCGATGCGTGGGTGTGCGGCGTGTGGTACATGTCGCCGGCGAAATTCTCGGCGCCGATCTTCCAGTTCGCCTTGATGCGCCAGCGCTGCGGTCCCCGCAATTCCAGGCCGCCGGCGCTCTGCTTGGTGTAGTAGTCCAGGTAGAACCTGAAGTCGCCGAGGAAATTTTGCAGCGGTTCGGCGGCCGGGTCCATGCTGATGAACAACAGACCGTTGTAGCTCGCGAAATTCGGTGCGGGAAGCAGGGTTTGGCCGTTCCGGAGGAAACCGTCGTCGCCGCCATAGGCTTCGCGATGAAACGGCAGCCCGGTGAGCCTGCCGTCGTTGCGGTAGGACCAGCCGTGGTACGGGCAGCGGAAATTGGAGGCGTTGCCCATCTCCGCGCGACACACCTGCATCCCGCGGTGCAGGCACATATTAAATAAGGCGCGTACATGACCGCTTGAATCGCGGCTGATGATGAACGAATCGTCGAGGACCCGGCGCACCACATAGTCGCCGTCCTGCGGGATTTCCGATTCGTGGCCCACGAACGTCCACGCCCGGCTGAACAGGCGCTCCTTCTCGAGCGTGAACAGGTCCGCGTCGTTGTAGATGTGGGCGGGGATCATCCCCCGCCGGACATTCTCAAAAACGTTGTCGAAGACGTCGCAAAGGTCTGTCACGCGGCCCCACAGTCCAATCTGCTCTGCAGAAATACGTTCCGCATATTAGAATCCCGCAAGCTGTCCCGCTGGTCAACCGCCAAACCGCGCCCGACCAGACCCAACTGGCGGGGGGTTAAGCGGGTGATCGGGAGTAGCCTCACGGCTCATGAACGCCGGGGTTGTCGCGTCCCAGGGGGACATCACGGCGGAGATCGCCGTAATCGCGGCCGGCTACCGGCGCACGGGTTCGGCTGCCGGGGATCCCGCCGAGCCGCGACTCGACTACCCGCCGTACCGCAGTAGCGCCCTGCGCCATCCCAAGCGACCCCCGCTGATCGTTGACCCCGAGGAGCTCGAACGCTGTGCGCCCTGTTTCGGGGGCCAAGACGTCGACCCGCGCGACGCCGACCTGACGGCCGGCCATCCGGGCGAGCCGCTCGGGGAGCGCATCATCGTGACCGGGCGGCTGCTCGACGACTCCGGCAGGCCGGTGGCGGGGCAGCTGGTCGAGGTATGGCAGGCCAACGCCAGCGGCCGCTACCGCCACCAACTCGACCAGCACCCGGCCCCGCTGGATCCGAACTTCCTCGGCGCCGGCCGGTGCCTGACCGGGTCCGACGGGTCATACCGCTTCGTGACCATCAAGCCCGGCCCCTATCCGTGGCGCAATCATCACAACGCCTGGCGCCCCGCCCACATCCACTTCTCCGTCTTCGGAACGGCTTTTACGCAACGGCTGGTCACCCAGATGTACTTCCCGGGTGACCCGCTGTTCGATCTGGACCCGATCTTCCAATCGATCCTCGATCCCGCCGCCCGCCAACGGCTGATCGCCCGCTACGACCACGGCCTCACCCAGCCGGAGTACGCGACCGGCTACCGCTGGGACGTCGTCGTCTGTGGCGGTCGTCGAACCTGGACGGAAGCCGATGACTGAAATAGCTTGCACCCCAGGACAAACGGTCGGACCCTTCTTCAGCCTCGGATTGCCGTATCCCGGCGACAGCGACCTGGTCGGTGACGGGCATCCGGATGCCGTCCGGTTGCACGGCACGGTCTACGACGGCGCCGGCGACCCGGTTTCGGACGCGCTGGTCGAACTCTGGCAGCCGGACGGCGCCGGCCGCATACCGCGACAGGCCGGCTCATTGCGGCGCGACGGTGCGACGTTCACCGGATGGGGCAGGTCCGCGACCGACGCCGCCGGGCACTACGGCTTCACCACGGTGGCACCCGGTTCGGTCGACGGGGCGCAACCGCCGTTTTTCGCCGTCGCCGTCTTTGCGCGGGGCCTGCTGCATCGGTTGTTCACCCGCGCCTACCTGCCCAACGGCGACCCGCACGCGGACCCGCTGCTGGCCGCCGTCGACGCCGGGCGGCGGGCGACCCTGGTGTGCGTCGCCGAAAGCGGCTGCGCGGGATACCGTTTCGACATCCACATGCAGGGCCCGAACGAGACCGTGTTCCTCGCGTACCGGGACGATCGGCGATGACCAATCTGTTGTGGCCGGGCGATCAGCGGGCCGGCGAGCACATGACGGATCGGGCGCTGCTGCTCGCGATGGTTGCGGTGGAGTCCGCCTGGCTGGGCGCCCTGGCCGCCGCCGGCCTGGCGCCCGCCGAATGCGCCGGCGCGGACCTGTCCAACCTGCTGGGCGAGGGCGACGGCGAATCGATCGCTGTCGGCGCCGAGGGCGCCGGCAGCCCGGTCATCGGCCTGGTCGGCCTGCTGCGCGACCGGGCCGAACCGGCAGTCGCGCCGTGGATCCATCGGGGACTGACCAGCCAGGACGTCCTGGACACCGCCCTGATGCTGGGCGTTCGCGGCGTCGCCGACCAGCTCGTAGCGCAACTGAAACAACAGATTTCAGCGCTATCGGCCCTCGCCGCGGCGCATCGGTCCACCCCCATGGTCGCGCGCACCCTCACCCAGCACGCGGCTCCCACCACGTTTGGCGCCAAGGCGGCCGGCTGGCTGAACGGCGTCATCGACGCCCTTGAGCGGCTGCGTGAACTGGTCACCCCGATCCAACTCGGGGGTGCCGCCGGCACACGGGCCGCCACCGCGGAACTGGCGACGCTGCTCACCGGAGCGGGCGACCCGGCCGAAGTCTCGGATCACCTAGCACGAACCACCGCAACCATTTTGGAATTGCACGTCCGGCTACCATGGCACACGACACGCACGCCGATCACCGCGGCCGCGGACGCCTACGTCGGGTGCACCGACGCCTGGGGGCGTATCGCCTCGGATGTCGTCACCCTGGTTCGCCCGGAGATCGGCGAACTGAGCGAGCCGGCAGGCGAAGGCCGCGGCGGGTCGTCGTCGATGCCGCACAAGCGCAATCCGGTGCTGTCCATCTTGATCCGGCGGGCCGCCGTCTCGGCACCGCAGTTGGCGGCGACCCTGCACACCGCCGCCGCGCTGGCCAACGACGAACGGCCCGACGGCCCGTGGCATGCCGAATGGGACACCCTGCGCACCCTGGCCCGGCGGACCGTCGTCGCGAGTTCCCAGTCCGGCGAGCTGCTGGCCGGGTTGGAGGTACATGCCGCGCGGATGGCCGAAAACCTCCGCGTGACAGACGTTTACAGCGAACAACGGGCGATCGCCCAGCTGGTGGGCAAGGCGTCGTCGGCTACCTACCTCGGCGCGGGTGACCGTATGATCGACGAGAGCCTGAACCGCGGCGAGCGGGCACTCAAAGGCCGTTAGTCGCCAACGCCCTACCGTCGGGCTTGTAGATGCTGGCCAGCCAGATGTGCACCAGCGTGTCGACCACCCGGTCTTCGGGGATCGCCGGCTCCTCGGTGGTGAACGTCGCGGCCATCACCCGCTCGCTCAACATGTTCAGCGCGACGGACAGATCCTCGGCCGGGTAGGTGTCGGGAGCGGCGCCCCGCCTGCGCTCGGCCTTGATCGCCGCCGTGGTGTGCGAGATCCACTTCTGCATGAGCGTCGACCACAGTTGCCGGACCTCGGGGTTGGTGGCCTTCGCCGCGGCACCGGCGACGGCGACCGCCCGGTGCGAGCCCGACACTTCGAAGAACGCCTCGATGCGCGCCCGCCAGAGCATCGCGGGGTCGCCGAACATCTTGCCGCCCAGTGCCGTAAGCGCCACGTGCGCCTTGCTGTTCATTTGGTCCAGCAGCGACAGCAACACCGCGTTCTTCGACTGGAAGTAGAAGTAGAACGTGGGCCGGGAGATGCCGGCGCCCCTTGCCAGGTCGTCGACGGAGAAGTCGGCCAGCGGCCGCTCCTGCAGGAGCCGCTCGGCGGTGGCCAGGATCGCCTGTTCGCGGTCGTCACCCGAATGGTGCGACGAACGGCGGCCTCGGGAGGCGTGCATCTACTCGGCCTGCCTCGAGCGGTCGCACACGTCAGTTACTTTATGGACACGTCGATACAAGTCAACGAAATTGTTGATTAAAACCAACAATATTGTCGATTAATATCGACGGTTTGTTTATCGACTAATTTGTCGAATGGTCGACGGTCTGTCGAGATTCGGTTCACCACAACTGCCCTGGGCCGCGGGCGCGAACGGAGTAACAATGGATGCATGCTGTACATCGATCGGCGCGCAATGTTGTGCGCCATTGCCGGGGGCGTACTGGCCACCATAGCCCGCGCCCCGGTGGCCGGCGCATCCCCGATTCGCTGGAACATCCCGTTGGGGCCGGTCCCGGCGCCGGCGGGCGTCCTCACCCGCGTGCCCGGGGACGACAATCGCATAGTGCTCACCGTTGACGACGGGGTTAGCAGCCCGGTGGTGGCCGCGTTCGCGCAATTCGCCCGGGACAGCGGAACCCGGCTCACCTTTTTCGTCAACGGGGCCAACCCATCCTGGTCGGACAATGCGCCGGCGCTTCGGCCGCTGATGGATTCCGGCCAGGTCCAAATGGCGAACCACACCTGGTCGCATCCCAGCCTCAATCGCATGGCGCTGAGCGCCGTGGGGGATCAGATCCGACGCAACGCCGATTTCCTCAGGAACACCTACGGTGCGGACGGCACGCCGTTTTTCCGCCCGCCCTTCGGGGCTCACAACGCCGACATCGACCGCGTAGCCGCCGACCAGGGCTACACCTCGATCACCATGTGGAGCGGTGACGTCGGCGACTCGGTGCCCGAAAACGAAAACAGCCTCGTCGCCCACGCGACAAAGTCGTTTCAGCCGGGCCAGATCGTGCTCATGCACGCCAACCGGCCGACCATCACGCGTTGCTACGGCCAACTGCTGGGTCTCATCCACAGCCGCAACCTGCAGACCGTCACGCTCAGAGAGGTCTTCGGCTGACCGGGACTAGCCACTGATGACTTTCGCCCCTACTTCGCGCCGTTCGATGGTGGTCGCATCTAATCGGACAATCAGCCGGCAAGACACCGGCAAAGGCAAGGAGGCTGGCGATGACGGGCAACGATGGCGGCACCAAGGCGTGCCGAATCGACGTGCTGATAGAGGAGCACGAAGAGCGCACCCGCGCGAAGGCGCGACTGGTCTGGGCCGGCAAGAGGTTCGTCGGTGTGGGTTTGGCGCGCCTGGATCCGGCCGACGAGCCGGTGGCCCAGATCGGCGACGAACTGGCGATCGCCCGCGCGCTGTCCGACTTGTCGGATCAGCTAATGGCCTTGACCTCGACCGATATCCAGGTCAGTACCCACCAGCCGGTCACGGGTTTGCACCGCTGAACGTGCGACCGAGTACCGCGTCCGCGGTGACCTTCGGCCCTACAGCAACGATTTTCGGGAGCGTAGCAACGAATCATGAGACAGAGAACCGATTTGCCGGCCGTC
>Ga0335076_10001019_pt1 | contig 26880 bp, 30 predicted proteins | sample Lox_Sample_25_FD_206717 | JGI IMG/M metagenome (GOLD analysis project Ga0335076, IMG submission 206717) | Soil microbial communities from Loxahatchee National Wildlife Refuge, Florida, United States - Lox_Sample_2.5 | ecosystem: Environmental > Terrestrial > Soil > Wetlands | place: USA... | reverse complement strand
GACGTTCCAGCCAACGTGGCCGGCGCGGCTCGTCTTGGCCTACAAGCGGTCCTGCACGAGTCGACCACAGCGACTATCCGGGCGATGAACGCGCTCATCCAGATGCAGTAGGCGATCCCGACCGAGACGAGATTGAGCGGCCCCGAAGCGCGCTGCTGTGGCCCAAGCGAGCGGCGGTCGTCCTGCTGATTCGGGGGACTAAGCAGCAGCCGGGTCGGCGTGATCTGCTGCTGCTTATCCGGCGACTCAAGCGCGCCCGAGGCGACGAACTCCTCGATCGCAAGCGCCGCATCGGATGGCAGGAGGATTGTCGGAAGACCGCGTGACTTCACCATTATGAACTCGAAGCCATACGCCCCTCCATCTGCCTCTGCGGAGCGCTCCACCGCAACGCCGCTCTCAAGAACTTCGGTCCTGGCCGGCCCCGTCGGCTCGGCGACGCGGGCATAGACGGCGTCCACCTCGGGGTCCTAGCCGATGCGCATCTCTCGATCGTCGCATTCCACCGTGGTCGGTCTAGGACAAGGGACGGGTGTCACCGCCGCTTGCACGCCGGGGATGCCGCCTTGACCGGGCGGACGACACCGGCGGAGACTTCTCGATCGATCGGGAGCAGCCGTCCGGGGTGATCTGATCTCGCTGAGTGTTCGTCAGACGGGCACCGGCCCGCTTCGGGTCGGTTTTGCAGGCGGTCGTAGGGACGACTCGACGGCTCGCACAGCCGGGCAGTAGTCGCTTCGGATTAGTCGCCCCGAGCGGGCTGCTGCTTCTCCGCGGCACGAAGTCGGAGCTCACGATCCCGGGTGCGCTCGCTCACGTCCCGCTCCTCTGACCATCCCCACGCGAGCTCGCCGTCGGTGCGGTAACGGCGTAAGTCGCGCCCGGTGCCCTCGACCACGTCGATCGTCGCGAGCGACAGCGCTCTGGCGCCCCCCATGCTGCCGCGGCCGTCGAGCGCCAGCGCGTCTTCAGACCAGGCGTAGTAGGCGCCAAGCGTCCCGATGCGCGTCAGTTCATCGTCACTGAGCGACTCCGCGCGCTCGGCGAGGTGATCCTCGCCGTGGCTGCGCAGCATCTTCGCCAGCGTGTCGCGCTGGACGCGGATCGTCATCTCCGGGATCCTACGGGACCGCTTTCGTTCCGCCGCGACCGCCGCACTCCGGCCTCGGCGTCGAAATGTCCCGGTGAGCGATCGCATCGCGGCGCTACCGGCGTCTCACCGAGCGTTGGTGAGTGAGAAGTCGACGGCCGCCGGCGGCTTAGGCCAGCGACGGGCAGCCGTTGCCTCGGTGAGCGATCGCCTAATGCGACGCCGGGTGAGGCGCTTCGCCCAACATGCGCTCCGAGCGCTTAGCGACGACATGATCGTGTATGCCGATAGGCATGCCACGAGCGTGCGCAGCTGCGAGTCTGTGCCTCGCGGTTCAGCCATCGAGCACGGTGGCCATTGCTCGCCGGACGCGCTGGAGCGACGCGCGGTTCCGGTTGAGTTGGAAGTCGCAGTTGGCTCCCACTGCCAGCGCGTTGATCGTGAACGCCACGTCCTTGGGGTCGGTTTCGCAGGGGAGCTCACCGTTGTCGATCGCCGTGCTTGCCTCCCGCTCCAGGAGCGCGAGCCACCGCCGCATCACCTTCTTCACCGCATCGTTGACCGGCCCAGGACGGGCATCGAACTCCACCATCGCTGTCGTGAGAAAGCAGCCGCCGGGGAACGGGGGCCGACCTAGGTAGGCCACCCATGCGTCGCAGATTGCGTTCAGGCGAGCCAGCCCTGGCGCCGCCGTATCGGCGGGCTCGTAAACGGTGCGGCGGAAGATGTCGGCGGCTTGGTCGAGCGTCGCCAGCTGTAGCTGCTCCTTGGACCCAAAGCGGCCCACCAGCCCGCTCTTGCTCATCCCGAGCCGATCGGCCAGCCGACCGATAGTAAGTCCCTCGAGGCCAACGACCGAGGCGAGCTGTACGGCCGCACCGAGCGTCTGAGCCCGCGAGCCTGCGACATCGGTGGCGGATCGGCGTGGCATCGGCGCCGATTCTATATATACCGTACGATCGTCTGCTATATATTGCGTACGATCGTTCTGTTTACCGTCGATCGGTGGAGAAGAGATGCGGATCAAGTGGCTTGGCTGGGCGGGCGTGGAGATCGAGGCGCGAGATGAGCGGGTGGTGGTCGATCCACTCCAGGATGCGGCGGCTGTGTTCGGGTGGCTCGGGGAGCGCGGTCGTGCGGTCGCGCTGCCTGAAGTCGTTCCCGGCCGCCCGGGGGCGGTTGCCGGGCTCCTCACCCACCTTCACCGCGATCACGCCGACGCCGGCGCGCTGGGCGCCGCTTTGCGCGCCGGCGCGACGGTGTATGAGCCGGTCGACTACGGCGGCGAGGGCCGCGAGCGACTCGCGATTGTCCAGGCCGATCGCGAGCTGACGGCCGCCGGACTGGTCCGCCAGCCAGTCGCGGTATGGGTCAGCACCACCGCCGGGCCATTCGCGCTCACCGCGCTGCCGGCCGTTGACGGGACCGGAGATCCGCAAGTGTCCTGGCTGATCGAGGCAGACGGCAAACGGGTGCTGCACCTCGGCGACACGATGTGGCACGGCTGGTGGTGGCGGATCGCCGAGCGATACGGGCCGCCTGATGTCGTGCTTGCCCCGATCAATGGCGCCCGCCTGACGTTCCCGCACCGGTGGCCGGCCAGCCCGCTACCAGGTGCGATGGAGCCTGAGCAGGCCGCCCTGGCCGCCGAGCTGCTGCAGGCCGACCGGCTGGTCCCGATCCACTACGCCGGCTACGACCTACCGGGCGTGTACGAGCCGGTCGACGACCCGATGGAGCGGCTCGCCGCCGCCAGCGACCGCGCTACACCGATCACGCAGGGCGAAACGATCCAGATCTAGGGACCAGGCGGCCACGACGCAGCGCGAGCGCGCAGGAGCTCAGCAAGTCGATTCGCAGAGCCATGCGAGCACCGAGACGCCCAAAGCCAGCCGCCATCGAGGACTCCGCGCACGCTCCCGGCGACGTCCGGAGGCCGTTCCCCTACGGACGCGCGCTATGGCGCGCGTAGATCTTCTAGCGCGCACGGCGGATCCGCTAAAGCGAGCAGCTCGGGGTCGCCGGTGAGGAGCGTGAGGCCGTGCGCCGCGGCCGTCACCGCCGCGAAGCAGTCGGCCAGAACGATCGGAGCGCGAGCCTTCAGTCGGGCGGCTTGGATCATGCGAACGGTCCCGGGCAGCTCGGCGCGGAATGACGCTCGAAGCGACCCCAATATTTCATCGGCAGTCTCGCGTCCGTGGTCGCGCTCGATGCGGTAATAGACCTCGACGAGGTTGATCCAGCTGATCACCGGGCGCGTGTCAAGGACTTTATTGAGGCGGGATAGCGCGGGCTCGTCGCCGTCGAGCCACGATAGGACAGCCCAGGAGTCCAGGCAGACGCTCAATGAGGTTCGCGAGCGCGGTCCTCGAGAAGTCGGTCCGCCATGCCGCTTTGAGCGAACCGGCCGCCCAACTGAGCTGGGTGGCGGCGGGCGACGAGCACGATCTCGTCGTCGCGCAGCTCAACCTCGACTTCGTCGCCGGGGTGCAGATCCACTCGGTCGCGGATCGCCTTTGGGATCACGACTTGGCCCTTGGCGCCAACCTTCGAAGTCATACCATCCAAGTATAACTTCGGCGGGTCGATGAGCTGAACGATCATGAAAGGCGCAGCTCCATCGCTGAGAATTGGTCCTTGGATGCGAATCGCGTCCAGCGCCGGTGTTCGACCGAACGTCAAGACCTCACGGCGCAGCGGCGGATTCTCAGCGACCTCGGTGTTGCCGATGACCGCGTGTATCTCGATCACGGCCTCACCGGCCGCAACCGCTCTCGACCCGGCCTCACGCAGGCGCTCGCGGCGCTTCGCGCGGGCGACACGCTCGTCGTGCCCAAGCTCGACCGGCTCGCTCGATCGGTCCCGGACGCCCGGGCGATCGGCGACTCCCTGGCCGCCAGGGGCGTGCACCTGTCATTGGGCGGGACCGTCTACGACCCTGCCGATCGGATGGGCAAGTGCTTCTTCAACATCCCGGCCACGTTCGCGGAGTTCGAGGTCGATCTGCTGCGGATGCGTACCCGGGAGGGTATGGCGATCGCTCGCGCGAAGGGCAAGCTCAAGGGGAAGCCGCCGAAGCTCAGTCCGACCCAGCGGGCGCTGCTGCTCAAGCTCCCACAAGGCTCGCGAGCACACGATCCCCGAGCTTGCCGAGCTGTTCTCCGTCAGCCGCGCAACCGTCTACCGAGAACTCGCTCGAAAGCACCCGCCCACCCGAACAGCGTCTGGCTGAGCCCTGGTCAACGGACGCGGCCAGGGCCGTCCGTTCAGGTGACCATCTGAGACCGGCCGAGGACGGCGGTCGTCATCGGGCGGCAAGCGTCCGCGTCCCTCGGATGGCGATCGCTGTTCGGACGGCGTCTCGGTCCGCCCGGCGACGACCGTGCCGCCGCGTACCGGCACTGGCGGCGCCGGTGACGTCGGTGGCAATTGGTCCCTTGCCCGAGAAGCGGCAGCCTGATTGGGGCTGCGCCGTGGGCGATGAACCAGAAGCGCGCGAGGCCCCTCAGTCCTTTGGATTCGCTAGGTGGGCAGCCATCCTTGCGGCATGCTCAGCTTTGGCCTCATCGGCGATCGCCCGGGCACCCTCCACGGCTGCATTCGCTTCCCTGATCAGATGTCCGTGAGCGGCGCTGGTCTCATCGGCGCGTTTGAGCACGCTGGCGGCAACGTAGATCGGAACATCGGCCACCAGGGCGAGCGTCAGCGCGTCGCTGGGGCGGGCGTCGATCCTGGTCTTGTCTGAGAGGATGGCCTGGGCATAGAAGATCGACTCCGTCAACTCGGTGATGCGCACCTCGCTCAGACGGGCGCCGGCGCCGGCGAGCAGCGACGCGGCGAATTGATAAACGCCGGGTCTCGGTAGCTCGACCTTCTCGAGGATCAGCGCCATCGCGGTTGCTTCAGCCGGCCCGATCCAGATCGGCAGCCGCCGTCCGTTGTCGTCCTCCAAAAAAACGATGTGGCGGTCCTTGGCTGGGGTTCGTCGCAGTTCAGCGATGCGCATCGGAATCAGCTGCCTGGTCTCGTCGGTCATGTCGATGTACTCCTTGTAGGTGTCTCGCAACGACGCGCGCAATGATCTGCGCGCCTTATGCAGCCGGGTCTTGATCGCGCCGGGGCGGGTGCCGATTTCCTCGGCGATCTCGGCCTGGGTGAGGCCATCGATGTAGAACAGCGCGACGGCCTGGCGTTGTCCGGCCGGCAGTGCGGCGATCGCCGCGTGCACCCGGACTCTCAGCTCATCGGCGGCAATCAGGTCGACTGGTTCAGCAGCGTCGGCGGTCGGCTCGCCCAAGCGACCGTCCTCTCGAAGCGCGTCGAGTGAGACCGGCCTCCGCCCGACGGCGAGAATGCCCCGGCACACGTTGAGGCCGATGCCGACCAGCCACGCTCCGAACCGGGTGTCGTCGCGAAGGTGATCGAGGCCCAACATCGCCCGCAGAGTGGCCTCCTGCGCCGCGTCGCGCGCCATGTCGAAGTCGGCGAGCATCCGTCCGCAGCTTGCGAGCAGCACGTGGTAGTGCTGGTCGATTAGCCGAGCGAACGCGACACCGTCGCCGGCGCGCGCCGCTCGCACCAACTGCTCATCATCGAGACCGCCCATGTCTGAAGTAGTAGTGCGCGTTCGCGCGCGTAGGGTCACCCACCTCCGTGAACTGTGCCTACATCGACGCAGCTACAGCACATCGCTCGCTTTCGCCGTGCGCCGGCGTTGCCGTTGCCACTCCTGACGCGGAGCGGCCGTAAAGGGACAGCACGAATTACGGGCCGACACATCCGGCACTACGCCATTCCGGCACCCCTTGCCCGAGCGAGCCCGAACACGAACTCAACCTGCGACGGGCGGCGCTCCACTCGTCGTCAGAACCGAATGGAGCTGGCGGGCGGCCGTGCTGTGCGCTGAGCCTTCCGTCGTGAGACGGCAGGGTCGGCGCGTTGAGAGCGTCAGCTCGGCCATCGCCCGCGATCACGGAGCTTGTGCGCCGGCCTAGCGCCAGTCCCAATACGCGGGGCCGTACTGCGACGCCGGCACGTGCTCCGCCTTGAATGTCTCGGTCTGAGCTCCGGTCCCCGGCCCGGAGCCGGGCACGATGTAGACGACCCGTAGCCGGGTGAAGACGCCGGCTCGGGGCCGGAACGCCAGCACCGCGGCCGTGTAGGGATGGAAGGTGCCGGTCGCCACGTCCGGGATACCGTCATCGATCCATTCCGCGCCGGTCGCGTAAGCACGACCTGGCAGCCACTTGGTCCAGTGCAGCCGGCCCCAGCGTTGGTTGCGCTTGGTCGCCGTTGGGTGGCCGGTGAAGCCGCCCAGGAGCCCGGAGCCGTCCCCGGTGATCAAGATCCGGGAAGGCCGAATGGCCAGGTTGACCGGAGCGGCGTAGCCGGTTGGGAGCTTTGGGAGCGGGGCCGCTTCGGCCGTTCCGCACCACAGCATGAGCACCGCCACAGCGGCCAAGACCAGCTTGTGCGCCATCCCTCGCTCCTTCGGTGTCTTGGCCGATCCCGTGTGGAAGCGTAACCCGCGGTGTCCACCCAACGTCGGAGCGGCCCGAGTCATGCTTTCCAGAAACCCCGATGTTGCAAGCACGAGAGCAGCAGTCGCGCCGCCGCCGGTCGCGCTGGCGGTATCGGACAATCTGGCCAGCGCCGCGCCCTCCGGCAGCACGCCCCCTTTTGTCTGAGGGCGGTCGCCGGGGCGGCGTCGAGGTCGCCCCGGGCAGGACACGGAATGTCGCCGAAGCGGTGGCCCCAGCCAGCTGTGGTGTTGACGTGGAGGCAGTCGCGCCGGGGGGCGTCGTTCGCCGTCGCGCTGGTGACCGGCGGCGCCGGCCGACACCTCGCCGGCGTGGCCGCGCCTATTCGGGGGCGCCGGCCAGCGTGGGCAGTACCTCGCCGAGCGCGGCGTCGACTTTGATGTCGGCGAGCGGGTCGCCACGAGTCGCGCCCCGGTTGACGATCGCCACCGGGATCCGCGCCTGCTGAGCCCGGTGCACGAACCGCAGCCCTGACATCACCATGAGCGAGGACCCGAGCACGAGCAGAGAGGCCGAGCCGTCGAGGAGCTCAAAGCACCCCTGCACCCGGGACCGCGGCACGTTCTCGCCGAAGAACACAACGTCGGGCTTGAGCATGTCCGCCCCGCAGCACGCACAGCCAACGAGCCGGAACCGCGCGACCTGCTGTTCGGCGAGTTCAGCGTCTCCGTCAGGGGTGCTGCCGGCGCCCTGGGCCCAGTCCAGATCGGGGTTGGCGCCACGCAGCCGCTGATCAAGCGCCTGGCGGGTGCTGCGCGCGCCGCACTCCAGGCACACAACACGGTCAAGCGCTCCATGCAACTCCACGACGTCTCGAGCGCCGGCGGCCTGATGCAGCCCGTCGACGTTCTGCGTGATGATCCCGTGCAGCACGCCCGCCTGCTGAAGCGCGGCCACCGCCCGGTGCCCCGCGTTGGGCCGCGCGCCGACGATCCGCCGCCAGCCGACGTGAGCGCGGGCCCAGTAGCGCTGACGAGCATCCGGCGAGCCGCGGAACTCAGCGATCGTCATCGGCCGCCGGGCGCGCAGCGCGCCGCTCGGACCGCGATAGTCCGGAATTCCCGACTCAGTCGATAGGCCCGCGCCTGAGAGCACGCACACACCGCCACGACCCACAAGCTCACCCAGCCGACCCGCAACGACGCCATCCATCGGCTCAGTATGCCCGCGAGCCCACCGGCAGGCGCAAAGCGGTGACGACTCCGACGCACCGAGCCCCCGTACCAGCAGGACCCGCCTGGCGCACCCCGCACGTCACGACGGTCATGCCTGGTCGGTCCCACCGCCAGTCGACCGGCTCTGCTCCCGAGAACAGGAGCAGCGGGACCGTCACTGAGCAGAGCCACGCAATGTCGCCGAAGCGAAGGCTGAGTCTCGAGCGGCACAGACACGAATGCAATCGTGCGAGCGTAGAGCGCGGCATCCCGGCCGGCCGAACCGACCCGCCCGCACGGGGTCGGCCGGCGTCACTCGCGGTCGCAGTCGTGGGTTTGTCGCACATGGCCCCGTTACGCCTAACGCGGTCACGACGCCCGCGCAGCCGCTTTCCTCGACGACCGGTCGCGCGAGTGGGCTCAACGTCGGTCGGCAGCCCCGGCCAGTGGACGTACTTCCGCGTTGCGAGAATCCGACAGTCCGGGCGATCAGCGCTACATCGGTCGTCCTAGGGGAAGCGGCGGGCTATGACCCGCGCGGCAGGAGTCGATGTTCTGCATCGTGTATATGGCACAAATCGGCGCGCGGGTCGCGGATGAGATCGCTCCGATCCCGCACGGCTTCCGCGTCAAGAGTGCGAGGGCTCGGGGGTGAGCAAGTGGCAGCGCCGGTTGCCGGCCTGGTGCAACGCGCTCGGGCGAGACGCGCGCTTGTGGCGACGGCGGGCGCGGCGCGGCGCGGCGCGGGGGGTGGCGCGTATCCGTGCCAGTGCGGGCATCGGAGGTCATGGGGGCTTGGTGGCTGGAGGTGTCCGCAGTGGTGCTGCTTGCCGGCAAGAGCGTGGTGAGTTCGTCGTTCATTGTCGACGCAAGCGGTAAGCGCAGAGTGCAGATCGCCCGGTCGCGCTGAGCCGGCGTCGGCACGTCTGGTCGCGAGGGGTCCTGGGTCCCGGGCGCCTGAGCGCCGTCATCCGGATGTCCCCTGCGGCCGTGAGAGTTCCCGTGGGTCGTCCGACGTGTCCGTACACGTCGTCGCCGTGGCCCGGTTCGTAGCCTGACGCGGCCGCGAACACGTTGGGAGTGCTGCGGGGGGCGGCGATTAGAATCCGTGCTAGTGCGCGAGACCCACTCGGCTTCGGCGAGCGTATGGCCGCTGGTGGGGCGCGATGTGGAGTTGGCGGAGATTTCGTCGGCGCGTTCTGACCGGTCGTGTTGCGGGGTGGTGATCAGCGCGTCGGCGGGGGTGGGCAAGTCGCGTCTGGCGCGCGAGGCGTGTGCCGCAGCTCAAGCCGTCGGGGTGCCCATCTTGTGGGCGCAGGCGACGGCAAGCTCGGCGACGATTCCGCTCGGGGCGCTGGCCGCGCTGATCCCGGCTGAGCTGCGCTCCGGTGATCCGTTGGCGTTGGTGCGTGGGAGCTGTGCGGCGGTGCGGGCCGCGTCCGATGGCGGAACGGTGCTGTTCGCTGTTGACGACGCGCACCTTCTCGACTCCGTGTCGGCGACCGTGGTGCTGCAGCTGGCGGTGACCCCGGACGTGTTCGTGTTGGCAACGGTTCGGACCGGGGAGCCGACGCCTGATGCGGTCGACTCTTTGTGGAAGGACGCCGGTGCGCGTCGGATCGAGCTAGAGCGCGTCAGCGACGAGGCGATCGTGTCGCTTGTGGAGGCCGGTTTGGAGGGCCCGGTCGAGCATGCGACGATGCGCCAGATCGTCGATGGTTGCGCGGGTAATCCGCTTTACGCGCGCGAGCTTGTGATCGGCGCGATCGAGGACGGGAGGATGCGTCGGGTCCGTGGCTTGTGGCGGATGGAGGGTAGGCCCGGGGTGAGCCCCTCGTTGAGGGCGCTGATCAAGGGACGGATCGGGGCGCTGGACCCAGACGTGCTGCGTCCGCTCGAATTGCTGGCGCTCGGCGAGCCTTTGCGGGTCGGCGAGCTCGCGGGCCTGACGTCGTTGGAGGCGCTCCTGAGCGGCGAGGAGCGGGGCATGCTCGCGGTCATGGGCCCCTCAGATGGCGCGGACGTGAGGCTCGCGCACCCGCTCTACAGCGATGTGATCCGAGCCGAAATGAGGGTGTTGCGGGCGCGCGAGCATCGCTTGCGTCTGGCGGACACGATCCAGCAGCGCCATCCACTGACTCCCGAGGACGCGCTCCGCGCCGCCCGCTGGCTCATGGATGCGGGAGCCGAGATCCCGCCCGAGCTCCTGCTCGACGCCGCCGACGCGGCGAGCATCGGCGATCCAGAGCTGGCCGTGGTGCTGGCCACGCGTGCCGCCGAGGCCGGCGCTGGTTTGGGTGCCGTGCGGCTGTTGGCGCGTGCACACACGATCCTTAACCGCTTCGCCGAGGCCGAGGACGTGCTTGCCGCCGCCGAGGCCGAGGCCTCGCGCGCCGCCGCCGAGGGGGCATCGCGTGAGGATCCGGAGGTGGAGCTCTACGTCGGACAGCGAATGCACCTCCTGTATTGGGGGCTGCGGCGGGCACAAGACACGCGGGCATTTCTGGCGCGTGCCGAGCGCTGGTCGAGCGACCCTGGCTGGCTAGGAAAATTTGAGCCCGAGCGGATCGTGATGGAGGGGTTCGACGAGGGCTTCGTCGACCGCCTGCCGGGGATCCAGAAGCAACTGGAGAAACCGGACCTGGACGCACGCAAGCGGTACTTGATGGAAGTCTCGCTCGGGATTGGTCTCATGGAGGCGGGACGGATGCGGGAGGCCGACGCCATCGCACGGCGTCTGCGTCCACGGCCACCGCTGCGGTGGGGCCGGACTACCTACGCGTTCCTGCTCGCCTGCGGGGCTGGTGAGGAAAGCGGTGAGGATTGGCCTGACCTCCGGGCGTACCTGCGCCAGACCCTTCGGGAGGCGGCAGGCGCGGGAGATCGGGAGGCCACCGGCCTTGCCGCGTTTACGCTGGCCGCGTTGGACTTCCATGGTGGGCGCTATCGGGACGCCGAGCGGTGGCTGGCCGAGGCCGAGGTCCAGCTCGAACATCACGACACGTTCGACACCATCACCGCGATTCGCGGCCTGGAGGCCGGGATCGCTTGCTTCACAGGGGATCCAGCCGCGGCGCGAGACGCCCTGTGCAGCATGCGGCGGCGCACCGCCGAGCGCGAGCCCCGGTCGCTTCGGTCGATCTATCTGGCATGCGGTCAGGGCTGGGCAGCGCGGGCGCGGGACGCCGCCGCGGGTGCCGAGGCGTTTCTGGAACAGGCCAGCCGCGCAGCGGACCTCAGCAATCGGACGCGTCTACTGCACGAAGCGCTGCGGGCCGGCGCTCGGCCCGGCCCGATCGCCACCGCGTTGCTCGAGATCTCGGACCGCTCTGACTGTCGGCTGATCGAGGCTCGCGCCGCCCACGCGGCCGCCGTCGCTGAACGCGACGGCGAGGCGCTTCTCGAGGCCGGCGAACAGCTGGCCACGATCGGCTACGACACGTGCGCGGTCGAGGCAATCGTCACAGCTGCCCGGCAGTTCCTTGACGACGGGCGACTTGACTCCGCGCGCCGGGCGGCGGCACGGGCTCGGGATCTCCACCCGGCCAACCAGGGGTGGGATCTGCCGGTCATCGACGGGCTCAACGGCGTGGCGGTCGAGCTGACCCGCCGCGAAGCGCAGATCGCCACCCTCGCCGCCCGTGGACTCGCCAACCACGAAATCGCCGACCAGCTCGTGCTGTCAGTCCGGACCGTGGAGACCTACGTCTACCGCGCGATGCAGAAGCGAGGCGTCGACAATCGGCGCGACCTATAGCGTCGGCGCTCTCCGTCACCCCAGCGCCCCGCCCAGCCAATCGAACACCGGAGCCTCCGGCTCTGGCGACCGTTTGCAGAATCGCCGCCGACATCGCCCGATGCAGGCGTCTCGCGCTGCCCGGTTGACACGCCGACATCTCCTGGTAGAGCCTCCTCCTCAGCGGAACCGGTAGGGCCAGAGCCGATCAGTGACTGATTGACATGCCGACGGAGGGAGTGAGCGCGATCGATGCGTCAGCCCAGATTGCGCGTGGGGTCTCACCTGCGACCGGCGCCGACTTGTGCGGCGTGCACAAACGCCGGACATCGACCCAACCGCTGGGGAGCCAATGTCCGCCGCTGCCCTTAGCGACGACCAGCAACAGCTAGGAACCGGCTGCTGGATGCGCCCGCCGCTTCCGGTTCGAGCCGGCGGAGTAGGAGCCGGCCTCCGGCTCGAGATCTTGCTCACGTGGCGGCAGCCGCCGACCGCGCTGCTGCTCTGTGACCAGACGAGCCACGAACTGGATGCTACGGCCACCGCCTAGCGCGACCCTTGTCGGACACGACCGGTCACGCCCTGGGCGGAGCGCGGCGTCGACGGCGTCGTCCAGTGTCGTCCGCGACCACTTGACGCGTCAAGGAGCCACGAGAACGGCGTGGCTGCTTCTCGATCAAAGCGCCTGCGCCACGTTTCCGCGGGCCGTTTGCCTGCTCTCGTGTCCGCGCGGTACTTCCGCATTGGCGGAATGTAACGGCGATGATCAGCGCTGCCGACGCCCCTGCCGCTTGTCCAGCTCGCGCTAAGTCAGCACCCTTGATGACTCTGGAGCGGCCTGAGCTCGGGAACTGCGTACCCAGTTTCGTCGATCCGGCGTGGTCGCCTAACGCAGCACTCGCGGTAGCCCGAAGGCTGGCAGGATTCCTGTGTCCGCGAATCGGGTGAGGTGCGAGATCCGGTTCCCGTCGAGGGTCAGCACGAGCAGGCAGTCGAAGCGGGCGATTGGCGTGTGCGAGTCGCCGATGTATCGCCCGAACGCGGGCTGCCCGTTCGCCCGGGTCGGCACGAGCCGCGTTGGGCGGTCGATGGTGAGAGAGAATAGGTTGTGCAGGTACGCGGAGATCGCCTCCTTGCCGTCGCACTTGCCGGGTTCGGGCGGCATTGTCAGTAGCGCTTCGTCGGTCAGCAGTGCCACGATTCGGTCGGCGTCGCCGTCATCGAGCGCATCGGCGAACTGCGCGAGCAGATCACGCTCGCCGGCCGAGCCCGGCAGCGGCGCGCGCTCCAACGCGCCGGGCCCCAATGGCGTCCGTGACTCGAGTGTCGCCCGTGCGCGCTGCAGGGCGCTGTTGACCGACGCTTCGCTCGTATCGAGCATGCTCGCGACCTCGCTGGATGGGAAGCCGAGCACGTCACGCAGCACGAGCACCGCTCGCTGGTGCGGCGCAAGGTGCTGTAGGAAGGTAATGAACGCGAGCGCGACGGCCTCCTTGGTCTCGTAGCGCGCGTCGGGACCGGGCGAGAGGTCGGCGATCCCCTCGAGCAGCACATCTGGGTAGGGCTCGAGCCACGGCGGCTCGGTCATGCGCGCCGGGGCGAGCAGGTCGGTCCGTGGCTCGAGTCCGCGGCGGGCGCTATCACGCCTGGCGTTTAGGCAGCGGTTGGTCGCGATTCGGTACAGCCAAGAGCGCATCGATGCCCTTCCCTCGAACTTGTCAAGGCCGCGCCAGGCCGCCAGCAGCGTTTCCTGGAGCAGGTCCTCGGCGTCCTGCAGCGAGCCGAGGATCCGGTAGCAGTGGAGCTGCAGCTCGCGCCGGTAGGGCTCGATCAGGGAGCGAAATGCCTCCTCCTCGCCCGCGCGGGCTCTTGTCAGCGCGGTTGAGTCCGCCATCACCTCAAGAAGGACACCACACACGCCGGAAATTCATCGCTCAATCCTCGCTCTCCCCTGGTGTCTGACCGGATAACACAACTCAAGGAGGCACGTGACGATGACAGCCAAACAGAGGTGGGTGCTCGGGTCCACGTCGCTGGCCTCGGTGATGCTCGCGCTTGACGCGCTGGTCGTCTCGACTGCGCTGAGCACGATCCGGCTGCACGATCTCAGCAAGACACGCGCCGTCAATCCCGGACCGGATCGATAGGAGCTCGGAGAGCACATGCTGAACCCGAACTTGATGCACCAGATGGCCCAGGAACGCCTGGCCGACCTGCTGCGCGAGGCCGAGAAGTACCGCCGCGCCGGACTGACAGCGCGCCCAACGGTCCTGATCCGCATCACCGCCCGGATCCCGCGCTTCCCCACCGGGAGCCGCCGGAGGCGCCCGGGTGTCGTCGAGCCGCCGACACCCGGCCGAATGCCACTACTAAAGATCAACCTCCTGAAGGGCGCTCGGCTGCGGAGAAACCCGCGATCGCCTTATCGATTCAGTCGGCGCTCGTGAGCACGCTCCAGGCGCCCGATGCCGACCGCTATCAGCCGTTCGACGAGTACGACGCCGAGAACCGTCAGACCAGTGGCTACGGTCGCCGGGGCGTCGTCGCCGTTGATGACGTGTTCGTGATGGTCACCGAGATCGGGCGAGCGAACGTTTCGTTCGGGCCCTCGAGCCGGAGGAAGCGCATCAGCGCTCCCGGAACGAAGCCCGGGCTGCCGGGCCACCAATCTCGGCGGCCACAAGGACGGTCGCATCCGTCGCCACGCCGCTGTCCAGCCTCACGAGCGCTCTGGCGAGGATCGGCGCGCTGCGCTGGGCGCCGTCGCCGGCGAGCACTTCGTGTAGATCTCAGACCTGAGATTGGCGAAAAGCACGTCGCCGTTGAAGGCCACGGGTCGCGTCCAAGTCCAATAACCGCTGTAAATTCGCTCGCGGTTCTGGTTCCCGTTGGTGAGTCTAGGCGGCGGTCATCTCCTCGTCGAGGGTGTCCGGGTCGGCTTGCTGGTAGTTGATTCGGTAGAGGTGTTGGCGGTCGAGGGCGGTGAACGTCGCGCCGTTGCTGGCGTGGCTGAAAAACAGGTCGAGGACCGCCCAGACGAGTGAGAGGCAGCTGGTCTCGCCGGGGAACCGGCCCATCACCTTGGTGCGCCGGCGGACCTCGCCGAGCGACCGCTCGAGGAGATTCGTAGCTGGTATGAAACGCGGCGGATGCCACCGCGAGCCCACGACCGGGACGTTGCAGCTGGTTGAGCGCTTCGGGCCCGGTGAGTACGGTGCGACCGTCCGGGACAGGGGGCATCCGGGAACAAACGCAGGCTGGGCAGGCCGGTGTTCGTTGGATGCGCTTCGAGCGCGAGTTAGTACTTGGCCGCCCCTGCGACTCACCCGGATGCGCCGTGAGCGCGAATCCGTAGTTGTCGTTTGCCCACCTGCTCTCCCAGCCATCGTTTCATCGAAGGAGGGCAGAGCATTGCCACGCAGGATCGGTTTGGATGTGCATCGCGAGTTCGCGCAGATCGCGGTGTGGGAGGACGGGATCGTCCGTCAAGCGGGACAGGTCGCGACGACGCCAGAGGGGATGCGCGCGTTCGCCGAGAGCTTGTTGCCGACCGACGAGGTTGCGATCGAGGCGACCTGCAACACGCACGCGCTCGCGAAGCTGATCGCGCCCAGAGTCGCCAGGGTCGTGATCTCCAACCCGATGAAGACGCGCGCGATCGCCGAGGCAAAGGTCAAGACCGACAAGTCGGCATGGGCGGCGGCCCACCCCCGAGCGATGAAATGCTTGTTGCACGGCCTGGTCGAACCCTCGGCAACCTCACTGGGGTGACGCGCCGGGCGCGGTCGCCGTGTCGATAGTGGAGGCAGTTGAGCCCGAGACAAGTCTGGTGCTGGGCCGCGGGACCTCGGATTGTCGCTGCGAGCACGAACCCCAGATTCGGTTATCACCAAGGTCCCTCCTCGGCGGGTCGCATCCGTCAACCGCCGGAAGGAGGCAGCAGTGCAGCAGATCTATGGTCGCGTGGCCGGGCTGGATGTCCATCGCGACAACGTGGCGGCGTGCTTTCACACGCTTGGTCCGCGGGGGGGTGCGGTGTTCGAGAAGGAGCGGTTCGGGACCACGACGGCAAGGCTTCGGGAACTCGAGGCGCGTGGCGGCGTGTGTCCGCGAGCGGTGGCGCGCCGCGGCGGCTGAGGCGTCCAGAGCGCCACACGTTCGCGACGGGAAGCAGCAGGGGTGGTGGTGGGATCACCCGGTGTGGGTGATGACGTCCCACCCGTCCCGCGTTCAGGCTGCTTCTAACGACGACGTTGAGAGGGGGCGTTTGCATGGCCACCACGGTCCGTGCGGCGGTCCAGGAGTACGAGTTCGACGGCGGTTTTCCGACGCTCGAGACGATCCGGCGCGCGTATGACGACGCGGATCTGGTTCGCGCGATCACGGCGTATCGGTTCTTCTATCCGTCGGTGTCGGCGTTGTCCGTCTACAACGGCAACATCGACTCGGGGATGGTCGCCAACCGCAAGTTCTGCGTGGTCCGGGATGCGATCGGGATGAGTGGCTTCACGATGAACTCCGACACGCCGTACGTCGGTTTGTCGCTTGACGTCTCGGCGGGGCCGATCGTGATCGAGCTACCGCCGGGCGCGTTGATGGGTGCGGTCAACGATCTGCATCAGCGGTGGGTGATGGATATCGGTCTGCCCGGCCCCGACCACGGCCGAGGCGGAAAGCACCTCCTGCTACCGCCCGGCCACACCGTGGAGGTCCCGGCGGGGTATTACGCGGCGACCCCGACAACCAACCGTGCGTTGGGTTTGATCCGCGCGTTGCCGCCGCATGGCGATCTCGACGCCGGGATCGAGCTGATGAAGTCCGTCCGGGTCTATCCGCTGCACGGTCCGGGCGACGGTTCAGATGTGGAGTGGGGCGAGCTGTCGCTGTCGCTTGACTACTCGCCCGGCGCGTTCGAGACCGATATGCGCTACTGGCAGATGTTGCACTATCTCATCGACACCGAGCCTCCATACCACGCCTACCGCAACGAGTACGGCAATCTGGCCGCACTGGGGATCGCCAAGGGCCAGCCGTTCGCTCCCGACGAGCGGATGACCCGGATCCTGGGTCAGGCGGCGCAGATCGCCAGCGCGCAGATGCGGGTGCAGTCGCTGGCTGACCGTCGCACGGACCGGGTGGTGTGGGAAGGCCGCCAGTGGGAATGGGCGGTGCTGCGTCCCGAGAACGGCACGTTTGACGCCGACAGCTACGTCGACCTCGAAGCGCGCGAGAAATGGTTCTACCAGGCCCAGATCGAGTCGCCAGCGATGTTCGCCCGCGCCCCCGGCGCCGGCTCGCTCTACTGGCTCTCGGCACGAGACGCGACCGGCGCCTACCTCGACGGCGGGCGGTCCTACCGACTCAGCGTCCCACTCCCGGTACCAAACAAGCTGTTCTGGTCGATCACCGTCTACGACGCCCAGACCCGAACGGAAATCGTTACCAAACAGCGCCAGGCCGCGCTTCGATCCCTGATCGAGCTCACCCCCAAAGTCCTCGGCGACGCCGGCCACGCCGAGCTCCACTTCAGTCCCAAGCAACCCCCCGACACGCAGGGCAGGTGGATCAAGACCCTCCCAGGCCGCGGCTGGTTTGTCTACTTCCGTATCTACGGCCCTGACGTCCCTGCCTTCGACGGCTCCTGGCAGCTACCCGACTTCCAGCTCACCAGCTGACCTGGCCGTTGCCCGTTTGGAGACGCCAACCGCCGGTGACCCCAGCCTGCCGAGACCCCAAGACCTGCTCTCGCGATCGCAGTGGATATGCCAAGCGCGCCGGCGAAGCCCCTTCCTTTGCTGCGGTCTGCAGGACTCGCGGGGCTTGATTCCGGTATCGGCGGCGCATCGGCCGTCGCCGGTTACGCGGCTGGGCTGCGAGCGGGTGCTGGAGCCTTTGGCCCTACGGCTCCTGCTTCCACGTCGGCGGGATACCCGGCTCGGTGCTGGCGACGCGCGGTCGAGCTTGCCTCGCCGGGGCGGCCGGACCACGAGCAGTTGGCGGGTGCTGGGTTTGGCGCTCAGGCTTGGTCGGTGGTGCGGATGCCGTGCTCGAGGGGGGTTGCTGCCCAGCTTCCGAGCAGTTGGAGTGCTTGTTCTGATTTGGTGCCGGGTTCGGCGGTGTAGGCGAACATGACCAGGCCGGTGTCGGCGGAGAGCTCCATCGCTTCGTAGGTGAGCTCGAGGTCGCCGACGATGGGGTGGTGGAGTCGTTTGGTGCCGGTGTCGTGGAAGCGGACGTTGTGGGCGGCCCATTTAGTGCGGAACGTCTCGCTTTGGGTCGAGAGCTCGCCGATCAGGCTTGTGAGGTCGCGGTCGTATGGGTTGCGCCCGGCTTCGGAGCGGAGGATCGCGACGACCTCGTTCGCGACGTGGTCCCAGTCGTCATAGAAGCCCTCCGAGCGGGGGTCGAGGAACACGAACCGGGCCGTGTTCGCGGGACGGCCCGGGGTGACGTAAGTCGAGTAGAGGGCGTACCCGAGTTGGTTGGCGGCGAGGATGTCGAGTCGCCCGTTGCGTATGAACGCCGGCGCCTGGGTCATCGCGTCGAGGATTCGCTGCACGGCGGGGCGGATGTGCTGCTTGGTCGGCCGGCGCCGCCGGGTCGCGGTGGCGGGTTGGGTTGCGCGGGCGAGGTCGATCAGGTGCGAGCGTTCGGCTTCGTCGAGCTGGAGCGCTCTGGCGAGGGCGTCGAGCACGCTGTCCGAGACGCCGGCGGCGTTGCCGCGTTCGAGGCGGGTGTAGTAGTCGACGCTGACCCCGGCGAGCAGTGCGACCTCTTCGCGGCGCAGCCCGGGGACGCGGCGGTGCTCACCGTAGATCGGTAGGCCCACCTGATCGGGGGTGACCTTCGCTCGTCGGCTGGTGAGGAATTCGCGGATCTCGTTTTTGGCGTCCATGTCGTCTGTTCAGGCTACCCGCAGGACGGGGGAGCTGGGAGGCCCTGTCAGTACCTGGATCAGCAGGGACTCTCACCCTCGCCGATTCCGTGCTTTCTTGAGTAGCGATGAATGAGATTTCGAGTAATCGAGGAGGCGCATAAATGCGCGCTGCTGTCTTCAACGAGCCCCGCTCGATCACCGTTGCCGATCGCCCGGATCCGGTGATCAAGGACCCGACCGACGCGATCGTCCGCGTGGTCCTGTCGTGCGTGTGCGGGTCTGACCTGTGGTACCACCGCGGCGATTCGCCGTTTGAGCCGGGGCCGATCGGGCACGAGTTCATCGGCGTGGTTGAGGACGTCGGCGCGGCCGTGCGCACCGTTGCGAAGGGCGATTTCGTGATCTCGCCGTTCGCGTTCAGTGACGGGACCTGCCCGCACTGCCGCCACGGGATCACAAGTGCGTGCTCGGCCGGCGGGTTCTATCCGTCCAACGGGGACGGCGGCCAGGGCGAGGGCGTTCGCGTCCCGCTCGCTGACGGCACGTTGGTCGCCGTGCCTGGCTCCGGGCACTCCGGTGAGAAGATGGCGTCGCTGCTGACCCTCTCCGACGTGCTCGCCACCGGGCACCACGCCGCCGTGTGCGCCGATGTGAAGCCGGGCGGCGTGGTCGCGGTCGTCGGCGACGGCGCGGTCGGCCTGTCGGGGGTTCTCGCGGCGTCCCGTCTGGGGGCGGAGCGGGTGATCGCTCTGAGCCGCAACCCGGCGCGTCAGCGGTTGGCGCGCGAGTTCGGCGCCACCGACATCGTCGAGAGCCGCGGCGAGGCGGCGACCGAGACGGTCAAGGAGCTGACCGACGGGGTGGGCGTCGACGCGGTGCTGGAGTGCGCGGGGACGGGGCAGGCGATGCTGACCGCGCTCTCGATCGCCCGGCCGGGGTCGATGGTCGGGTATGTCGGCGTTCCGCACGGGGTCGAGCTGCCGATCGGGGACATGTTCTTCCGCAACGTCGGTGTCCGCGGCGGCTCCGCCCCCGTCCGGGCCTACATCCCGGAGCTCCTGCCCGACGTGCTCGAGGAGCGGATCAACCCCGGCCGCGTGTTCGACCTCGCGACCGATCTCGACGATGTCGCGGAGGCCTATCGGGCGATGGATGAGCGGCGCGCGATCAAGTCGCTGCTGCGGGTCGGGACGGTCTAGCCATGGCCTGGACACGCAACGAACTCGACACGATCGACGCGGCCCAGGAGCTGACGCTCGCGTCGGTCCGCGGCGACGGCACGCTGCGCCGGCCGGTGACGATGTGGGTGATCCGCGCAGGCGACGACCTGTACGTGCGGTCGGTCAACGGACGCGGAGCGGCCTGGTTCCGCAGCGCGCAGACCAGCCACCAGGCGCGGATCCACGCCGGTGGCATCGAGAAGGACGTCAGCCTCGTCGAGACCGACGCGGGCGGCGAACAGATCGACGCCGCGTATGAGACGAAGTACGCCCGGTATCCGACGATCGTTCCGTCGATCGTCGCCCGGAAGGCACGCGCCGCGACGCTGAAGCTCGTGCCACCGGACACGAGTGCAAACTGACACCCGAAAGCGAGACACGAGATGGACAAGCGAACACTCGGACAGAACCTTGAGGTGTCGGCGCTCGGCCTCGGCTGCATGGGGATGAGCACCGCCTTCCCGCCCTTTCCTGACAGGCAGGACATGATCTCGCTGATACGCGCCGCGGCCGAACGCGGTGTCACGTTGTTCGATACCGCCCAGGTGTACGGCCCGTTCACCAACGAGGACCTGGTCGGCGAGGCGCTCGAGCCCGTCCGCGACCAGGTTGTGATCGCGACGAAGTTCGGGTTCGACCTCGAAGGCGCGATCGGCCCGGGCGCGCTCGACAGCCGCCCGCAGACGATCCGGAGCAGCGTGGATGCGTCGCTGAAGCGACTGCGGACCGACAGGATCGACCTGCTCTACCAGCACCGCGTGGACCCCAATGTCCCGATCGAGGACGTCGCGGGCACCGTGAAGGAACTGATCGAGCAGGGCAAGGTCCGTCACTTCGGGATGTCAGAGGCCGGCGTTCAGTCGATACGGCGGGCTCATGCCGTGCAACCGGTGACGGCGTTGCAGAGCGAGTACTCGCTGTGGTGGCGCGAGCCCGAGGAGGCGATCCTCCCGACGCTGGAGGAGCTCGGGATCGGGTTCGTGCCGTTCAGCCCGCTCGGGAAGGGCTTTCTTACCGGCACGATCGACGCGACGACCGAGTTCTCCGGCGACGACTTCCGAAACACCGTCCCGCGCTTTACCGATCCTGAGGTGCGAGTGGCGAATCTGGCCTTCGTCGAGCTCCTGACTCGGATCGCGGAGCAGAAGGGCACCACCCCGGCCCAGATCGCGCTGGCCTGGCTGCTTGCCCGCAAGTCGTGGATCGTCCCGATCCCCGGCACCACCAAGCTGCACCGGCTGGAGGAAAACCTGGCCGCGGTCGAGGTCGAGCTCACGCCCGAGGAGCTGCGTGAGATCGAAGCCGCGCAGCTCGAGGGTCAGGGCGCGCGCTACTCCGAAGCCGCGCAGCGAATGATCGACCGTTAGGAGCAAGCAATGCAGATCACGACAAGCTCCATCGCCACTGGACAGGGGCCGGCCGAGTGGTTCACGGGCGCGGTTTACGTCGATACGATCACGAACCCGACCCCGCCCTCGCGGCTGCAGGCCGCGAGCGTTCACTTCACGCCTGGCGCGCGCACCGCCTGGCACACCCACCCGTTGGGGCAGACGATCTACGTGATCGAGGGCGTCGGCCGCTGCCAGCGGCGCGACGGACCGATCGAGGTCATCCGGCCGGGCGACCGCGTGTTCTTCGAGCCGGGCGAGGATCACTGGCACGGCGCCGCGCCGGACCGGTTCATGACTCACCTGGCGATGCTCGAAGTCGACGAGGACGGCACCAGCGCCACCTGGGGCGACCACGTCAGCGACGAGCAATACAACGCCGCCCCAGCCCGAGCTTGACCCGAACATTCACGAGGACACCGATGCCAGGAGGTCAGTCATGAACGAAGTTGTCGTCGTCATTGGAGCCGGCTCGATCGGGCAGGCCATCGCCCGGCGGGTCAGCGCCGGTAAGCACGTCCTGCTGGCTGACCTGCGCCAGAGCAACGCCGACGCCGCTGCCGAGGTGCTGAGCAACGCCGGCTTCGAGGTGACCACAGCCACCGTCGACGTGTCCTCGCGACAGTCGATCCACGCGCTCGTCGAGACCTCCACCGCGCTCGGCGACATCACCGGCGTTATCCACGCCGCAGGGGTATCGCCCAGCCAAGCGTCGCCCGAGGCCATCCTCCACGTGGACCTCTACGGAACTGCGGTGCTGCTCGAGGAGTTCGGAAACGTCATCGCACACGGTGGCGCCGGCGTGGTCATCGCGTCGCAGTCCGGGCACCGCCTCGGGGCCCTGACCGCCGAGCAAGACGCTGCGCTCGCGACGACGCCAGCCGACGAGCTGCTCGCGCTGCCGATGCTCCAGCCCGACCAGGTGACCGACTCCCTACACGCATACCAACTCGCCAAACGCGCGAACTCGCTGCGGGTGATGGCCGAGGCCGTCCGGTGGGGCAAACGCGGCGCGCGGATCAACACGATCAGCCCCGGCATCATCATCACCCCACTCGCCAACGACGAGCTGACAGGCCCCCGCGGTGAGGGATACCGGCGCATGATCGAGTCGTGTCCGGCCGGGCGCGCCGGCACCCCGGACGAGGTCGGAACCGTCGGCGCGCTCCTCCTCGGCCCCGACGGCGCGTTCATCACCGGCAGTGACTTCCTCATGGACGGCGGCGTCACCGCCTCCTACTTTTACGGCGAGCTCGCCCCACACTGATCAAACCACCCGCGTTAGTCAAACGCGCGTTCGGTTCCCGGCGCAACTCGACACACGCTGGCCGCGCGCCCTGGCTTGCGCGGACACCAAGAGCGCTTGTCGTGTTCGTGGGCGGTGTCGCGTGGCGGTACCGGCTGTTCGGTTCGAATAGCAGCCAATCGTCAACCGTCCCACCAAGGGAGGATTCATGGAGTCCGTGCTGCTAGACGTCGCCGGCCACCGCCGCTCGCCGCCGACCATGCCTGGCTATCACCGAGGGCGTCCACCGCGAAACAAGGGCGAGCAGTACCCAGCCGATCCGCCGACGGTCGAGGAGATCGTCGCGGTGATGAGCGCAGTCGGTGACTGCGCCGACGGTCACCGACTTCGTGCTCCGGTGGTACTGCTGTGGCGTGCCGGGCTGCGGATCAGCGAAGCGCTCTTGCTCCAGGAGAGCGACCTCGATCGCACCCGCGGCGCTGTGCTCGTCCGGCGTGGGAAGGGCGGCAAGCGCCGCGAGGTTGGGATGGACCGCTGGGCATGGGGCCAGCTCGATCCGTGGCTCGAGATCCGCCGCGAGCTTCCGATCGGCGCGATGTTTGCGTGATCCACGGCCCGGCCGCCGGACGACGTTGGGAAGCGTCGGCCGCGCACAAACAGTTGCATCACGCGGCCCTAGCCGCCGGCGTGAGACGGCGGTTTGCGCCCCACCAACTGCGACACGGCCATGCGGTCGAGTGGCTGCCCGATCTTTATCACCGTTCGGCGAGCGTACCCATCTGCACAGCCCCTCGGGCTTCCTATGCTGCTGGCTGTCGATCTTGCGCAAGCACTTGACGGCGACTCATCCGGAGAAATAGGGTGGGCGCGGGACATGTGAGCCGCCGCGCCCATCCGATTGGGGGGCTTGGGGATCGTTGAGACATTCAGCATTGTCACGGCCGTCGCGATCGCTGCTCAGGCGCTTGCGCTGATCGCGCTGCATCTGCTGCCCACGGGTTACGACCCATGGACCGACGCCGTCAGCGATTACGGGATTGGGCGGTACCGCGGTCTGTTTTTGGACGCAGGCCCTGGCGGTGCGGTGGCGTGCGTCGCGCTTGCGGTCGCGCTCGGTGACGCCAAGCCGTCGATGCCCACGGAGGCAATCGTGTTGCTTGTGATTGGAGGGCTCGCGCGCCTTCTGATCCCGGTCTTTCCGGCGGACCAAAACGGCAGTCGGTGGCAGACCGTGCCTGGTCTATCCACATGATCCTGGCGATCGTCATCTTCGCCGCGATCATCTTCGCCGCCTCAAAACTCGGCTCGACGCTCGAACACAGGCCAGCATGGCACAGCGTCAAAGGCTGGCTGTCGGCCCTCCCGTGGGTGATCAGCGGCGGGGCGGTTGGGACCCTGATCGCCATGAGAAGTCCAAGGCTGACGCGGGTCGGGCTGTTCGAACGCCTCTTCTACGTCGCCTCGATCGCATGGTTCTTTATTGTCGCGATCGAACGAGCACGCATCTACTAGCTGTGGCCGCGCTCGTGACATTGGCGGTGCGCTTGATCCTGACGGTCTAGCGCGACTCGAACCGAAACTACTAGCAGTAGCGTGGCGATCGGACTGCGTGATGCTTGCGACAGGAGGCTGAGCGGTGAATAAGCCGGTGTTGTTTTGCTTCGACGGATCGGACGGGTCAAAGACGGCGCTGAGTGCTGCAGCCGAATGGATCAAGCCCGCCGACGCCGTGGTGTTAACCGTATGGACGCCCGCAGCAACACTGCTGGCCCGAGCAGGCTCGTTCATCGTCGCCATCCCGAACGAGGGTGAGGTCGATGAGCAGGAAGCCGCCTCGGCTCGACAAATCGCCGAGGAGGGCGCCGCGGCAGCCCGTGGGCGCGGTTACAACGCCATTGCACGAGTCGCCGAGGCGGGCGAATCGGTAGCCAAGGCGATCGATGAGATCGCCCAGGAGATCGACGCCGGACTCGTCGTCTGCGGCCAACGCGGCCGGGGGCCGATCGGCAGCGCTCTCCTCGGCAGCGTGTCCCACGCACTCGCGGCCCACACCAAACGGCCGGTTCTCATCGCCCCACAGCACCCGGCGTAGCGCCGACTCCTTCTGGGATGTCATCTGCACCCTCGAAGTGGTGGCAGTTGCCGATCGCGTGACGCGCGAGCGCAGCCCTGACCGTGGGCACGCGAGCCGGGCACCGGCCGGGCAGGATCACCATCGCCATAAGGAAGGCGAGGACGAAGATTCCGACCCCCCACCAGAACGCCGTGGTATAGCCGTGAACTGCCGCCGCGTTGAACAGGTTGGGGGTGTGGACGTGAGTGACCGCGTAGCTAGCGACGGCGCTGGCGAAGATCGTGCTCAGCAGCGCCGTACCGACCGAGCCGCCGACCTGCTGGGAGGTGTTGACCATCGCTGAGGCGACCCCGGCCTCGCTTCCCTCCACGCCCAGAGTCGCCGTCGAGAACGCCGGCGCGAAGATGCATCCCATCGCCACGCCGAAGATGAGCAGCCCGGGAAGGACATCGCTCGCATAGCTGGAGCCGGGCGTCAGGCGCGTGAACAGGAACATCGCCAGCGCCCCGAGCGCCGTGCCAGCGAGCACCACCGGCTTGACCCCGGTGTGTTGGATCACGCGGGTCTGCACGGTGGTCGAGGTGACGACCAGCACTGCGGTCAGGGGAAGGAACGCCAGCCCGGTGGTGAGCGGCGAAAGACGGAGCTGCTGCTGCAGGAAGTACGTAAGAAATAGAAAAACGCAAAAGATCCCCGCGCCGGCCAGCAGGAGCGTCGTGTATGCGCCGCCCCGGGCACGGTCCCAGATGATGTGGAGGGGCAGCAACGGATGTTTAGCTCGGCGCTCGATCACCACAAAAGCCGTCAGAAGCACCGGGCTGGCGACGAGCGCCACGACCGTGGCCGTGGCGCCCCAGCCGTGTATCTCGGCGTTAGAGAACCCGTAGACCAGGGCAAACACGCCAAACGCTGAGGTGAGAACCCCCGGAATGTCGAGCGGCACCCGCTCTGGCGCGCGGTGATTGACCAGCAGCCGCAGCGCGACGATAGTCGCAGGTACGGCGATCACAAGGTTGACGTAAAGGCACCAGCGCCACGACAGCACTTGCGTGAGCGCACCGCCGAGTAGCAACCCCAGCGAGGCGCCACCGCCGGCGATCGCACCGAAGATCCCGAATGCCTTGGGCCGGTCAGGGGACCCCTCGAACGTCACCGTCAACAATCCCAACGCCGAGGGTGCGAGAAGTGCGCCGAATACCCCCTGAAGTGTGCGGGCGGTCACGAGCACGCCGAAAGACTGAGCCAGCCCGCCGATCGCCGAGGCGACCGAGAACCCAACCAGACCGACGATGAGAGTCCACTTACGCCCGAACAGGTCGCCGAGCTTCCCGCCGAGCAACAGTAGGCTGCCGAACGACACCGCGTAGGCGGTGACGATCCACTGCCGACTCTCGGTCGAGAAACCTAGCGCCTTCTGGGCCGAAGGAAGCGCGATCGTAACGATCGTCGCATCCAGTATGACCATAAGCTGCGCGACGCCAAGCAGGGACAGGACCGCCCATCGATTCGGCTCGTGACCCGTCGAGGCGACCGACGTTGGGTGCGTCGCATTCCGATCGATGCCGCCGCCGATGACCTCAGCCATCCCCCGGAACCGTAACACCGCTAAGCACGTCATCGCAATCGGCTAACACCACAATCAACCAAAACGGAGTCTTCACCGGTCCAACGAGACCGCCGGTCTGATCAGGCAGTCGCGCCCAGGCTTCTGCCCTCGTCGCCCACGGAGCCGTCTCGTCTGACTGCCCCGTTCGCGCGATGCATTAGCGCTCGTGCCGTTGCTGCTTAAGGCGTGATCCGGCGGCGGTCGGCAGTCCATGAAGCCCCTGCTCTGTTATCCGCACGGGCATCTCAGCCGTCGGGCGACCGCACCTCCGTCGCGCGGAAAGCGGCAACCGAACCGGGCGCTCGTCGTGACCCACCCGCTGCCCCTGCGGGCAACGGGAGCCGCGCGATCAAGGTGCGGGGTTGACCTATTCCTCAGTCGGAGGAGCGCGTGTTAGCTCGGTTCCTGCAAACGCCAACCGAGGCGTCCGGCGAAGCGATCGTCCCCTCGCCCGCGGCGGCGTCATGCCTTTGCCACTCTATGAACGAGGGCCCGTTGTCAAGTCCCTCGCCTGATGTTGTCGGGTCCTGACAACATCTCATTGCCATATGCCAGATGAGGGGCTGGTGTGTCAAGCGCGCAAGCAACGTTACTTCTGTGACCGGTAGCGCTCGTCGCGCTTGACACACCAGCATCCATCTGGCACTTGGTGGTCATGGCGCGCGGGCGGGTTGGTGATGGTGTGGAGCGGTGCCCATCTCTCTATCGCTTCATCTCACGTCGAGGACTTGGTGTGATCGGGGCTCGCTCCGGCGGCGCATCTCGAAAAGGGACTGTCAGGCAGTCAGTGGCAAAACGGCGCCTGCCGGAACGAAGGGCTTAAACGGTTGGTTGCGAGTCAGCATGTACCAGATCGCCTCACTGAGCTTGCGGGCGAGCTCGATCTGCGCGATTTTCGGGCCGCGCTGGCGGCCCAAGCGTCGACGGGTGCGCTGGTAGCGCTCCCGGT
>Ga0335076_10001017_pt1 | contig 26885 bp, 23 predicted proteins | sample Lox_Sample_25_FD_206717 | JGI IMG/M metagenome (GOLD analysis project Ga0335076, IMG submission 206717) | Soil microbial communities from Loxahatchee National Wildlife Refuge, Florida, United States - Lox_Sample_2.5 | ecosystem: Environmental > Terrestrial > Soil > Wetlands | place: USA... | reverse complement strand
GCGGGCTTGTACCTATACAAGGAACACCGCCAGGCTCACACTAACTTCAGGGGAAATCGCGGTCGGAAACTCATATGTTCCTGCATAGCGCTCCTAAGAAGCTCCTGAGCGGGCTCGGCTACCGGGTCGTGCGAGAAGCGGATTTCGACGCCTCGATCCGCCAGGAAGCGAAGCGCCTGCAGCTGCGTGATCTGGCCTACGACTCCACTCGTGACGGCAGCCTCGCGGAGCCGGAGTACGCGCTGCTGCGCCAGCTCGTCGAGCGCGCTGCTCGCCTTCCCGGTCCGCTGATCGAGATCGGCACCCTGTTCGGTCGCACCACCAGCAAACTCGCCCTGTGGAAGTCGCCCGAGAAGACGATCTATACGATCGACAACTACGCCTGGAACCCCTGGCACCTGACTCCCGAGATGCATTTCCAGCTGACCGCCCTGGTGCTGCAGTATCTTGTCGACACCGGTCAGGTCATCCAGGTGCGCGCCGACAAGGACGAGTGGATGCGCCAGTACCGGCAGGAGGCGCCGGCGCTCGTCTTTTGCGACGCGGATCATTCCTATGAGGCGACTGCGACCGATATCAGCCTCGCACTGCAGGCCGGCGCGCAGGTGATGTGCGGGCACGACTACTCCGAGGAGCATCCTGGCGTGGTCCGCGCCGTGAACGAGCACGGCGGTCCCGAGTCGCTCGCGGGTACTCTGTGGCTGTTGCGGCGCGCCTGACGCGCGCACCTGCCACCCGGCCGCCGCTGTGCTAACTTACGGCGACCCAACAACAAACGAGCCTTCCGTCAACCTCCGGTGATCACATGAAAACGACGCACGCCGTCACGCTCGCTGCTGCATGTTTCGTACTGGGTGCTGCCATCGCGCTCGCCGCGAAACCCAAGTCGCCCGGCATCGACATCATGCGTGGCAAGCCGCCGAAGGAAGCGGGTATGGCAGCGTTGCAGGAGGCAGAAGTGCTCGCCGGCAACGGCTCCTGGGAGCTGCTGGGCGTCGCCCGCGTGTATTACCTCTCGGGCGACAAGCCCAAGGGGCAGGCGCTGATCGACAAGGTCACAGGCGGCAAGCCCGAAGCCAGCGATTGGCAGCGTATCGGTCAGATCTACGCCGACGCCGGCGAGAACTCGAGAGCCGAGGACGCGTTCCAGAGAACTCTCAGCGCAGACCCCAAGGCCAAGGACGACACCGGCCGCTCCGAGATCGGATCGTGGTACATCCGCGCCGGCCAGCGCGAGAAGGGCGAGGAGCTGCTGACGCAGGCGTTTGCGCGTAACCCGGACGATGTCTGGCACTACGTGCGCGCGGCCGAGGCTTATCTCAACGTGCCCGCCGGCAAGTAGTCCTCGAGCGCGCGGCGGAGCTAGCCCGCGCCCATAAGCGGCACGCCCACGTTGAGGACGAAATCGCCGAGGAAGTGGCCGCTCATGTTGGCGATGAGATCGCGCCAGCGCAGATAGGCCATGGTGAAGATCGCCCCGAGGACGAAGGTGGCGATGATCCCGCCCACGCCCTGACGGTAGTGAGCGGCGGCGAATACCACGAGCGGCACGATTGCCGCCACCCGGCGGCTGCCGCTGAGGGCCTGCAGTCGCTCGATGGCATAGCCGCGGTAGAAGAGCTCCTCGGCAACCCCGGCGCGCAGCATGACCAGCGTAACCACCCACAGGCTCGGGTGAAATGCTTCGCTGCCCCCCTCGCCCAGACGGATTCCGGCCTGCTTCAAACTCAGGTACAGCCCAACTGTCGCGGCGAGCGCCACGACTGTCAGGACCACTCCCCGTACGAGCGAGCGTCCGATCCTGTCGGTGTGCAGACCGACAGAAGTGAGCGGCAGGTGTTCCCTGGTTCTGATGAGCCACAGCAGCACCACCGCAAGCAGCAGCAGACACAGTTCCCGCACGATCAACTGCAGGTTCGAGTGCGACTCGCCCGTGACGATCCGGAAGACTGCGACGAACGCGGGACCACCGAACAAGGCCAGCAGTAGCCCGATGGTCGTGGCGCGCGAGGGCCCAGGACCGGCAGCATGCTGTTGCACATTCACCCCCCGGCGCTGAGCCTTTGATGGCCGCGCCTGTTGTTATCGGCTCTCCGAATCTGAGCAGCGCGTGCGCCTACGCGCCATGCGGTTTGACCGAAAAGTCAGTTGGCGAAGAACTGGGCCCGGGCGATCTCTTGTAGCACGGTGTTTTCCTGGATTTTCTCGTCCAGGCGAGACTTGACGATGTCGCCAATACTGACGATGCCGACGACGCGGCCGTGGCGAACGATCGGCACGTGCCGCGAGCGCGACGTGGTCATGATTTCCAATACCGACTGCACGGTGTCATCCAGCGCCGCGGTCGGCCCGTCCCTGCGCATCAACTCGACGACCGGTCGCTCGAGAAGTCCGTCCGGGTTGGTGGCAAAGCCGTGTACGACGTCACGCTCGTCGATGACGCCGACCAGTCGCGATTCCTCATCCAGGACCAGGATCGAGCCGACGTGCTCGCGACGCATGAGCCCTATGGCCATCGCCACCGATGCCGTTGGGGCCACACGTACGACGTCCCCGCGTTTGCTGGTCAGGATCTGACTGACACGCATACCAACCTCCTGCGGCTACGGGAGGCGCCGGCCGGCGTTCCGAGCCTTCGAGCGACGGCGGTCCGCCGCGCTCGATAACAATAGCGCGTCTGCCACGGGCGCAGCCATGGCGTTGCGGCGAATCAGTGCCGCTCGAAGCGCTGCCGTAAGCGTGGGTATTCGGAGCGGCGAGCCGGCGCTGCCGGCCGCTCCGCGACGTCCCCCGCACCCCCGAAAAGGGGTGCGGGGCCACGAAGGGTGGATGACTCTAGCGATCGGGCAGGCCCGAGATGATCGCATCGATGCGGGGCGTGCCGATGCCCACCGCACGGTCGTATCCCGGCCTGACTGGGAACAGGCCGTTGTCGGTCGTCGACTGGCCGGCGCCGGTGATGTCGTGGAAGTAGCCGCGGGCATCCAGGCGGAACAGCGCGTAGAGCAGCGGGTTGGCGTTCCCGATGCGGCCGTGCCAGAGGCCATCGTGGTCAGCGATGATCGCCGACCACAACGGCGAGGACAGGCTGGTACCGCCGATCCCGAACCAGCCCGGCGGCGTCTGGCCGCCGCTGAAGCTGCCACAGACGCTCGTCGGGTCGGTACCGGTGCAGTACTCGGCATACGGCGTGTACTCATCCGCGTTCGCCGAGACATCCGGAACCGCCCGGCAGGGGACGCCGGTCTTGGCAAGCGAGCATTGCGTGGTGCCGTTGCCGTAAGTCGTGTACGGGCTGTTTACTCCTGGCCCGGACTGATAGGAGGGGCGCCCCCAGAACTGGCTGTTGCCGCCGCCGCCGGCGCCGGTCTCCGCGCACCAGAAGAAGCCCGGGAAGCCACCTTCATTGGCGCTGCTGTTGCACAGCCCATCGACGTTCCACACGGTCTCCACGCCCTGCGGGTACTGCGGTGAGGGGTTGGAGCCCGGGTTGAAGGACCCGAACGAAGTTCCGCCGACGCTCGTCACCCACGGCTGCGCGGGCGGGTCGAGTACGTTGAGGATGGTCGTGCCGTCGCTGCGGATGCACGAGAACGCTCCCGTATCACCCTCGGCGCCGAACATGCTCTGACCCTGCAGCGCCATCTGCTGGAAGATCACGTTCTCGGCCTGCGCATAGCCGGCCCCGGCATCGTTCTCACAGAGCGACCAGCTGGAGCTGATGGCATCGGCCAGGTTGTCCTGAGCAATCTGTGAGTACTCGTCAAGCTCGGTCTGCCCGGTGTAGTCATTGGGCGCGTTGTAAACGAGCAGCTGTTGTACGTTGGGCGCCACCGCCAGCTGGATCTCGATGTCCGCAACGACTTCGATATCACCGGCGTAGCCGTTGAAATCAGGCGGACAGGTGTCGCCCGACGGGCAGACGGGGCTCAGCGGGCCGCCGTCGACGGTGACATCGACCAGCGGTGCCGAGTAGTGCGGTCCGTAGAACGTCCGTGTCCAGGTATTGATGTCGGAGCGCAAGTAAGCCGACAGCTCGAATACCGCGAGCTTGACCCCGCGCCCCTTGCCGGCCGAACCGAAGTTCGGCGCGTCGTACAGCGAATTGGTCTGCGAGGGTGTGAGCCCGTTGCAGCCCGGCCCGGCGCCATACCCGAAGGGGAAGCCGACACCGTTATTGACCGCATCGTAGAGCTGCTCGACCGTCGGATACGGCGCCTCGCAGCTCGGCTGTGGCGCGCCGTGATTCTGTGCCCGCCGCACGTGCGCCTGCATGCGCACGGTGTTCGAAAGACCGACGACGCCCAGAACTCCGGCCGCCAGGTGCGCCGGCATCTTGGCTTCGGAGGTGTTGGAGAAGTAGCTAATCCCTTTGGCGTTACGGTAGTTGTGCAAACTGGTGTGGAAAGCCGACGCCACCGCACTGCTGGTGCCCGTCGCACGCAGCAGGAAAGGCGACGCAGAGCGCTCGACCTTCAGCCCACTGCCCTGCAGATAGTTCGTAACCTCGGCCACCTGCGCGCCATCAGGCGCGAAGCGGGAGTAAAACTCGCCCGTGGCGAGCCACTGATGGAAGCTGGGGCTCTTCGAGTCATACAGCCGACTCAACAGGTCGTCCATCTCCGGCTGGTGGCTTGGCGCAAGCGCCACATACACGCTCATCTGCGCGCTGGTGAACTCGCCCGTGTCCGTGTCAGCGGTGCGTTGCAGACTGCCGTGCAGCGCGCTCAGCCCCTCAGTCGCTGCCAGCGCGGCCGACGCGCAAAACAGCCCCAAGCAGGCAAGTGTCGACACCAGCGTACGGCGCAGAGACGCCATCTTGCCGGGTCGTCCAAGAAAATCCCCGTTGGTGGTCATTGTTGGACTCCCAGATGAATCGAGAAGTGATGCTCAAGTCGCGCGCTCCCGCCCCACTTCTCTCACGGCCGTGGCACGTGAAACGTCCGGCACCGCACCCGCGCCGGGCGCTGATGCGAGACAGATGATGATGAGATGGGAAGTGCGTTGGTTCTTGTGCGCGCGAGACTACGCCGCGATGCGGGGCTTCACAACGCTCGAAGACCCGCAGAAGGGCATCGATTCACACTCATTTACAATCTGGAACACCCCGGTACTTATGCGCGAGCGCGCAACAGGTCGACGGGCGCGGCGTTGCTGCAAATCTATCTGTTGGATTGGCGCGCGGGATGCGCGCGCTCAGCCGCACTCGCGCACGAGGGCAGGAAGCGATTTGCCGACGGGAGGTCCGCTGCTGCTGCCTGGCGGCTTCGGTTGCAGCGAGTTCGGCCAGCCAACGATGAGCCCTGGCACCGAAGCATCAACGCCACCGAGCGCGTAGGTGCGGTAACACAGCTCGGTGGCAAGCGCCGTACGATCGGTCGTGTCGGCGAGCGCGCTGTGCGCGATGGGCTCACCGATCTGTACCTTGATTGGCCGCCGTATCCTGCGCATGTTCTCGCCGATCAGCATTCCCCAGCGCAGCCCGAGGCTGAGGTGACTGACGATCTGGAACAGCCGTCCGTTCTGCCCGGCGATCCAGATCGGCAGTACGGCACAGCGGGTCCGCTGGGCGAGTTGCCCTGCAAACGGATGCCACGGTGCATCCATGGCCGGCGCGCGGCCCCAGCGATCCGCCGAGGTCGAGATGCCGCCGGCGGGAAATATAATGAGTACCCCGCCCTGCTCCAGCACCCTCCGCGCCTCGGCCCGCGCCGCGACATTTGTCTGCAGCGCCTCCTTGGTACCGGAGAAATCCAGTGCGATCGCGTGGCCGCCCATCTCGGGGACGTAGCGGCCGCCGTTGAGCATGAGCTTGAAGTCATCGCGTACGCGGCTAATCAGCCAGCACAAGAGCAGCCCGTCGACGATGCCGAATGGATGGTTGGCCACGACCATGAGCGGCCCGTGACGCGGAATGCGATCCAGCGCCAGACCCTCACGGTCGCAGGTGATGCCGAGCTCCTTGATGGCGTCGTCCCACAGCGCCCGCGTGCCGTGACTGCGACCGCGGTAGGCGTCGTACTTCTTCTGGAGGGAACGTTGACCCGAGACGATCTCGACGAGTCGGATGAGGTATCGCTGAGCGCTGCCCAGTGTCCTTGCGGACATTGAGCATGGATTATCGTCCGCCATCTCTCCTCACTGCGCCGCTCTCCCGTGAACCGACTGCCGATGCCTGCGGCGGGCGTATTAGGCCTAAGGATTGCTACTGTTTTATTAAGGTCCCCGCTTTGGGGCGAGCGGAGCGCGCAACGGTGACGGCCGTCACGCGCGCGGGTATGGTTGGCGCCTCGGCATACCGCTGCGGGCAGCCCGCCCCCACCGCACTTATGACTCGGCGCCGACCTTGATCGGGTAGCCGGCTTCCCGCCAGGCTTTCATGCCGCCGTCCAGCGCCACGGCACGCTCATATCCCATGCTACGCAGCGTCGCGGTCGCGAGCGTCGAGATCCGCCCGAACTCGCAGCAGGCGACGATGCGCTTGGTGGGATCGGGCAGTTCCTCGTTGACGCGCAATTCCAGCTGTCCCCGCGGCAGCAGCCGCGCGCCGGGGATATGGCCGCCTACGTAGGCATCGCGCTCGCGCACATCGAGAACAACGAGGTCGTCGCCGCCGCGCTCGCTGCGCTCCCGGAGCTCGGCGAGAGACATGAAGGGCACCGCGGCGGCGGCCTCCGCCAGCATCTGCGCGACCGTCTTGCCGCCGCTCATGTTGGTGCGCAGCGCCTCGGTGATGTGTGTCGGCATGCTCAGATTGAGATTGCGCATCATCTCGACGAAACCCGCCCGCTCACGCACCTGCAGGCGCGGGTTCTGGGCCATCTCCTGTGCCAGCGTGGAGTGATCGCGGTTCTTGTACTCGTGAGCCGGATGCACGGTAAGCGCCGGATCAAGCTTCAGAAGGCGATTGAACAGGCTGTCGTACAGCGCCTCCGGGTCGCCACTCGGCAGATCAGTGCGGCCGGTGGCGCCGATCAGCAGCGTATCGCCGCTGAACAGCCGCTCCTCCGCCCGCAGGCACATGGAATCGCGGGTGTGTCCCGGGGTGTGCAGCACCTGGACTCGCAGCTTCCCGATGACCAGCATCTCCCCGTCGTCCAGCCTCAGATCCACGAACGGTGCCGGACTCGCACGATGCATGGCGACGGGGACGTGCAGCTGGCGCGCGAGCTCGCGGGTGCCGGAAAAGTGATCGGCATGGGTATGGGTGTCGATCAGGTAATGCAGGCGCAGGCCCGCCCGCGCGCTGGCCGCAAGGTAACGATCGATGAGACTGATCTCGGGGTCTATGAGCGCCGCCGCACAGCTGTCGGCGCAACCAATCAGGTAGGACTGGCAACCGCCAGCGCTGAAGTGCTCGAAAATCAATGTGATCCCCGGCGAGGTCCCGCGGTAATCCTACCAGCGCCGGCCCCGGATCACCTCGCACCCGAGCGAATCACCGCCACGTGTGACCCGGATCACCTGCGCGCTATTTGACCGGCGAGTCCTGGCTGGCGACGCACTGCCACTTGCCGCCGGGCATCTTCACCCAGGTATCGGTCCACCGGGTGTGGACGTCGAAGGGCTTGCCGGATCCATCGACGCCCTTGCCCTTAAAGCCGCCGGTCGCGATCGCGGTATCGCCGAACACCGTGACCTGCGGAGGACCCTCGTACTCCGCACTGCTCCATTTGCGCGACTTGGCATCGGCCAAGGCCTGCGTCCTGTTGGAGACCGAGCCGTCCTCGTCCGTGACGACGTACTTGTCGGCGATCAGCGGCGCGATGAGGTCGACGTTGTTGGTCTTGTACCCCTGCAGCCACTGCATCTCGAGCGCCGCCACCGCCTTGTCCGCGGGGACAGCGGCCATCATTGCCGCCTGCGGCCAAGCCGCCGAGGCGAGCATCGTCAATCCGAACAGAGCCCACGATACGTATCTGTGCATGGTCGGATCCTCGTGTTCATCCTGCGCGTCGTTGCGCTGGTTTGAATTACACGCCCGATCCGTCGTGATGTCACCACGTCGAGCGCCCGGTGAACGACGCGCCGTCGCGTTGCACCGCGCCATGGAGGCGAAATCCGCCGAAAAGGTCCGGCGAGCCGCAGCCAGCGCGCGCGTTACGGACCTCAGTAGTGCTGCGTGCGCAGCACAGTAAGCGCCATCAGCCGCTGCCCTGACTGCGCCGGATGAACGTCGCAGGCAGTCTCGTCCTGCGGATCGACGTTCAGCAGTCCCGCATTGCAGGGCTTGCCGGCAACCAGCGGGTTAGTCGTGGCTTTCTGGAAGGCGGTGAACACGTCGGCGACCGAGGCGCCAAAGGCCTTGGCCGCCCCGGCGAGCGCCTGGTTCAGCAGCGCCGTGATGCCGGTACCGGTCGCATCGGAGTAATCGAGCGAATAGTAGTTAACGACCATGATCTGGCCGCCGTATCCCGCCGCGCGCAGGCCGCCCAGGATTGTGGCGACGTTGGTTGCGATGCTCTGCAACGTCGCGGGCAGCCCGGCGCCGATGCACTGCGTCGGATCCGGTGCCGTGGCACAGCTGTCCTGCAGGATGAACAGGTCGTTGGCACCGATGCCGAGCGTGACCAGATGCACGCGGTGGTGTTTGAGGTAGCTGGTTGCAAACGCCATCTGGGTCGTGCCATAGCTCACGTGCAACGGAAAGGCGCTGCGAAACTGGCGGCAGCCATTGTCCGGTGCGGCAGCAGACAGCAGGCTGCCGCTCGTCTCCCCGGGACACGCGGCATTGACCGCAGTGCCGTGCAGTGCACCGGCTACGTACTCCGGATAGCCGATGAAGTTCGATGGATTGACGTACTGGTGCCCCGCCTGCGTGATGTAGCCGAACGCCACGCTGTCGCCGAGCGAGAGCACCGTGTCTTCGTCCCACGCGAACGCAGGTCCCGCGGCCAGGACGACGCACCCGAGTGCGAGCCGCAATGAGTTGCGAATGAGCTTCATGATTTCTCCCCGAGCGTCTTTCGTTGCGTCAACAAAGCGGTGCAGTGCCGCGTTCATCCAGCCGCATCCCGTACGCGCTGGTCGCTGGATGTTGGATTTTCAATTGAGATACACCCGCGATCCAGGCAAGTCAACTTCGCATCCTGGTCCACGCGACCCGCGGCGCGCGGCCGCGCTGCGTGTGAGTGCGGACGGCAGGCTCGCCAGTTCACATAAGTGATACGGTGGGCGGAGGCGAGCGTTCCTGTGCGCCCGCGTCTGGCCGTGGTGCAACCAAGTGTAAGCACAGGGTTCGGCGGCGTATGCTGCCGCAGCGGGGGATCTCGTCATGATGAATGCGCGCGCTGAGACTCAGTCTCAGGCCAGCCCGGGTAGGCACCCCTCGGCCCTGAAGCTGGCGCTGACCGGCCTCGCCGCGGCCAGCATCGAGTGGTACGACTTCTTCATCTACGCCACGGCCGCGGCGCTGGTGTTCCCCACGCAGTTCTTTCCGGCCTCCCTGCCGCAGTTCGTAGCACTCGTGGCCTCCTTCAGCACCTTCGCGGTCGGCTTCCTGGCGCGGCCCCTCGGAGCGGTGTTGTTCGGTCATCTCGGCGACCGCGCCGGGCGCCGCGCGACACTCGCAACGGCGATGATACTGATGGGCACGGTCAGTACACTCATCGGCTGCCTTCCGACCTACAACGTTGCCGGCGCCTGGTCGGCCTTTGCCCTGGTGGTGCTGCGCTTCGCACAGGGACTGGCCGTAGGCGGCCAGTGGGGCGGTGCCATCCTGCTCTCGACCGAGAGCGCGCCCGCGTCGGCACGCGGCTGGTTTGGCAGCATCGCCCAGGCGGGGGTTCCGGTGGGGCTCGTGCTCGCCAACCTTGCTTTCATTTTTGCCGGCAACGCCATGTCCTCGGCGGCGTTTCTCGCCTACGGCTGGCGCATTCCCTTCTGGCTGAGCCTGGTTCTGGTGGCGCTCGGCCTGTACGTGCGCTTCGGCTTGCAGGACACCGTGGCCTTCGCCAGGGTGGCGCCGGGAGCATCCGCGCCGCAGCCGGCCGACTCCGGCGCCAGCGCACCCCCGGTCGCTCGCTCCTCGCCAGTTTTGGAGGCCCTGCGCTTATACCCGGGCGTGATCGCGCGCGCCGCCGGTGCGTACCTCTCGATCAACATCGCCTTCTATATCTACATTGCGTACGTGGTGGCCTACGCGACCAGCGCCGCCGGTCTTGGCATGCCGCGTACGAGCGTGCTTCTGACTTCGGTCATCGCCAGCGTCTGCAGTGCCCCCGCGCTGTTCGCCGCCGGGGCACTTTCAGACCGTCTCGGGCGCCGGCGATTGCTGCTGGCCGGCATCGGGCTCGCGGGCGCCTGGGGCTTTGTTGCGTTCCGGTTGCTCGAGTCGCGCTCGCTCGGGTGGATCGCGTTCGCACTCAGCGTCGGGGCCTGCCTGCAGTCGCTGGCCTACGGACCGATCGCGGCGTACTTTGCCGAGCTCTTCGAGACCCGTGTGCGCTACTCCGCGGTCTCCCTCGCCTACCAGATCGCCTCGATATTCGGCGGCGGTCTCGCCCCCGTGATCGCGGCTGCCCTCTACGCACGTTTCCACGACAACACCTGGATCGCCGGCTACATCGCCGTGGCCAGCGTCATTTCGTTCCTCTGCACGCTCTCGCTCACCGAGACCCGCGACCGTGACCTTGACGCAGTAGCGGCGTCGCCGCGGCCGGACCGATGAGTTAGTCTGAGGGCACGCCGTCCCGCCGGCGCCCACATGCCAGAAGGTGTCCCCATGAAGGTTTGGCCAATCGCGCTCGGGTGTCTGCTGCTGAGTAATGGCGCATACGCGCAAAGCGCGTCGCCCGCCGAGGGCGCGCTGCGCGAGGCGTGCGCCGGTGACTTCAAGAAACTCTGCTCTGACGTGCGGCCCGGCGGCGGACGAGTCGTGCAGTGCCTGAACTCGCACCATGACCAGCTGACGACGGCCTGCCAGGAGGCGCTGCGGAGCGCGCACGACGAGGCAGCAGCCAAGGCTGGCGCGCAGAACCCGCCGGCGAAGCCCTAGAAGTCCACCTGGGCGCTGCTGCAGCGCGCGGAAACGGGCGGCGCGCTCACCCGCCGCGGCGCCCTCCTCCTCGCGCCCCCGCGCGAGCGGCGCGTGCGCTTGGCTCAGTGCAGGTCCTGGAGCCCGTCAAAACTTCCGGGGCTTCCCGGGATCTGATACATGACCCCGGGACCGTCCGCCGAGGGCCCGCTGCTGACCAGGATGTCCGGCAGGCCATCACCGTTGATGTCGGCTACATCGATGAACGAGAAGTCGTAGTAGATGCGATCCCCCGCCGAATCCTGAAACGAGGGGTTGTAGATCTGCGGCGAGAGGAAATGACCGCGGTTGGCGGCATCCTGGAGCAGGAAGGTCAGGCCGACGCTGCCGCCGACCACCAGATCCGGGATTCCGTCCCCGTTGATGTCGCGCAGCAGGAAGGAGAACACGCCGCCGGCGGTCGGGTAGCTGCTCGGGGCAAAGAAGTGGCCCGGATTGGCGGGGTTCTGCAGTGCCACGACGACGGAGCTGCTCGAGCCGCTGCTGTCCGGGGGCCCGGTATAGATGAGATCGGCGGCACCATCGCCGTTCACGTCGGCAACTACGATCCAGCTCCCGGGCGCACCGGCGACCGGCGCACTGGGCGGCCCGAAGCTCCCCGGGTTCGCCCGGTCCTGCAGCAGAACGAGCACCCCGTCCGCACTCGTCACCGCGATATCGGCCAGGCCGTCATTGTTGAGGTCGCCGACGGCCACACCGAAGCAGCAGTTGGCAATGTCGATCACGACGCCCGCCGCAAACGTGCCCGGGGCACTGGCATTCTGCAGATGTATGCCGACGCCGCCCTCGTGCGCCTCGATCAGGTCCGTGTGGCCGTCGCCGTCGAGATCGTAGGCCACCACCTGCGACGGCGAGGAACCGGTCGGCAGCGTGATCGCAGGACGGAAGTGACCGGGCTGCCCGGAATCGTTGATCAGAACCGACAGCGTCTCGCTGTTGACATCCACACTGACGATGTCGGGCAGGCCATCGTCGTTCACGTCCGCTGCGATGATGTTCCAGCTGTCATCGCCGACCGCATAGGACTGGGCAGGGTCGAGGGTGCCCGTACCGCCCTGCAGCTGCACGCCCACGCTGCTGGCGTGAGGTGGACCGTGATCGAGCGGCGTCAACGGCTGCGCCAGGTCGATGCGGCCATCGCGATTGAAATCGGCCGCCGCGATGCCCAGCGAGATCGGCGCCAGGTCGGAGCCCCCACCACCACCGCCGCCGCAGCCGCTGAGGAGCGCCGCGGGGATCAGTGTCGCCAGCGCGGCCACCGCGCCGAGCGACCAGGGCCAACCGGCGCCCGTGGCCGGCTTGCTGCGCGAGCGCTCGGTTCGAGCGCGGATGCGGGTTGTCTGCGACATTGCAGGGATGCTCCCGTTGCCGTATGAGCCTACGGTACGGGAGTGCGGTCTACGCCCGGCCTACGCGCCTCTTACGGATCGTGTACAGCTCAGCGCTTATGTGAACCGCGGCGCACCCGGGCGCAGGCGGCACCCTCACTAGGGAAGCTCTGCACAGGAGCTTGTGCGAGCGGGATTTGAGGTAATGATCATGATTTGCGGTCGAGAAGCTGGATTGCCGAGGCCTGTAAGGCTCGGCGGACACCTGTCTGCTCGATCTGCATCGATACTGCTCCTACGCGGGCAGCAGCCGTCGCCTGACCATGTAGAGGTTCGCCAACGCGAACATCGTGTAGAGACGAGCGGTGTTCTTGGCAAGGCCGCGGTAGCGCACCTTGGTGAAGCCCCACAGCTGCTTCACGATGCGGAAGGCGTGCTCGCCGCGGGCGCGGGTGGCCGACCGCTGCCGGTTCAAGCCTCTCCAGTAGGCGCTGAGCTGCGTGCCGGGGTTGCGGCGGCGGTTGACCCGATAGCGCACCCCATGCTGCTTGGCGGCGAAGCGGTGCATCTCGCTCCAGTAGGCCTGGTCCCCGTAAAGAACCTTCTCCTGCCCATGCAGCAGCTTGGGCAGCTCGTTGAACTCGCTAGACCCGGCATGGGTGGTTACCAGCGTATGCACCAGGCCGTTGGTATCGGTGCCGACATGCGCCTTCATGCCAAAGTGCCACTCGCGCGCGTTCTTCTTGCCCTGCTTCATCTCAGGATCGCGCGCCTTCGCCTCGTTCTTCGTCGAGGGCGGCGCATCGATGATCGTTGCATCCACGATCGTCCCGGACTTGAGCATCAGCCGCTTGCTCTCCAGCAACCCGCGCACCAGCCCGAAGATCTGCTCGGTCAGCTTGTGCTGCTCGAGCAGATGGCGAAAGCGCAGGATCGTCGACTCGTCCGGCACCGCATCGTCTTGCAGCTCGATCTGCGCAAACCGGCGCATCGACTCCGAGTCGTAAAGGGAGTCCTCCATCGCAGGATCGGACAGGTTGAACCACTGCTGCATGAAGTAGATACGCAGCATCCGCTCCATCGGCATCGGCTGAGTGCCGTTGCCGGCCTTCGGGTAATGCGGCTCGATCAGCGCCAGGATCTGGCTCCAGGGGATGACCTGGTCCATCTCACCAAGGAAGCGCTCGCGCCGCGTCACCTTGCCCTTCCGGTCATACGCTACGGAGGCAAACGTGGTCTGCTTCACTGACAACCCCTTGATCGCTAAACCCTGCACAGAGTATCGGTCAAATAAACCTACCTGTGCAGAGCTTCCCTAGGCGGGAGCGCGCGGGCGTGCCGCTTTGGCGGCGAGCGCCGCGCACAGCTCCTTGGTGGCCGGTGTCGGCTCACGCCCGGTTTCGGCCTTCAGCAGAGCCTCCAGACGATGGCAGGCCTCCAGCGCCTCGTGCACCCGGTCGAGGCGCTCGAGGATGCGTATGCAGCGTACGTGCAGGGGCTCGGTCAGCGGCTCGCGCTCGGTTCCGGCGTGGTAGAGCTCGAGCGCTTCGCTGAGCCGCCCGCGCTCCTCGAGCAGCTCACCGGCCTCGTTCAGAACGCGCAGCAGCCGGTCGCGGTAGCGCTGGCGCGGGCGCACCAGCCACACCGACTCATCATCCGCCAGGAGCGGCCCGCGATAGCTCTCGAGCACGCGCTGGGCCGCCAGCACGACCGCCGCATCGCTGCCGCCCGCCGCCACCTGCGCCGTGCACGCCACGCAGGCGCTCTCGAAAGCCCAGACATCGGCCCAGAACAGCCGGCGGTTCAGACTGAGCTCGCCGCCCTCCATCAGCACGCTGTCATCATCACCGAGAATCTTGCGCAGCCGGTGCAGGGTGGTGTGCAGCGAGCGCAGTGCGAAATCCCCGTCCTTGTGGCCCCAGAGCGCGTCCGTAAGGCGCTCGGTCCGCACGTTGTGCCCGCCGAAGGCCACCAGGGCCTTCAGCAGCTGCACCTGGCGGTTCTTGCCGCGCAGTCTCACGTCCGGCTCGCTGCCGGCACGCTGCACGCCAAAGGTGCCGAAGGCGAACACCCTCACCTTCCACGGCCAGTTCGGCAGGTGATACGGCGGCGGGTCGGGCATCAGCTCGCGGCGCAGGATCATGCGCTGCACGTACTCGCGCTCGATGTCCGATTCCAGGGCCAGCTGGCACAGCTGTGCCACCACCTGCGGCTGCCACCACAGCGCGTAGGAGATATTGCGATCGCGCCCGAGCTGCAGCGCCGCGCGCAGCAACTCGAGCGCGTGCGCTTCACCGCTGCCGAGGGCGAACTGGGCACGGCACATGGCCACCATGAACTCCAGCAGGCGGTTGCGGATACGCGCCGTGATCTGCGCGGCGCGCTCCAGCTCGCGCTGGGCGCCCTGGCGCTCGCCGCTGTCGAACAGCACGTGCGCGGTGGCGAGGCCGGCGGCGACCTGGAAGAACGGGATACCCACCTGGGCGGCAGTGCGCGCTGCGGTCTTCAGGTGCTGGTGGGCAAGGAAGCCATCGCGCAACAGCATCGCGAGCCAGGCCGCGCCGTAGGCGTGCAGGAACATGTCAAAGCGCCGCCCGCCCACCGGCCGGGCCTCCATGCGCTGCAGGCATTCCTTCGCCGCCTCGAGATTCCCGGCACCGAGCTCGGCGATGAGTATGTTGGCGAGGAAGGTATCGCTCCACAGCCGCACGCCACTGCTCTCGACGATCTGCATGCCGCGCTGCGCCGCTTCGATGCAGCGGTCGCGCTCGCCGGTGAGCATGTACAGCAAGGTCTCCGCGTGCGCGGCCTTGGTGGCGGAGATCGCCGAGACCGCCGGCAGGCGCAACACCTCCCGCATGACGTCCAGCTGGCGCTCACCCCGGTTGAACTGCCCGTTCCACGAAGAGAGCACCGTGAGGATCGCGTCGATCGAGATGCGCACGTTCGGGTCGGTGGTCGCCGCGCTCAGCTTGTGGGTACGGTCGAGCCACAGCGGCAGATCCGGGTGATCGGGCTGGCGCATGACGAGCGCCAGGAACACGTTGCAGGTGAAGCGTGCCTCGAGCCCCGCGCTCGGCCAGGCGCTCACCTGCCGCCACCACTCATCCACCGCCTTGATCCAGGGGTCGAGGAGCGTCAGATCGTCAGTATCCTGCAGGATGCACTCCAGCGCGCCGTTGATCGCCATCAGCACGCCCTCGAGAGGCGGGGCGCCACCGGCGACGAAGCGCCGGTAGGCCTCGGCGAACAGTTCGCGCGCCTCGCGCGGCTCGTAGGCGAAGCGGGCCACCGCCAGCCAGCACAACATCCAGGGATCGGCGAGGCGCTGCTCGCCCGGCAGCGACTTGATCCAACCCTCGACTGTCTTGGCCCGTCCCTGGTGCAGCAGCGTCTCCGCCTGGGCGCGGATGAGGGCCGTAAGTCCGGTCCAGTCCTGCAGGCGCACCAGCAGCGCCGCGGCCGGCTCGACGTGGCCGTGCTGCACGAGCACCGTGGCCGCGATGCGCTTGCGGGCATCGATGTCCGCGGCGCTGCCGGTCTCCTCGGCGCGCAGCAGCAGGAACTCGCGCAGCAGCGGGTGGAACTGGTAGATGGGCTCGGGGCCGCCGGCGACACTGCCGACCAGGAACTCACCGCGCGCGAACTCGCGCAAGGTCGGCGCGAAGTCCTCGAGCGCCATGCCGAGCCCGCGGCCCATCGCCATCGTGATCTGCGGCAGGTAAGCGGCCCGCAGGAAGAACTCGCGTGCCTCCACCGGCAGGTTCTTGAAGATCTCCTCGGCCAGGTAGTCGAAGATGACCGAAGGTGTCTCGGTCGCAGGCGCACCGGTCACCTCGCCGATGGCGCGCCGGTCCTGCAAGAGCAGGATGACTCCCGCGGCCCAGCCCTGGGTACGCCCGTACAGGTTCTGCAGGTCGTGCTCGCTCAGCTGCACCTGGCGCGCCTCGGCCACACCGCGGCATTCCTGGGGCAGCAGCCGCAGCTCGCTCCAGCCGATGACCTCGATGCGTCCGCGCGCGCGCAGCGCGGCGAACCCCGGCGGCGGTTCGCTGCGACTGAGCACGAAGACGCGCCCGCCATCGGGCAGCTCACTCAGCGCCGCCCGCACCACATCGTGCACTACGCTGCTCGGGCCGATGTCCTGATAATTGTCGAACACCAGAAACGGCGCGCACACGCGGTACAAGGTGCGGAAGAAGGCGCGCGCGAAGGCCTCGACGTCGCCCAGGGTCTCGGGGTGATAGGACGGCAGCGTGCCGGCGTGCTGGCGCGCCGCCTCGGCCAGGTAGTGGAAGAAGGAAGCGACGTCGGTGTCGCCGCGGTCGGCCTGATACCACAGGCAGGGGATCGCGCGGCGCGTGGTGTAGTCCGCGATCAGGGTCGTCTTGCCGCAGCCGGGCGGGCCGGCAAGCCAGATGACCGGGGCGACATCGGGGCGATCGAGCGGCTCGAACAGCCGTGCACGCGGATACGCGGACCCCAGCGAGGGGCGGGTGAGCTTGGCGAGCTGCGTGCTGCTGTTCATCGTCTGGCCGCTGCCGTCGGCTTGCAGTGGAGGCGCCGCCCCGGCGCTCGCGGACAAGCCCGGGGGCCTGTCCGCGAGCGCCTGACTACGCTGGCCACGATCCTTGTCGACGCGGCGCAGACCCGGGGCGGCAACAGCTTAGTCCCGCGCTCCCTGCGATGTCACCACCAGCTGCTTGAGCACCGCGAAGGAAACCAACAGGTGGCCGACGCGTGTTGGATGGATGCCATCCCAGAACAGATAGTGGTCGGGGTCCTTGCAGACCGCGCCGGTGGTCACATCGAAGCTCAGGCAGGAATCGGTGACGTCCCGCAGCCCGTAGCGCGCCGGCGACGCCACCACGGTGTGCAAGAACGCGTCTAGATCGAACTCCTGCAGCTCGATCTGCGGCAGCCCCGCAAGGGCTCCGATGAGCTGCGCAAGCGCCCCGTTGTACGCGCCGGCGAGCTGCGACGAGGCTCCTTCGGCGAGCGGCCCGAGCGAGCGCACGTAGGGCGTCAGCGAGGGATCGGGAAGATTCAGGATCAGGAATTTGCGCCCGCCCGCCGCCCACAGCAGCTGCACGTTCTCCGACAGCGCCCCGAGGGCCTGCTGGATGATGCCCATGCTGGTGGCGCCGCTGGGGTCCGTCTGCAGGGCCGTCAGCGCATCAAAGAGGTCGTTGGACCCGATCCAGATCACGTAGGTGCGATCAGCCGGGGCATGTCCGCCGAAGTCGGTGAGGAAGGCCCCCACCTGGGTGCTCAGGTCGAAGTCGGGGAACACCGGGGCACCCGGGCGTTCGCGGGCACGCCCCACCGCGTAGTTGGTGAAGGTACCCGGCACCCGCAGCGCGGGCAGGCCGCTGGCCGGGGTGAGGGCCTCGTCCGCGAGATCCTCCGCCCAGGTCGGACCGTTGCTGAAGTGATGCCCGCCGATGGCATACGGGTAAATGGGCACCGGCTGGTATGGGGGCAAAGCGACCTCGCCGAAGGCAATGTAGTGGTTGCCGGGGTCGGACAGGCTGTCGCCGAAGAACACGAACCCGCGCTGGCTCGGCGACCCGGCCAGTACCGGGGTTGCGCAGAGCGCGAACAGGCACAGCGTCAGGCTCAGGCGGGCCAGACTCGTGAGCATCTTCATTTGGGCTCTCCCTCTGGTAAGTGGGACGGTCGCAACGGCGCGCCGTCTGCTGTTTTCGGGAGAAACCTTACCGGGGCTACCCTTACCCCCCGCCTACCGGCCTCTTACAGGTGACTGACAGCGGCGCCGAAGGCGTTAGTGGCCGGCCTTAAACCGAGTCCAGGCACGTATCAGGAGGCGCATGTACCCGTGCGAGCGCGCCCGGGAGGGCTGCAGCCGCGCGCGCACCTCCGGCGGCGGATAGACCACCGGGTCGTTGCGCAGCGCCTCGCTCATGAAGGCCCCCGAGCCGGCCACTGCATTGGCGTACTTGACCACGGTCGTGTTGCGCGCGGCGACCTCGGGGCGCAGCAGGTAGTTGATGAACAGCTCAGCGTTGCGCGGATGCGGCGCGTCCGCCGGGATCGCGAGGGTGTCCATGTTGCTGATGGCGCCCTCCTTCGGTATCGAGAAGGCGAGCTCGATGCCGTTGCTCGCGGCGCTCTCGCGCGCGAAGGGGATGTCGCCCGACCAGTCGATCCCCAGGCAGATGTCGCCGTTGGCGAGATCGGCCGCCATGCGCGTGTTGTCCGTGTAGCGCACGTAGGGGCGCACGCTGCGCAGCAGCTGCTCTGCCTCGCGCAGGTGCACGGGCGACTCGCTGTTGGGATCGTGGCCAAGGTAGATGAGCGCGGAGCTCACCACGTTGATCGGCGAATCGAGCATGCCGATGCCGCAGTCCTGGAAGCGCTGCAGCACCTGCGGATCGAACATCATCCGCCAGCTGTCGAGCGGCGCATCCGGCATGCGCGCGCGGATCTGCGCCACGTTGTAGGCGATGCCGGTGGTGCTCAGCCACATGTAGGCCACGGCATAGAGATTGCCCGGGTCATAGAGCGCGAGCTGCCGCACCACTTCAGGGTCGAGGTTGCGGAAGTTCGGCAGCGCGCCCTTGTCGAGCCGGCGGTAGATCCCGGCGCGGATCTGGGTCTCGAGGAAGTAGCCCGAGGGCACCACGACGTCGAAGTTGGTGTGCCCGACGAGCAGCTTGGTCTCGAGCACCTCGTTCGAGTCGTAGACGTCGTAGTTGACGTGTATGCCGTACTCGCGCTCGAAGTCGCCGAGCACCTCCGTGTCGATGTACTCGCCCCAGTTGTAGACGTTGACGACGGGGTCCTCGCCGGTGAGCGCGGCGTGCTGAGCCGGCGGGCGCGGTGCGCACGCGCACAGCAGCACCGCCAGCCACGTCCATGCCAGCGCCCCGTGCGCGCCGCGCCGCGCGCCGCTGCGGCTTGCCCCCATGGCGGCAGAGCGTACCGCATCCGCGCGCCGCGGCCGGAGGTGCGCCGCCGGTTACTTCAGGGTGCCGAGAAAGGCGATGATGTCCGCGCGGCTCTGCGGATCGGGGAGGGAGAAGAACATCTTCGCCCCCGGCACCAGCGCCTGGGGGTTGGTCAGCCAGCGATCCAGGCTCGCCGCATCCCACACCACGCCCGAGGCCTTCAACGCCGGGGAGTACGCATAGTCGCTCAGCGAGCCCGCCGCGCGGCCGAGCACGCCGCGATGCCGCGGGCCAATGTCGTTCTCATCGATCGAGTGGCAGCTGGTGCAGGCCTGATAGAGCTGCTTGCCGCGCACCGCATCCCCCGGCCCTGCCGCAGCGGCTGGCTGCGCCCAGCCGGCGCCGGCGCCGAGCGCCAGCCTCAGCAGGGTCGCGAGGGGAATTCCGAAGCTCACTTTGGACATGCCGGGCCACCAGGATTGCTGCCGTGTCTGATCGATCAAGACGCCCGGGGCCGGCGCTTTATTCCGGCGGCCCGAAGGCGACGCTGCCGCTGCAGCCCGATCTTCGCTATGGTTCGCCCTCCGGCCGCGTGCGTGACCCGCCAGCGGTGGGCACCTTCTCCACGGCTGTGATTTTCCGGGAACCGATGAGCACGACCGCCTCCGGCGCCTTGCGCCGCACGCTCGAGCGCCGCCACATGCAGATGATCGCCCTGGGCGGCGTCATCGGTGCCGGGCTCTTCGTCGGCAGCGGCGTGGTGGTGCAGGCCGCCGGTCCCGCCGCCGTGATCTCCTTTGCGCTCACCGGGACTCTGGTGGTGCTCGTGATGCGCATGCTGGGAGAGATGGCGGCGGCCTATCCCGCGATCGGCGGCTTCTATGAGTACAACCGCCTGGCGCTCGGGGAGCTGGCCGGCTTCCTCACCGGCTGGATGTACTGGTACTTCTGGGTCATCGTGGTGGCGCTCGAGGCAGTCGCCGGGGCATCGCTGCTGCGCGCCTGGTTCCCGCAGGTGCCGCCGTGGAGCTTCACGCTCGCGCTGATGCTCGCCTTCACCGTGCTCAACCTGCTGTCGGTGCGCTCCTGGGGCGAGGCGGAGTACTGGTTCGCCTCGATCAAGGTGGTCGCGATCGTGGTGTTCCTGGGTGTCGGGGCGCTGTGCATCGCCGGTGTCTGGCCTGGCTTTGCAGGCGGCTTCGCCAACCTCACCGCGCACGGCGGCTTCATGCCCAACGGACCCGGTCCGGTGCTCACCGGCGCGGTGGCGGCGACCGGGTTCTACTTCGGGGCGGAGCTGGTTACGGTGGCGGCGGCAGAATCCGCAGCTCCCGAGGAAGCCGTGGCGCGCGCCACGCAGTCGGTGATCTCGCGCGTGGTGCTCTTCTACGTGGGCTCTATCTTCGTCGTGGTCACGCTCCTGCCCTGGAACAGCCCCGGCATGGCCCAGCCCTATGTGAGCGCGCTCGCGCAGCTGCACGTGCCGCTCGCCGCGCAGATCATGAACCTCGTCATCCTCACCGCGGTGCTCTCGGCGCTGAACAGCGGCCTGTTCGCTTCCTCGCGCATGCTGCTGGCGCTGGCCCGGCGCGCCGATGCGCCCCGCGGTCTCGCGCAGCTGGACGCTCGCGGCGTGCCGGTGCGCGCGATCCTCACCGGCACCGCCTTCGGCTACGCGGCGGTGGTCATGAGCTACGTATCACCGCAGCACGTGTTCGCGTTCCTGGTGAGCTCCTACGGCACCGTGGCGATCTTCGTCTACGTGCTCATCGCCTGCGCGGAGCTGCGGCTGCGGGCGCGCCTCGAGGCGCAGGCGCCCGGGCGGCTGCGGGTGCGCATGTGGGGGTATCCCTACCTCACGCTGCTCACGATCGCCGGCATGTGCGCCATCGTCGCCGCCATGGCCTTCATCCCCGAGCAGCGGCTGCCGCTCTTGTTTGGCGCGGTGAGCGCGCTGGCGATGCTCGGCGGCTACCTGCTGCGGCGGCGCTTCGGTCGCGCCCCCTAGTAGGGCCGGTCGCCGTTGACGGTCGCCCGGTGCATGGTGCGCCGCTCGGGCAGGTAGTCAGCGATGGCGTAGTGCTGGGTCACGCGGTTATCCCAGAAGGCCACATCGTTGACGCGCCAGTTCCAGCGCACCGTGAGCTCGGGGCGGGCCACGTGGCCGTAGAGGAAGGCGAGCACCGCGTGGCTCTCCGCCGGGCTGAGCTCGTTGATGTGGGTTGTGAAGCCCTCGTTGACGAACAGCCCCTTGCGCTTGCTCACCGGGTGGGTGCGCACCACCGGGTGGTTCACCGGCGGGTGCTTGGCCACGGCGCGCTCGTAGCGCTCCTTGAACGCCGGATCCGAGCCCCAGCGGCCGGCGGGGAAGGACTTGGCTACCCAGTGCTGCGCCGTGAGCCCGTCGAGCAGCCGCTTCATCGGCTCCGACAGGCTCTCGTAGGCCGCGCTCATGCTCGACCAGAGCGTGTCCCCGCCCGCGCTCGGGATGCGCTTGGCGGCGAGGATCCCGGCGAGCGGCGGGGTCTGGCTGAAGGTCACGTCCGTGTGCCAGTTGTCGTTGTCGGGCAGAAACCCGGGATGGGTGTCGATCAGCATGATCTCCGGCAGCTCGGGCAGCACCGGATAGATCGGGTGTACGTGCAGCGTGCCGAAGTGGGCCGCGAAGCGCGTCTGCTCCTGCGGCGTGAGGGGCTGGTCGCGGAAGAACAGCACCTGGTGCTGGACGAGCAGCTCCCGGAGATGCTCGAGCTCGCCGGCGGCGAGCTCCTTGGAGATGTCGATGCCCCGTACCACGGCACCGAGGGCGCGGGCCACGGGAGTGACTTCGATTGCCATGGGTTCACCTTGTACTGAACGCTGCGCTGGCGCCGCCTCATTGTACCGGCGGGCAACGCCGATCGTCCTGCGGTGGCGGGAAACGCCAAAAGCATGTCGCGCCCCTTCCGGCAGCGGACCGCGGGCTCGCCCCGGCTGTGCCGGCGGTGGCCAGGGGACTCCGAAGTACGGTATTGATACCACCCCATGACATCTGCGACCTCCGGCGCGCGGCCGGGCACAGAACCCGCAGGCGGCAGCCGCGGCGCGCTCGGCCACGCCACGAGTGATGGCGAGGTGCTCGACCCGCGCATGAGCTCCCCGCTGCGCCGCGTGGCGCTGGTGCTGGCGGCGGCCACCATCTTCAGCAGCTACTACGAGGCGGACGCGATCGGGCCGATCGCCGACCTCCTCGGCCGGCAGCGCGGCTTGACGCAGTCCCAGATCGGCGACCTGACCGCGGTCATCAGCCTGCCGAACATCCTGCTCGCGGTGTTCGCCGGCGTGCTCATCGACCGCTTCGGCCCGGCGCGGGTGACGCTGTGGGCGGCGGCGATCGGCCTCATCGGGGCGGTGCTGACCGCCATCGGCGAGCCCTATGCGCTCATGTGGACCGGGCGGCTGGTGTTCGGGGTGAGCGAGGGGGCGATCTTCATCTCCCTCGTGGCGGGGCTGGCGCAGTGGTTCTCGCGCACCCACATCGCGCTCGCGACCGCACTGTTCCTGAGCCTGGCGCGCGTCGGCTCCTTCACGGCCGATAACTCCCCGACCTGGGCGCGCTCGTTCTACGAGGGCGGCTGGCAGCCGCCACTGTGGCTCGGGGTGGCGATCACCGCAATCGGGCTCATCGCAGCCCTCAGCTTCCGCCTCCTCGATGCCCGCTTCCCGCCCTCGCTGGCGCGCGCCACCGGCGAGCGCATCGACTTCGCCGCGGTGCGCTCCTTCGACCTGTCCTACTGGTACATCCTCGGGCTGCACGTGTTGTATGCAGCGGTGTTCTTCCCGTTCCGCCAGACTTTCGGCATCGAGTACCTGCAGCACGTGAAGGGGTTGTCGCTGCAGCAGGCCGGCATGGTCAACTCCGGCGTGTTCGCGGCCGCGGTGTTCGCCACACCCTGCTTCGGGCTGCTGGCCGATCGCTTCGGGCACCGCGCGCTGCTGCTCACCATCGGCACGCTGCTGCTGCCGGTCACCTTCGCGGTGCTGACGCTCACCGACCTCAGTCCCTGGGTCGCCACGGTGCTGATGGGGGTGAGCTTCTCCATGGTGCCGGCGATCATCTGGCCGACCACGACGCTGGTGGTCGAGCCGAAGCGCCTCGGCACGGCGCTCGGGGTCATCACCATGCTGCAGAATCTCGCCCTGTGGGGCTCGAACCGCATCGCCGGCGCGCTCGCTGACCGCGCCGGCGCGAGCGCCGCGCACCCGCAGGGCTACCTCACCATGATCGCCTTCTTCGTGCTCGTGAGCCTGTTGGCGCTCGCCTCGGTGCTGCTGCTCCTGCAGCGCGAGCGCGGCCCGCACGGGCACGGCCTGGAGAACGCGCGCGCTGCGGCGCTGCCGGCACAGGGAACCGCCTGATGAAGATCGCCATGCTCGAGACCTTCGCCACGGAGTTCGTGTGCTTCGTGCGCCTCAGCACCGATACCGGAGAGGTCGGCTGGGGACAGACCTCCACCTACAACGCCGACATCACCGCCGCCATCTTCCACCGCCAGGTCGCGCCCTGGGCGCTCGGCGCGGATGCCCTCAACATCGGCGCGCTCATCGAGCGCATCGAGGAGCGCGAGCACAAGTTCCCGGGCAGCTACCGCTGCCGCGCGCTCGCCGGCCTCGACACCGCGCTCTGGGACCTGCGCGGCAAGCTCGAGGGCAAGCCGGTCGTGGAGCTGCTCGGCGGGCGGCCCCGGCGGTTGCGGGCCTACGCCTCCTCCATGCGCCGCGACATCACCCCGCAGGCCGAGGCCGAGCGCCTGGCGCGGCTGCGCGACGAGCACGGATTCGACGCCTTCAAGTGGCGCGTCGGCGCCGAGTGCGGCCATGACGTGGATGAGTGGCCGGGACGGACCGAGGAAGTGGTGCCGACGGTGGCGGGCGCGCTCGGGCCCAAGGTCGCGAAGCTCGTGGATGCGAACAGCGGCTTCTCCGTGGCGCGCGCCATCGAGGTCGGGCGCCTGCTCGAGGCCAACGGCATCGGGCACTACGAGGAGCCCTGCCCGTACTGGAAGCTCGAGGAAACCCGCGCGGTAACCGAGGCTCTCGACCTCGACGTCACCGGCGGAGAGCAGGACTGGGACCTCGCGACCTGGGCGCGCATGATCGAGATGCGCGCCGTGGACATCGTGCAGCCGGACGTCATGTACATGGGCGGCATCGCCCGCACGCTGCGGGTGGCCGAGATGGCCGCGGCCGCGGGCCTGCCGTGCACCCCGCACAGCGCCAACCTGTCACTCGTCACGGTGTGCACCATGCACCTGCTCGGGGCGATCCCCAACGCCGGCAAGTACCTGGAGTTCTGCATCGAAGGGCGCGATTACTACCCCTGGCAGGAGGGGCTGTTCGTCGAGAATCCCTTCCGAATCGAGGCGGGCCACGTGAGCATCCCGGATGCCCCGGGCTGGGGGGTCGAGGTGAGTCCGGCGTGGCTCGCGGTCGCCGCCTACCGCCGCAGCAGCCGCTAGGACACTGCGCGCCTCAGCGGCTCATCCAGGGAAATTTCGCCAGCAACCGCATGCGCTCGTTGACCGGCAGCTCGCGCGGGTAACCGTAGCGGCTGTCAGCGAGGGACCAGCTGTCGGCGGCGGCAAGTGCCGCCGCCAGCGCCTCCACGTCGCGCCGCCGCAGCGCCGGCACCTCGACTCTCGGCAGCGCATCGCAGCCGTGCGCCCCGTAGAGCGTGGAGTTCTCGTTCAGCAGCCGCGCCATGCGCCAGGCACTCCTGGCGTACGCCTCGAGATCGGCGCCGGGCAGGAAGGCGTAGATCTCGGAGGGGTAGATGAAGTCGCCCGCGTATAGGCGGTTGGCGAGGGCGTCGTACAGCACCACCGAGTCCGGCGTATGGCCCGGCACGCTCAGCATCTCGAGCTCGCGGCCGCCGAGGTCGATCAGCTGATTCGGCTGCAGCCACTGGCTGACGGCGACGCTCGGAGCGTGGAAGCCCTCGACGAACCCCAGGTGCTGGTAGAAGCCGAAGACGAAGCGTCCCTGGCGCACCTGGCGGCGCAGCGCCGGCAGGTCCGGCAGCGCCACCTCGCCGAAGCGCGCGAGGTTGCCGACGTGATCGAAGTGCAGGTGCGAGGGCAGCACCAGCACCGGCAGTGAGGTGAGCGCCTGCACGACCTTGCTGATGTCGCGCACGCCCGGGCCGGTGTCAAAGAGCAGCGCCCGGTGCTCGCCGACGATCAGGTAGCTGAAGTTGCACTGTCCGTAGCGCGGCTCACCGATGGCGTAGGCGCCCGCGCCAAGATCCGCCACCGCGTAGTAGTCATCGAACCAGGCCAGCGGCGGGCCTAGCGCCAGTGCTGCGTCGCTCATCTGCGGGGATCCGGAGCGCAGATACCAGCCCCAGGCGGACAGCTCCGGCATGCGCCACAGCGCCACGCCCGCAGCCAGCACGAGGAGTGCCGCCAGCGGCACCCAGATTCGGTGCGCGCGCGCGCTCAAGGGCCCCCCGGCGCGCAAGACAGCACGCCCGGGAAGCGCACGGGCGCCCCACCCTGCATCGGCACGGTCCTGTTCTCCCCACGCCCTCCCCTAAAGGGCGCAGGGACACGATGCCAGCTTCACGCCACGATGCAAGTGGCCCATAACCGAAAGGCCGGGGCGCATGCCCCGGCCTGCGACTTGCCCGTGAGACTCAGTTCACGCGGAAGGTGATGCGGAAGCGATAGCAGTTGGGCACGGGCGTATCGCCGCGAACCGCACGTGCGTAGCGCCCGTGGCGGGCTACGTTGAGTGCGCCGGCATCGATGCGTTCGTTGCCCGAGGAGTCCTCCAGTACCGGCTCTCCCTGACGCACGCCGGCGGCATCCACGCACACCCGCACGTAGCTCGCCCCGCCGATCCCGAGCCGTCGCAGCTCCGGCGGATAGAACTCCTCGGTGCCCGGCAACTCGTTGTGCCCGAGGATCCGCAGCGGCTCCTCAGGGAGCGGTGGGATGGCCGGGCCCGGCGCCAGAGTCGGGCCGGTGGTGAAGGGCGGCGGCGACGGCTCTTCCCAATGCACGGGTGGGACGGGGTGTTCCACGACGCGCCGCGGGCCGGCGAGTTTCACGATCGGCTCGACAGTCTTGGGCGGCGGCTGCGGCGGCTCGGGCAGCACCCGTGCGAGGAGGACCGGCACCTCGATCAGCCTCTGGTGCACCAGGCCCGTCGCCAGGCAGTACGCGACAACGACGTGCAGGGCGATGATGATGGCGGCGGCGACGGCCCGCCGCGAGAGCATTTCGGCAGCAAACGGGTAAGTCATGACACAACCTCCCGGGATACTGACTTGCTGGGAACGAGGCTAGCGCGTTGCCGGCGGGATTGTTTCCCGACGAGGTGCTGGCGAGTGGCGTGAGTCAGCGCGCGCCGTAGCGGGTGAGTAACGCCGCGATGTCAGGCCGGCCGGCAGCGTGCGCCGCGGCCAGTGGTGTCAGACCGTCCGTGTCCGCGGCGTTCGGATCCGCGCCGTGCTGAAGCAGACTCGCCACCACCTCAGCGTGGCCCGCGGCGACCGCCAGCAGCAGCGCGCTGCGTCCCTTCGCATCGCGGGATTCGGTCCCCACACGCGCGCCGAGGAGTGACTGGACG